>Ga0272443_10001112_pt1 | contig 42208 bp, 50 predicted proteins | sample SSMAcet12_FD_193581 | JGI IMG/M metagenome (GOLD analysis project Ga0272443, IMG submission 193581) | Marine sediment archaeal communities from Little Sippewissett salt marsh, Falmouth, MA, United States - SSM-Acet-12 | ecosystem: Environmental > Aquatic > Marine > Wetlands > Sediment ...
AAATAAAACTTCTTGTATTATTTCTATAAATAGGCAAAGTCTAAATAATATTAGGGCAAGTTTTGCTGTTTTTCCTGAACAAATAAAAGTTGTAAGAGTTTCTGGAACTTTAAAAGGATTGAAATAGAAAAGCTTATAAATCTTAAAATATCTTAAAAATTGTATATGAAGAGAGAAACTGAAGATTTTATTATAAAATTCTCTTAAAAAAATAGAAAAAATGGAAATGCCAACAGATATGCAACATCAAGCAATGGGTTATGATAGGACTGCAACAATGTTTAGTCCTGAAGGACATTTGCTTCAAGTAGAATATGCAGAGAAAACAGTTAGACTTGGAAGTTCAAGTATTGGAATTGTTTGTTCTGATGGAATTTTAATTCTTGCAGATAAAAGAATAGACGATAAATTAATTGTTTCTAAGTCTGCGAATAAGATTTTTGAAATTGATTCTCATATTATTTCAAGCACTGCAGGAATAATCTCTGATGCAAGAGTTTTAATTGAAAAGTCTCAGGTTTTAGCTCAACAACATAGAGTAACTTATGATTCTCCAATAGAACCAGAATTAATTGTAAAAGAAATTTCAAATATTAAACAACAATTTAGTCAATATGGGGGAGCTCGTCCATTTGGAGTAAGCATGATGATAGCAGGAATTAATGGAAAAAATCCTGAACTATATACTAGTGATGTTACAGGTAATTATTTAGGATATAAAGCAAATGCTATTGGAGAAGATGATGAAAAACTTAAAGAAAAACTAAGAGAAAAATATTCTGAAGATTTAACAATTAAAAAGGCAGTAAAAATAGCTGTTGAAATCTTTAAAGAAGTTCAAGGAGAAAAATTTAACATAAACAAATTTGAGCTAGCATTTATAAAATCAGATGATTTGATACTTAATAGAATTGAAGGAGAGAAAATAAATAAATTATAATGACAAATACTATTGCAAGAATAAAAAAAGCAGGAAAGAAATTCGAAATACAAGTAGACTTAGAAAATGCTTTGAACTTTAAAAAAGGTGAAGAAGATTTAGTTTATCAAGGAGATTTTATTTTTGAAGATCTAAAAAAAGGAGAAAAATCATCTGGAGAAGACTTAAGACAAGCATTTGGAACAGAAGATATTAATGAAATTGCAAAAATTATTGTAAAAGAAGGAGAGGTTCAAACAACTCAAGAACATCGAGATGCTGAACAAGAGAAAAAATTTAAGCAAATTGTTGATTTTCTTTCAACTAATGCTGTTGATCCTCAATCTGGAAATCCTCATACTCCTGAAAGAATTAAGTCTGCATTAGAACAAGCGCACATTAATGTGAAAAATGTTCCAATAGAGAATCAAATTCCAGAGATTATTGAAAAAGTAAATTCAATTATTCCAATTAAAATTCAAACTAAAAAAATTAAAGTTACTATTCCTGCTATACATACTGGAAAAGCTTATGGAGTTATTAATCAACATAAGGAAGAAGAAAAATGGCTTGACAATGGAAGTTTAGAAGCTGTTTTAAAGGTACCTTCAGGAATTATAATGGATTTTTATGATAAATTAAATTCAATTACTCATGGAAGTGCCTTGAGTGAGGAAATTAAAGAAGATGAATAGAAAAATTGTTGTTCCTGGAGAAATTATTGCAAGTGGAGAAGATTTTCTTCCTGGAGAAGGAACAGAGAAAAAACAAAAAGATATTATTGCATTAAAATATGGATTAGCTGAAGAAAATAAAAACCTAGTAAAAGTTATTCCTTTATCTGGAGTTTATAATCCTAGAAGAGGAAATGTTGTTATAGGAAAAGTAGAAAACGTTACATTTAATGGATGGGTTTTAGATATTAATGCTTCTGAAACAGGATTTTTATCATTAATGGAAGTTCCAAGATATGTTAATAAAGATAATTTAGAAGAAGTAATGGATATTGGAGACATGGCAGTTGTGAAGATATGGAATATAAATAAGAGAGGAATTGATTTAAGTCTTAAATCAAGAGGATTAGGAAAAATTGAAAAAGGAATAATCATTAAAGTAAATTCAAATAAAGTTCCAAGAATTATTGGAAAAGAAGGAAGCATGATAAAAATAATAAAAGAAGAAACAAATTGTAATATTACTGTTGGACAAAATGGATTTATTTGGATAAATGGAGAAAAAATAGAAGATGAATTATTAGCTAAAAAAGCTATTTTATTTATCACTGAAAAATCATTTATTGATGGTTTAACAGATGAAGTTAAAAAATGGTTTAAGGAGAATAAAAATGCCTAAAGAATTCAAAAGAACAGACGGAAGAAAAATAGATGAAACAAGACCTATAAAAGCAAAAGTAGGAATAATTCCAAATGCAGATGGAAGTGCAATGTTTTCTACAGGAGACACTATTGCTATTGCAGCTGTTTATGGGCCAAAGAAAATGCATCCTCAACATCAACAAAATCCTGAAAAAGGGACTTTAAGATGTACTTATAATATGAATAGTTTTTCTGTTTCAGATAGAATTCGTCCAGGTCCAAGCAGAAGAAGTATTGAAATTAGTAAAATTACTGAATGGGCTCTTGAACCTGTTTTAATGCTAGACAAATATCAAAATAAAGTTATTGATGTTCATATTAATATTATTCAAGCAGATGCAGGAACAAGATGTGCAGGAATAAATGCTGCTTCAATGGCTCTTGCTCATGCAGGAATTCCAATGAAAAATCTTATTTCAAGTATTTCTATTGGAAAATTAGACAAACAATTAGTTGTTGATGTTAACAAAGATGAAGAAGACTGGGAAGAAGGAGAAGGAGCAACAGACATTCCCATTTCAATGACTGGAGATGAAAAACTAACTCATATTCAATTAGATGGAAAGATTTCAAAAGAACAATTAAAAGAAGCTGTTGAATTAGCAAGAAAATCATGTAAGGAAATTTATGAAATTCAGAAAAAAGCACTAAAAGAATCAGTGGAGAATAAAAAATGAAAACACCTAAAATAACTCAAGAAAGAATTATAGAATATTTAAATCAAGAAAAAAGATTTGATGGAAGAGGAAAAGATGAATTTAGAGATATTCAAGTAGAATTAAATGTTTCAAAAAAAGCAGAAGGAAGTGCAAGAGTAAAAATGGGAAAAACAGAAGTTATTGTTGGAGTTAAAATGGGAGTTTCAGAACCTTATCCAGATTCTCCAAATAAAGGAAATTTAATGACTACTGCTGAACTGCTTCCTTTAAGTTCTTCTAGAATTGAACTTGGAAGGCCAGGATTTGATTCAATTGAATTAGGAAGAGTTATTGATAGAGGATTAAGAGAAAGTGGATTTATTGATTTTGAAAAATTATGTATTAAAGAAGGTGAAAAAGTCTGGACAATTTTTGTTGATATTTATTCGATTAATGATGATGGAAATTTATTAGATGCTGCAGGAATTGGAGCAATAATTGCATTGAAAAATGCAAAACTTCCTAAATATGATGAAAAAGAGGAAAAAATACTTTATGAAGAAAAAACTGATAAAGGACTTCCCTTATTAGATAAAATTCCATTTAGTTTAACAGTTCATAAAATTGGAAATAATTTTATTGTAGATCCTACAAGAGAAGAAGAAGATATAAGTGAAGCAAGAGTTACTATTGGAAGTTATGATAATTTTATTGCTTCTATGCAAAAAGGAGAAGTTGGAGAAATAAGTGTAGAAGATTTTAATAAAGCTCTAGACTTAGCTGAAGAAAGCAAAAACAAAGTATTTAAAAAAATAGAGAAATATTTAAAATAAAATGCAAGCAAAAGATTTTAGCAAATATGAAGTGGCAAGAGTTCTTGGTGCAAGAGCATTGCAAATTGCAATGAATGCTCCATTATTAATTAAAATTTCACAAGAAGATTTAGAAAAAATTAAATTTGATGCATTAAAAATTGCAGAAGTAGAATTTAATTCAGAGGTTCTTCCGATATCTATTAAAAAGCCTCTACCAGAAAAAAAGCAAGGAAAATTAAAAAGAACAAAAGAACTTAAAATAAGTGATGCAAAGAAAAAGGAAATTGAATCAGAAGAAGAAAAAGAAATTTCAGAAGAAGGAGAAATAATGGAACTTGCGAAGCCAGAAGACGAATCTGAAGAAGAAAATAGACCTAATTCTGAAGAAATTTAGAAAAGATTATAAACAAAATCCTATTGAGTATTTTATGGTTGTTGTAAAAAAGGTGAGTGCTTCAAAAATACTAGATTCTAGAAAAGAAGAAACAATTCTTGTAAAGATTAAAACAAATGTTGGAATATTTTCTGCTAGTTCTCCAAATGGAAAATCAAAAGGAAAGTTTGAAGCTAAATCATATAAAAAAAATCTTGAATCTGATATAAAAGCATTAAATGATTTTTCTGATTATTTTTCAAAAGAAATAATTGAAAGTTTTGCAGATTTAAGAAGAATAGAAGACATTACAGACAGAAATATTGGAGCTAATACTCTTTTTGCATTAGAGTCTGCTATTTTAAAGGCACTTGCAAAAGAACAGAAAAAACAAGTTTGGGAATTAATAAAAAAATCAAATTTGAAAAGACTTCCTCGTTTAGTTGGGAATGTTGTTGGAGGAGGAAAACATTCTTCTAATGGAAGAAAACCAGATTTTCAAGAATTTGAATTAATTCCAAAAACCAAATCTGTAAAAGAAGCTTATGAAAAAAATAAGAAAATAAAAAAGGATGTTGAGAATTTATTAAGGGAAAGAGATAAGAAATTTTCCTCAGAAAAAAACGATGAAAATGCTTGGAGAACAACTCTTACAGATAAAGAAGTTTTAGATATTTTAATTAAAACAAAGATTCCGATTGGATTAGATATTGCTGCTTCAAGCTTTTATAAAAGAAAAAAATATAATTACAAAAATCCCTTGTTTAAAAGAACTTCACAAGAACAATTAATGTATCTTTCTAATTTAATTAAAAATTATGGATTGGTTTATGTTGAGGATGCTTTTGGAGAAGAGGAATTTGAAAGTTTTGCTAGCTTATTAAAAAAGTTTCCGGATTGTTTAATTGTTGGAGATGATTTAACAACAACAAATGTTAAAAGATTGCAAAAAGCAATTGAAAACAAAAGTATTAATGCTATTATTATAAAGCCTAATCAAATTGGTTCTTTATTAAAAGTTCAAGAAGTTGTTGAACTTGCTAAAAAAAATAATATTCAGACTATATTTTCTCATAGAAGCGGTGAAACAGATGAAACAATTCTTGCTGATTTAGCTTTTGGATTTCAAGCTGATTTTTTTAAGTGCGGAACAGAGGGAGATGCAAGAGTTGAGAAGATAAAAAGGTTAATTGAGATAGAGAAGAGTTTATAAAGTTCAGAGTTCCTCGATGAATATGAAAAAATTAGCATTTATTGCTTTGAGTTTCTTATTGATTTTACCTATGGTTAGTGCAGATGTTCTTATTCCTGCAACAGAATTTCCACAAATAAGTTTCCCAATAGTTTTAATTATAGAATTTGTTGTATTCTGGTTATTATCAAAAACTCTTTTTAAAATGAATCTTAATCCTTGGAAAATCCTCTTAATTTTATTTATTGCCAATTTAATAACCTCTGCTATAGGGTTTATTTTTCCAGTACTAGGATATAATTTATTGCTCGCATTTATATTAAGTGTAATTATAGAATCTTTTGTAATTTTATTATTTTTTAGAAAAGAAAATAAACTGAAATTATTTTTTATAGTTTTGATTGTTAATATATTAAGTTATATTGCTCTTTGGAATTTACCTTATCTTTATTATAAGGGCTCTCCTTACTCTTATCCTCTTGAGAGTTGATTATTCAACAACATAGAAACCCTTTTAAACTAAATTCTCTGTGATTTCTTATGGTAGATGTTATTGATGAAATAAAAGAAAATATTGAAGAAGGCGTTGAAGAACTTGAAGAAGTTTTAGAAGATGGAGCTGAAGAAGTTGAAGAAGTCTTAGAAGAAAAAGATGTTAAGAAAGAAGCTGAAGCAGAGTCAAGTGAAGAAAAAGTTAAAACTCTTGAAGAAAAGAAAAAAGCTCTTCTTGAAAAAGTTAAAAAACTTAAAGAAAAAGTTGATGTTACTTCAAGTGAAGAACTTAAAGAACAAGTTAAGGAAAAGAAAAAAGCAGATATGCTTATTCCTCTTGAAGAATATGTTAAAGCAGGAATTTATCTTGGAACAAGAGTAGTTACTCCAGATATGAAACCTTTTGTGTATAGAAGAAGAGCAGATGGACTTGCTATTTTTAATACTGATTTAATTGATGAAAAAATAAAAGAGTCTATTGAATTTTTATCAAAGTTTGATGCTGAAGATATTATTGTTGTTTGTAAAAGATCAGCAGGATGGAAAGCAGTTGAAATGTTTTCTAAACTTACTGGAATAAGAGCTTTTACAAAAAAATATCCTGCAGGAATTTTAACAAATACAACTCTTCCAAACTTTTTTGAAAATGAATTAACAATTGTTACAGATCATTGGATTGATAAAAATGCTCTTAAAGACACTTTAAATGTAGGTAAAAAAGTTTTAATGATTTGTGATACAAATAATTTTTCAAAAGGTGCAGATAAATTTATTATTGGAAATAATAAAAGCTCAAGAAGTATTGGATTAATTTATTATTTATTAACTAAAGGCTATTGCAAAGCAAAAGGGCTTCAAGAAAGTTTAGATAATCTTCCTGACTTAGAGTGGTGGACAGGAGAAGAAAAAGAACATGTTCAATACGGTGTTTAAGAAAATAAGTTTTTTTCCAAAAACCAATCTAGGAAAATTATCTGTGATGTTTATGTTTGGTTTTTTTATTTTATTTGCAGTTTTTTCTTTGTTTATTATTTCTGGAGAAAGAGGCGGTGCAACATACTTTAGTAATCTTAAACTTGCGATTCCTTTTACTCTTGCATTTATTTCAGGAATAACTTCTTTTTTCACAGGATTCATAAGTTTTTTTAAAAAAGAAAAAAGCGTGCTTGTATTCTTGTGCAGTGCTTTTGGATTTTTGCTTTTATTATGGGCTATTGCAGAAATTGTATTTCCTCATTGAGTACAATAATTCTTAAAAAACTAGTTAACTAATTATTTTTATGAGTGAATTTAAGGGGAAAACATATAGGATTGGAGGAAATAGAACAACATTTATTGAAAGATTGAGAGAAGAAGGATTTGATTATTCAAAAGAGAGAGTAGCAGTTACTTATCCTGGAGTTGCAGAAGAAGTTGCTAACCTAACTTGGAGACTTCCTTGTTTCTTAATTATTCCTACAGACGATGAGAAGCGTGATTCTCAACCATTAAAAAATGCAAGACAAAGATTAAGAGATTTAGCTGATAAATTTTAAACCTTGAAAAAAAGCCAAGATTTTTCTGGCTTAGCTCCATAAGAAGTTTTTACAAGAACATATTCACCTTTTAGTTTTTTACCATGAAAAATAATTTCAATTTTCTTTGAATCTTTTTCTTTTAATTCATAAGTTCCATTGTCCCATATCTTAACTGTTCCTGCACCATAATTTCCTTTTGGAATTGTTCCTTCAAATGTTGCATAACTTAATGGATGATCTTCAACTTGAATTGCAAGTCTTTTTACTCCTTTTTTTGTTGGAGGAATTTTTGGAACAGCCCAACTTTTCAAAACACCGTCCATACTTAATCTTAAATCATAATGATGATGTGATGCTTTATGGTCGTGAATAACAAAAATTCTCTTTTTATTTGATGATTTTTTTGCTTTTGGTTCAGGAGTTTTTTTTAAATCTCTTTTTTTCTTATATTGAGTTAGTGTCATAAAAACTTAAAGAAAAGATATTTTATAAATTCTCCTTCGATAATTCTGTTTTTTGTCCTAGAAAGGTTTATAAACCTACTTTCGTATGGTTTCTCATAACTAAGATGAGTGCTTTAATAAAATTCAAAGCTAAAAACATTAAAGTATGATGTATGTAAAAGCAGTCATATAGTTGTAATTCTCAATACAATGAACCTGGATTTTTTATCTGGGTGCTAAAGCCAATAGTTAGGAGATCGTGTGAAGTAATTTTCTTATCTTATATAGAAAATTGCGTAATGGATTTTTTTGTCTTTATCGACGGAAAAATATGATATTATTTTAATTCCAGTTGATCCTGCTGGCGGCTGCGGCTCTCTGGTTTGCACTTATCCATGCAAGTTTTTTGCTTGATTCTTCGGAATTTTGTGAAAGCGAACTGCTCAGTAACACGTAGCTAATCTACCCTTAAGTCAGGAATAATCTCGGGAAACTGAGTCTAATACCTGATAAGAGATATGCCCTGGAATGACTTATCTCTCAAATTCGAGCTTAAGGATGAGGCTGCGGTGGATTAGGTTGTTGGCGGGGTAATAGCCCACCAAGCCGAAGATCCATAAGGGCTCTTAGCGGAGAAGCCCTGAGAGGGAATCTGAGACACTATTCCCAGCCCTACGGGGTGCAGCAGGTAGGAATATTTTGCAATGCGCGCAAGCGTGACAAATTGAGCCAGAGTGTTTTTCAATTGAAAAGCTTTTGCTAAATGTAAAAAGTTTGGCGAATAAGGACTGGGTAAGACTAGTGCCAGCCGCCGCGGTAATACTAGCGGTCCAAGTCGCAGCCATATTTATTGGGTCTAAAACATCCGTAGCTTGCTTAATAAGTTTCTTGTGAAATCTGTTTTCTTAAAAAATAGGCATGCAAGAAGTACTGTTAAGCTAGAGACTGGAAGACGTAAGAAGTATGTTTGAAGTAGCGGTAAAATGTTTTAATCTCAAACAGACTAACAACAGCGAAGGCATCTTACGAGGACAGTTCTGACAGTAAGGGATGAAGGCTAGGGGCGCAAAACGGATTAGATACCCGTGTAGTCCTAGCAGTAAACACTGCACACTAAACATTAGTGCCTCTTCGAGAGGTATTAGTGCTGAAGGGAAGCCGAAGAGTGTGCTACCTGGGAAGTATAGTCGCAAGGCTGAAACTTAAAGGAATTGGCGGGGAGATACTACAACGGGTGACGCGTGCGGTTCAATTAGATTATACACCGTGAACCTCACCAGGAGCGACAGCAGAATGAAGGTCAGTCTAAAGGGCTTACCTGACACGCTGAGAGGAGTTGCATGGCCGACGTCAGCCTGTGCCGTGAGGTGACCTGTTAAATCAGGTAACAGGCAAGACCCACATGTATATTTACTAAGTGTACAATATACAGATTGCCTTGGTAACAAGGATGAAAGTGTGGGCTACGTTAGGTGAGTACAGCCCGAATCCCCTGGGCAACACGCGCGCGTCAAAGGTGAATACAACGGGACGCAACTCTGAAAAGAGGAGCCAATCTCTTAAAGTTCATCTCAGTCTAGATTGAGGTTTGTAATTCAGCCTCATGACACTGGAATCCGTAGTAATCGTTTGTTATCAACGAACGGTGAATATGTCAATGTCTCTTGCACACACTGCCCGTCAAACCAACCGAGTTTATTTATGGTGAAACTTTTCGAAGGAGAACTTTGGGTAGACAAGGTAGGTTAAGTCGTCACAAGGTATCTGTAGGGGAACCTGCAGATGGATCACCTCCTATATTAAATTAAATTACTTCGATGATTGTGGTTGCTTTTACTCATCTTGTTAATAGATGAAAACATTCCAGAAAGGCTTAAAAATGTAAATGGATTAAAAATAACATTGGGCCTGTAGTCCAATGGTAAGACACGTCCCTTGCACGGATGAGACTCGAGTTCGATTCTCGACAGGTCCATTGCAGGTTTCTTTTTTAGAAAAAAAGAAACTATGATGGTAGAAAAAACTACAAGAGTGGTAGAAAAAACTACAAGAGTGGTAGAAAAATGCAATAAAAATCTTTCTGTAATAATACAACTTAGTTATTTACAAATCATACTCAAAATAAAAAGAACCAAAGGTTCTTCTTGACATCTCTCTTGAGATTTTCTCGAGGGTGATTGATTGAGGTTGGTTCCTGAATTGAATTCAGGGGTCATTTTGAGAACACCAGTGAAAAACTGGATTATGTTCAATGAAATAAGCAGTAGAAGAATCCCACTTTATGTGTTTAGAAACTACTATTTATACTGGTAGACGGATAGCTTGGTTTTGGTTTTGATGAAAAACGTGGCAAGCTGCGATAAGCTTAGGGGAGCTGCATGCAAGCTTTGATCCTAAGATTTTTGAATTATCCAGAGATGGAAAAATACGCAGGGAATTGAAACATCTTAGTACCTGCAGGAAAAGAAAACAATTGTGATTCCCTTATTAGCAGAGAGCGAAAAGGGAACAGGGCAAGCTGAATCCATTTTAGTAATAAAATTGGAGATGTGGTGTGATGATATCCTATCTTGTGATTTGAATTTAACTGGAAAGTTAAACCTTAGAGGGTGATAGTCCCGTAGATAAAGCAAGAGGAAAAATTCACAAAAAGAGTAGGGCTTCCTGGATTGGAAGTCTGAATATAGCAGGATTAACTGCTAACCCTAAATAAACCCAAAGTCCGATAGTGCACTAGTACCGCGAGGGAAAGCTGAAAAGTACTCATAATAGAGAGTTAAAAGACTTGAAATCTATCAGTTACAGTTGGTTACTGACTTTAATTAAAAGTTTGTAACGTACGTTTCGAAGAACGGGCCAGGGAGTTTTTTTATGTGGCGAGGCTAATCTTTTTAGAGTAACCAAAGCGCAAGCAAGTCTGAAAAGGCGATTAGTCACATGGAAAAGACCTGAAGCCAGATGATCTATTCATGGATAAGATGAAGTCTTCTGAAAAGAGGATGGAGGTCTGAACCGCTGTTGTGTACATGCACTTGGATAATCTGTGAATAGGGGTGAAAAGCTTATCTAATCTGGCGATGGCTGGTTCCTGCTGAAATATGCCTTCGTATAGTCTTGTTTAGTTTGCTAATGGTGTAAAGTACGGATAGATTTTGCAGGAGCTATTGCTTACGGAAATCTTTCCAACTCAGAAACTATTAGTTGCTTAAAACAGGAAACAGGGCCAGTATGTAAGATACTGTTCCGAGACCCGAACAAGGGAGACCAAAGTTAAGGTCCCAAAATCTATGTTAAGTGTATCAAAGAGTGTCTTGAACCTGAGACACTGGGGATGTAAGCTTAGAAGCAGCTATCTTTTAAAGAAAGCGTAACAGCTCACCCATTGAGGTTCAGGGCCTTGAAAATGGACGGGGCTAAACATAGTACCGATACTTTGGAGACATTCAGATGAATGTTCTGGTAAGCAGGCGTGCTTTTTGCGCAGAAGTTTCTCTGAGAAGAGGAATGGAGCGAAAAGCAATGAGAATCCTGGTGGTAGTAGGATGAGAGTCTCTTGAGAACAGAGACTGTCGAAAGAGCAAGGTTTCCTTTGCCATATATGTTAGCAAAGGGTTAGTCAGCACCTAAGTTGTACCTTAACTGAATACAACGATGGATATCAGGTTAATATTCCTGAACTAATTTAATCTTATATAGTGTTATTTGTTTTAGGATAAATGAGCACTCCACGGAGTGTTTTAGTAAAGAAGTTTGTCGAGAGTAATTCTAAGACGCAAAAGAATTTACTAAACAAAATCATTGAATCCAAGAACCAGTGAAAAGATAATACTCTTGGTTAAATAGCTGTACCCATAATCAGCACTGATGCTCTAGCTTAGTAGGCTAAGACATGAAGGGTAAAACTAATTGAGGGAATTCGGCATGTTAGTCCTGTAGCTTCGGCTGAAGGGATGTCTATTTTTGTGTATTTCGAAAGTTGTATGCATTAGTAGATCTCAGTAACAAGGACGGCCCGACTGTTTACCAAAAACGTAGCCAAGTGCTAATCTGAAAAGACTTGTATACTTGGTGAGACCTGCCCAGTCGTGGTGTCTCAAACCCCTTTTCAAGGGGGCTAAGGCCCATGAAACGGCGGGGGTAACTATGACCCTTGACAAGGGGGTCACAAAATCTGACTGTATGCTGGAACGTCTTGTAAGGTTTTTAGTACCAGTTTTATCAACGGTAAAAATCTAAAAAATAAAGATAATCAGCAGGAAACTAAAGTTATTTAAATAATCTAACCCTTATATGAGGGTTATGAATAAAAAACAATTAATTTATTATTTAACTGGTTTTGTAGATGGTGAAGGATGTTTTTGTATATCCTTAAAAAAACAAAAATCTGCAAAAGTTAGATGGGTTCTTGATCCGGTCTTTCATGTAACTCAACATAAAGATCAAAAAGAAATTCTTAAAATACTCAAAAAAATTATTGGGTGTGGAAGAATAATTAAAAAATATGGTCAAGAAAATACATTGCAATACTATGTCCATAGTAGAAAGGATTTAGTAGAATGCATAATCCCATTTTTTAGGAAATATAAATTAATAACAAAACAAAGAGATTTTGAACTCTTTGCTGAAATTGTAGAAGCCTTGGCAGAACATCAACATGGAGATGTTAAAAAATTTCGTGAACTGCTAAAAAAAGCTTTTGCAATGAATCGAGGAGGGAAGCAAAGAAGATATAATCTTGATGATGTTTTGAAATCTTTAGAATCCTCAGAGACTATACGTCAGAAATAATTTTTATTATTAAGATATAGTCCGATCTGTATGGAGACATACAGAGTCTTGTTCGCACAAGACCGCCAATTTAATTGGTCAGTTTTCTTTTTGAAAACAAAAGTAACAGAATGCTTAAGGTATGTTACAATGCCTTAGTAAAATCTGGCTATATGCTGGAAACTCCGAGAATATTTGAATACTCGTTAAGAAATTAACAGTAAAAATTTCAAATTGCGGACAATCAGCAGGAAAGGCTTTTTATTTATAAAAAGAATCCTCAGAGACTATACGCCAGACTGCATAATATTTGTATGCAGAAGATATAGTCCGAACTTTATGGCGACATAAAGAGTTGAATCTACTTGATTCAGAATAACACAATTGAGCGTAATACCTTGTCGTATGAATTGCGACTTGCATGAATGGTTTAACGAGGTTGTCGCTGTCCCCAATTAGAGCCCTCTGAACACATCTTCCGGTGAAAAGACCGGAGACACCTAGTGGGAAGCGAAGACCTTGTGGAACTTTACTGCAACTTGTTGTTGTTATTTTAAGAGAAATGCACAGAATAAGTAGGAGCGTTGAAGCTATCATTTCGGTGATAGTGGAGCAACAGTGTAATACTACTCATTTTTCTTAAAATGGCTTACCATTTATGGGACAGCAACTGGCGGGCAGTTTGACTGGGGCGGTGCCCTGTCGAAAAGATATCGATAGGACCCAAAGATAAACTCATCCAGTTTGGAAATCTGGAGTTGAGTGCGAGGGCAAAAGTTTATCTGACTGTATTTTGAAAAGCAAAAAATGCAGAGACGAAAGTCGGGCCTAGTGAACCCACGTGCTTTTTTAATAGAAGCCGTGTCTGATAGAAAAGTTACCCCAAGGATAACAGGCTTGTCGCCCCCGATAGTCCATATTGACGGGGCGGTTTGGTACATCGCTGTCGGCTCTTCCTATCCTGCGCGTGCAGAAGCGTGCAAGGGTGCCGGAGTTCACGTATTAAAAGGGATCGTTAGCTGGGTTAAGAACGTCGCGAGACAGTTTGTATGATATCTACTAGGTGTGTTGTTGTCTGAGTGAAACAAGTTCTTAGTACGAGAGGAACAGGACTTGGATGCCTCTGGTGAGCAGTTGTCAAATGGCAGGCTGCATAGCTACGCATTAGATGGATAAGAGCTGAATGCATCTAAGCTCGAAGCCATTCGCAAAACGAGACAACCAATGCCGTCAAAGAACATGACGTTGATAGAGTTCTTGTGTAAGATTCAAGCTTTTGCGAGAATTTCAGCATAGAACTACTAAAAGCTTTATTGTATTTTCTAAACAATTTCTTCTACTGCTTATTTTACTGATTTATTCTAAATAATAGAACGTATTAAAAATTGAATAATAACAAAGAAAAAGTATAATCCAATTAAAGAGATTCCTTCATAAATATCTAATTTTTTTCCACTTTTTACAAATGCTACAAAAATAAATGCTGAGATTAACATAAATGCTCCTGATATTAGGAAGGGGTTAAATGAAACAGTTATTGGATGAATCAATGCAACTATTCCAAGGATTAAACAAGTATTTGTGAAAATTGTTCCAGCTTGATCTCCTATTGACATTTCTGGATGTTTTAATATAACAGCATTAATTCCAAAAACTAATTCAGGAAGAGTTGTTGCAATAGAAATTAAAAATAATCCAATAAAAATCTCTGGAAGATTTAAATCAAGTGCAATACTACTAGAATATTGAACAACATATTTAGAGGAAACAAATAAAACAATTAATGAAATCATAAAAACAAGAACATATAATAATCTTTTTTGTTGATACTTTTCTGAATTATTTGATTTTTTGTAATATCTTTTTCTTTTTTTCATTATTAATAATGTGTGTGTTAAGAATAAACACAATAAAATAATTCCATCTATCCTTGAAAGAGAATTGCCTATTAAATATAAAATAATTAAAAGTAAAATTCCTCCAAACATAAAGTAAATTTCTTTGCCTAATTTTTTTGATTTAAATTTTATTCCTTTAGCCATTAAAATAAAAATGCCAGTTAATAATGTTAAATCAATTATATTTGCTCCAAGAATATTCCCCATACTTAGTTGAGGAACTCCTTGTAATGCAGAAGAAATTCCAACAAATAATTCTGGAATAGAAGTTGCAAAAGCCATTAAAATAAATGCTGCACTGAATTCAGATATTCCTAAAAAAGAAGCAATTTTATCAAGAGATTTTACTAAAAATATTCCACTAAGCACTAAGAAAAAACCTGCAACTATGAATAATAAAAAGTTCTCTATTAACATATTAATCTAAAGATTTTTCTTTTTTTAATTGTTTCACTATCTTTCCTATTTCAAAAATAACTAATCCTGATAAAGCAAAAGGCAACATATAAATCCAATCTCTTAATGAAAGACTTACAACTCCAAAAAAGTTTGCTAAAGGAGTGTAGATTAAAACTAAATGTAAAGCAAATGAAATTAATACAGCTAGATTTAACCACTTGTTTGAAAAGATTCCTGTTTTAAATAAGGATTTATTGCTTCTGCAAGTATAAATAAAAAATAACTCAAATAAAATAGCAGTTGTTAAAACTAGAGTTCTTGTTTTTTCTAAAGGAATAGAGGAATTATATGAAATAAAAAACATTGAAAATTTAGCAAGCAAAGTTAATAATCCGGCAATTAAAATAAATTTCCAAATTCCTGTTAAAATGCTTTTTTCTTTTCTTGGTTTTGTGCTCATAACATTTTCTTGTTTTTCAAAAACCAAAGATAATGCTGGAAGAGAATCTGTGACAAGATTTATCCAAAGTATTTGTAATGGTAAAAGTGGAAGAGGAAATTTCATAAGTAAGGCTATTAAAATTAAAAATATTTCAGAAAAATTAACTGCTAAAAGATATTTTGTGAATTTTTTTATGTTATCATAAGTTTTTCTTCCTTCTTGAATTCCTGAAACAATTGAGGCAAAATTATCATCTAATAAAATTATATCTGAAACATCTCTTGCAACATCTGAGCCTCTTTTTCCCATTGCAACTCCAATATCTGCGGATTTTAAAGCTAAAACATCATTAACTCCGTCTCCTGTAATTGCAACTGTTTCTTGTCTTTTTTGAAGAACCTGGGTTATTTTTAATTTTTGTTCAGGAGTTGTTCTTGCAAAGATTGCGATTTCTTGAATTTGTGATTCTAAATCTTGTTCTGAAATTTTATTTAAATCTTCTCCAAGAATCATTTTTCCTGTAATTCCTATTTTATATGCAATTGCTGAAGCAGTTAATGCAGAATCTCCAGTTATAATCTTTATTTTTATGCCTGCATTTTTACATTGCTGGATTGCATTTTTTACTTCTGGACGAGGAGGGTCAAGCATTCCTGCAAATCCTAAAAAGATTAAAGAGTTCTCTTGAGCTTGTTGTTTTTTGTTAAAATTTTTATATGCAAAACCTAAAACTCTTAATGCTTTTTTTTCTAAATATGAAGCTTGTTCTAATAATTCTATTTTTCTTTTTTTAGTTAATCTTTTTATTTCTCCATTAATTAATTCAAATGAAGATAAATTAATTATTTTCTCAGAAGCTCCTTTTGAATATAAAACATTATTTGTTCCTGCATTTCTTAAAATAGACATCATTTTTCTTTTTGGATTAAATTCAAATTCTTTTACTTTTGGTTCTTGTTCTGTTAATTGTTTTTTGCTTATGTCTAAATCTAATCCTAATCTTAGAAGTGCTTCTTCTGTTGGATCTCCAAGAAAAACATACTCGTTTTTTTCTTGTTCAAATCTTGCATTATTACATAATAAAGCTGTTTTTATTAATGAATAAATTTCTATTTGTTTTTTTGGATTAATTTTTTTATTGTCTAATAAAATGTTTTTTTGATTTATTTTGTATTGTTTATTTCCGATTATTATTTCTTGTACAGACATTTTTTCTTGTGTTAGTGTTCCTGTTTTATCTGAACAAATTACTGTTACACTTCCTAAACTTTCAACTGCTGGAAGTTTTCTAATCAGAACATTTTGTTTTGACATAAATACTGAAGAAATTGCAAATGAAATTGCTAAAACAGCTGGAAGTCCTTCTGGAATTGCACTAACTGCTAATGCAATTGCTGTTAGAAAAAAATTCGTTCCATCATGAGTTATAAAAAATCCTAAAGCAAAAATTATTGCAACTAAAAGCAGAATAATTATTCCTAATTGTTTTGAGAATTTGTCTAGTCTTTTTTGTATTGGAGTTTTTTGTATTTTTACTGTCTGAAGTTTTTGTGCTATTTTTCCAAACTCAGTTTCCATTGCTGTTGCAGTTACAATTGCTTTTGTTTTTCCTCTTACAATTTGTGTTCCTGTAAAAAGCATATTTATTCTTTCTGCTAAAATTGTATTTTCTAAAAGAGTTTTATCTTGTTTTCCTATAGGAGTGCTTTCTCCTGTTAAAATTGCTTCATTTGTTTGTAAGTTTTCTGGCTCAAGAATTCTGCAGTCTGCATTTACTTTATCTCCTGTTTTTAATAAAATAATATCTCCTGGAACTAATTGTTCTGAAGGAATTTCTTTTTGTTTTTCATCTCTAATAACTATTGATGTTGGAACTAGGAGTTTTCTTAAACTAATTATTGCTTTTTCTGCTTTATATTGCTGAAAAAAACCAATTCCTGCATTTAATAGAACTATTACTAAGATTACTATTGCATCTATTTTGTGGCCTATAAAAAAAGAAATTGCAATTGCTATTATTAAAATATAAATTAAAAAAGATTTGAATTGGCTTAATAATATTTTTAATGGATTTAGAGTATGAATTTTTTTTATTTTGTTTTTTCCAAACTGTTTTAATCTTTTTTCTGCTTCTAAAGAACTTAATCCTTTTTCAGAAGAACTTAGTTTTTGCAATACTTCCTCTTTTTTTAATGAATAAAAGTTCATAATATTAGGGAGATAGTAAAGCTTAAAAATCCTATTATATTTGTTTTTTTGTAAGTTGGGTAGTTCACTATCGGGTCCTGACATTAAATTGTCAAGAAATAAATATGATTTCTGGATTCTGAGGAAGGTCCGCCCACTATATTAAAGTCACTAGGGAAATCCTAGATGCTGTAAAGTATGGCAATGTTACAGAAACGACACAGCTGTATTTGAGCTATGAAATGTGAATGGAGCTTAGAAAATACAGATTTGATGAAACGAACATCCTGACTAGTGCAAGGCTATAAGCTGCTAAGTCAAATGTGAACAAGTTTTGTCTGAATAAGATCAGAAAACTACAAAAGGTGGCCTATTCCCAACTTACAAACTTATTCAAAATTATACAAACATAATGAACTTAATGCTGCTCGCAATGCTTCTCCAGAAGAAGGATGTATTTGCATACACCATGTATCATGATAATTTCCACCAAGAGTTCTTATTCTAGAATTATCTTTTAACATAACTAAACAACCTGCAAATTCATGTTCCTCATATTCATTTCTTCCATCATCTACGTTTATCCCTTCAGTAAATCTATCAAGTACACGAGATAATCTAGCCTCTGAAGAATAATCTTCTTCATCAACTGGATCAATAGGAGCTAATCTATCTAATGTTTGAGGAATAGAATCTTTTCCATCAAGTCTTACTCCTATTTCTCTAACTATTTCAGCAGCACTAAAAAAATTTTCACGGTCTAGGACTTTCCAAGCCACATATCTTGATTCTGGATGCAGAGTATAAATTCTTGAACTTACCAAGATTCTTCTTGGATTTGAATTTCCCATATTTTGCAAACATTGGAGTTGTTTTTAAAGATTTATTTATTAGAACAATATATTTAAAAAATATATGGGACGACGGGGAGTCGAACCCCGGACACCATGATCTTCAGTTTCACATTGTCCTAATCAAAGATCAAAACAAACATGTGCTCTCCCGCTGAGCTACCGTCCCATATTCAGCAGGAATTCAATCATGAATCCTCCAGAAAAATAAGAACTAGTTGTTTTTTAAAGTTATTGAATGTAGTCCAGGGCTCTTTGTTTTTTATATTGGTTTGAAAATCCGATTTTATCTAACCACAATCTAATGTTCTTTTTCCCATGCAAAGCAACTCTATATGCAAATCTCTTACTTAATCTTGAAGTTGATTTTCTAATTTTTGGAACCCTAAATCATTGAAGCATAAGGGCTTCTTTTAATTGATTTGCCAATACCGGGCTTGTAGTAGTTATTTCCATTGTAGGATATTTCTCAATCCCTGGCTTTTTAGATACAAAAACTGTTCCGTCGGTATCCATAATCCCTCTAATTGTATGTTTTAATAAATTCCAATTATTTAAAATGTCCTTGGGAATTTTTACCTTTTCACATTTTCCTTCTCCAAAAGGAATTCCGAGGTCATTAATCAAAAAATTACAAATTTCTTTTGAATTAAAAACCAGTCTTAATCCTCTTTGCCTAACTTTTATTTTCGTATCCTTTTTCCATTCTTGTAAAATTAAAAAATGTAACTTTTCAAAAAGTTCTTTATCAGTTAGAGGATGTCCAACAAATCCAATTTGATATTTCCTATTTTTTCTATAAATATATCCGTCTCCAATCAAAATTCCAATTATTTCAGCAAGATTAGAATTTAATTTCATGAGAGATAATAAGAATGATTTAAAATATAAACATTCGTAACTATTTAAGAAAGGTTTATAAAAACTAAAAACTAAAAATTAATATGAAAGAGGAATTTGAACAAAAAGTTTCTTATGTTTTAGGTTTAGCAAGTATTCTTTTAGCTTTGTCTTTTGTTTCTCCATTAGGAGGATTAATTTCAGGAATAATTGGATATAATACTGTTAAAAAATCAAAAGATGGATTTGCAGTAAAAGCTAAAAAACTAAATAAAATCGGAATAATAGTTAGTGCCGTTGTTTTGGCATTAACAGTAATTTTAGTTGGATGGTCTATTTATACTGGATTGTCTTCTTCAGTATTTCCTACTTATTAAAATGAGAAACAAAAGAGGTATGCAATTAGCTATGAACACAGTTGTAATCATAGCTTTAACTGTAATGGTTTTAATTCTTGGAGGATATTTTGTTCAAAAAATATTCACAACAGGAAAAGATACAATTAATCAAATTGATTCTGCTGTAAAAAATGAAGTTAGTAAATTATTTACACAAGATGAATCTAGAAAAATAGTTATTTATCCTAATTCAAGAAGATTTACATTAGATAAAGGAGAACAAGGAGAAGGATTTGCATTTTCAATTAGAAATATTGGAATAGAAGCAGACACATTTACTTATGTGATTGAGGCTCAAGAAGTTACTTGTCCAAGTTCATTATCATTAAGTCAAGCAAATAGTTTTATTGCTCTTGGAAGAACAGGAACAATTCAGATTTCAGCAGGAAGCATTATGGAAAATCCGAGATTAGTTACATTTAATATTCCTGAAACTGCTCCTCCTTGTGAAATAAAGTATTCTCTTACTATGGAAAAAGGTGGAGAACTTTATGGAACTTCTGTTGACTTTGATGTTGCAATAGCTTCAGGGTAGAATTTAAAACCTTTATTTTCTTAAAAAAATTATGGTATTAAAATTATATAATACTCTTGGAAGAAAAAAACAGGTGTTTAAACCTTTGAAAAAAGGGCAAGTTGGAATGTATGTTTGTGGGCCTACTGTTTATAATTATGTTCATATTGGAAATTTAAGAGCATATGTTTTTGCAGATATTCTTAGAAGATATTTGAAATTTTCAGAATTTAAAGTTAAGGGAGTTATGAATATTACAGATGTTGATGATAAAACAATAAGAGATAGTCAAAAACAAGGAAAGAAATTAAAAGACTTTACAAAGACCTATGAAAAAGCTTTTTTAGAAGATATTTCTAAATTAAATATTGAAATGCCAGAAGTTCTTCCTAAGGCAACAGAGCATATTAAAGAAATGGTTGCTATTGTTAAAAAATTGCTAGAAAAAGGAATTGCATATAAAACAGATGATGGAATTTATTTTTCAATTAATAAATTTAAAGATTATGGAAAATTATCTGGAATTGATTTAGAAGCATTAAAAGAAGGAGCAAGCAAAAGAGTTGCTAAAGATGAATATGATAAAGATAGTGCTCATGATTTTGCTTTATGGAAATTTTATGATAAATCAGATGGAAATGTTTTTTGGAATACTGAAATTGGAAAAGGTAGACCAGGTTGGCATATTGAGTGTTCTGCAATGTCTTCAAAATATCTAGGAAAAAGTTTTGATATTCATACAGGAGGAATTGATTTAGTATTTCCTCATCATGAAAATGAAATTGCTCAAAGTGAATCTGCTTTTGGAAAAAAATTTGTTAATTATTGGTTGCATAATGAATGGGTTTTAGTAAATGGTAAGAAGATGAGTAAATCTTTAAAGAATTTCTATAAATTAAGTGATATTGTTGAAAAAGGATTTTCTACAATGGATTTAAGATATTTTTATTTAACTAAAGTTTATAGACAAAAACTAAACTTTACTTGGGAAGGCTTAGAAGCTGCAAAAAATTCTTTACAGAGATTAAAAAATATAATTGAAGAAGATAAAGATGATAAAAAAACTAATAAAAAATATTTAGATGAATTCAAAAAAGCAATGGATGATGATTTGAATACTCCTAAAGCATTGCAAGTTCTTTGGAAATTACTTAGAGATGAAAAAGCTAAAGGAAAAATAAATACAATTAGAGAAATAGATAAAGTTCTTGGATTAGATTTATTAAAGAAAGAAAAAATAAAGATTCCTGCTGAAGTTTCTAAGCTTGTTAAAGAAAGAGATGAAGCTAGAAAAAATAAAGAATGGGAAAAATCAGACTCATTAAGAGATAAAATAAAAAAACTTGGTTATTCTGTTGAAGATACTTCTGGAGGAAGTGTGGTGAGGAAATTATGAGAAAAGTTTTTAAAGGGATTTATTCTTAATATATAAATAAAGTATCAATTGATATAAAAATGAAACCAATAAATTCAAGATATCCTAATTTGAACACAGTTCTTATGGTGGAAGATGTTTTAAAAGAAAACAGAGATATTCCCTTAAAAATATCTGAATTAAAAAATAAACTTCGTAAAAAAGTAATGCATCAAACACTTAAGATAATTTTAGAATATCTTTGGAGGAGCGGAAAAATAATCTATGGGCCAAGAGGAGTGCAATGGATTTATTCTGAGCCAGAACATTTAAAAAAAATGCTTGAAAATAGTTTGGAGGTATAATGTTTCTTGGGAAAGAGGTTAGAGTTTTATTAAAAAATCAGGCCAAACAAAGTTTTGTTGAATTGAAAAAAAGAAAAGATAAAGAATCAAAGTCATTAATTAATTCTATCCAAAGAACTATTGCTTTATTAAAGGAAAACCCTCAATATGGAAATCCCATTAAAAAACAATTAATCCCAGAAAAGTTTAAACAACAGGGAATTAAAAATTTATATAGGGCAGAGTTATCTAATTTTTGGAGGATGCTATATACTATTGAAGGAAATAGAGTAGAAATATTTTGTTTTATTTTAAGCGTTGTAGATCATCCAACATATAGTAAAATATTTGGGTATAAATAAAATGACAGAAGAAAAAGATTGTCCTTGTCCATATACTTCTTGTCCTAGACATGGAAAGTGTAAGGAATGCCAAGAATATCATCATAGTCGTGGAGAAAAGACTTCTTGTGGAAAGTAATTTAAATCATTAATTCTTAGTAATAAAAAGAAGAGGTTAAAATGGCAAATAAAAAAGCATACAAGTATAAGAGTTTTATAGATTTAAAGTATAAGCCTAAAGATACTGATTTAGTTATGCAATATTATATTAAACCAAATAAAAAGTTTAATTTTGAGGAAGCTGCTTCTATGGTTGCTGGAGAATCAAGTGTTGGAACATGGACAGAAGTTAAAACAATGAAACCGAGAATTAGCAAGATGCTTACTCCTAGTGTTTTTTATATGGACAAGAAAAATAAAAGAGCTCGAATTGCTTATCCTATTGAATTATTTGAATTAGGAAATCTTCCTGAAATTCTTTCAAGTATTGGAGGAAATATTTATGGAATGAAATCTGTTAAAGAATTGTTTTGGGAAGATGTTGAACTTCCTAAAAAGATGTTAAGAAGTTTTAAGGGACCTAGATTTGGAGTTAATGGATTAAGAAAAAAGTTTAAAGTTTATGACAGGCCTTTTGTTGGAACAATTGTAAAACCTAAAGTTGGCTTAGAGCCTGGAGAACATTCTAGAGTTGCTTATGATTCTTGGGTTGGAGGATGTTGCATAACAAAAGACGATGAGAATCTTACAAGCCAAAAGTTTAATCCCTTTAAAAAAAGATTTTTGAAAACAATAAAAATGTTAGACAAAGCTGAAAAAGAAACAGGAGATAAAAAAGCATACTTAGTTAATTGTACTGCAGAAACTAAAGAAATGTTAAAGAGAATTGAGTTTGTTGAGAAAAATGGAGGAAATTACATTATGCTTGATATTATAACTCTTGGTTGGAGTGCATTGCAAACAGCTAGAAATTATACTAAACTTCCAATTCATGCTCATAGAGCAGGACATGCTATGCTTGATAGAGATAGGCAGAGTTTTGGAATGTCAATGGAAGTAATAGCTCAATTAGCTAGAATGGTTGGAGTAGATACCTTGCATATTGGAACTGCATATGGAAAAATGTCTGGAGGTAAAAAAGAAGTATTGCATATTGAGCAGGAAATTGAAAATCAAGTAACAAAAGAGACTAAAGAATATCTTGCACAAAAATGGTTTGGAGTTAAGCCAGTTCTTGGAGTTGCTTCTGGAGGAGTTTATCCTGGAATTGTTCCAGCAATAATGGATTTCATGGGGAATGATGTAGTACTTCAAGCAGGGGGGGGAATTCACGCACACCCACAAGGAACAGTTGCAGGCGCAAAAGCTATGAACCAAGCAGTTGATGCTACACTTAAGGGTATTTCATTAAAAGAATATGCAAAATCTCATGAAGAATTATTTGTTGCATTAAAAAAATGGGGAAGATGAAATTTCGTAAAGCAGTATTTGTTGTTACATATTCTAAAACTAAGAAGGGAGTTGAATATCTTATTTTAAAAAGAAAGCTTCATTGGAAAGGATGGGAATTTCCAAAAGGAGGTTTATCTGGAGTTAAAGAAAAAATTCTTGAAAAATCTGCAGTTAAAAGAGAAGTGGTTGAAGAAACAGGGCTTGTTCCAATTAAGATTAAGAGATTTAATATTTCAGGAAAATACAAATATAAAAAATTCTTAAAAGACAGGCCAGGAATTCTTGGACAAGAATATAAATTATATTCTGCAGAAGTAAAAAAGAAAAAAGTTACTTTAAGTAAAAATCCTACTAAAGAACATAGTGATGCTAAATGGGTTGATTTTAAGACTGCATTAAAAAAATTAACTTGGCCGAATCAAAGAAAGAGTTTAAGAATAGTTAATTCTTGGTTAACAAAAGATTTATAATCTATTATATATACTTATATAATATGGTAAAACAACAATTACATAGCCCTACTCTTGAAAGTGTGCTGATGGTTGAAAAAACAATTGAAAAATATAGCCAAGAATGTGGAAAATATCAATTATGGAAAAAACTTCCTAAAAAAATGATGTACCAAACTTTTTTAGTTATTCTAAATTATTTAAAAGAATCAGGGAAAATAGTTATTGACAAAGAAGGGTGTATTGTTTGGATATGGAACCCTAAATTAATTAAAAAACTCGAAAAGGAAGGTTTAATTATTTAATGGAAAAAATTAAACTAGTAAGTTTTGCGAAGATTGAATTAAAAAAGGCTTTTTTAGAATTAAAAGAAGGTAAATTTGAAGAAAAAAACCTTTATAATTTTATTAATAGAGCTATTGGGGATTTAAAAGAAAATCCTTTTTCAGGAGTTAAAATCCCTAAAAAATTGTGGCCAAAAAAATATATTAAAGAATATAAAATAACAAATTTATGGAAATATAATCTTCCAAATGCATGGAGGCTAGTTTATACTTTAATAGGAGATGAGGTTAAAATAGTCAGTATGATTTTAGAATGGGGTAACCACAAAGATTATGAAAGGAGATTTTCTTACTAAAACATGAAATTTAGAGAAAAAGAACTTGAATCAGGAAAAAAAGTTTTTCTTGGCAAGAATGAGAAAAATAACGATGAGTTAATGAAATTGTATCAAGGAAAGTCTAATGTTATTTTTCATACTGCTAAGCCTGGAAGTCCTTTTTGTGTTAGTGAAAGAATCTTGAATTCAAGAGAAATAAAAGAAGCTGCAGCAATTTGTGCATCTAAAAGTCAGGATTGGAGAGATAATAAAAAAGATGTTGTAGTTCATAGATTTACAGGAAGAGATATTAAGAAAATTAAAGGAATGAAAACTGGATGTTGGAATGTTAAAAATGTTAAAGAGATTAAAGTTAAGAAAAAGGAAATTGAGGATGTAGAATGGTAATAGGAACACTTCAAATAGGAAAAGAAGGAATTTCGTATAATTTTCATAAAGCAGTTGAAAATATGTTTAAGAATCATCATCTTGTTAAGATTTCTGTATTAAGAAGTGCAAGAGGAGAAGGAAAAGAAGGTAAGGAAACAGTAAAAAAATATGCTGAAGAAATTAGAGAAAAACTTGGAGCAAAATATACAACAAAAGTTATTGGATTTAAGATTATAGTTAAGAAGTGGCGAAAAGCTAGAACAGAAGATTTATAAAGCAATTTCTATCTTAAATATTAGGTTAACACATATGTGTCTAAATCCGAAAGGGTTGCCGAAAAATTAAAATGAATTCAGTATATGAATTAAATGCTCAAGAATATAATTTAAAATTAGCTGAGGCTCTTAAACAAATTCCAGAGATTTCTGAACCTGAATGGGCTGGATTTGTAAAGTCTGGAGCTAGTAAAGAAAGACCAATTGAAGATGTTGATTTCTGGCATAAAAGAACTGCGAGTATTTTAAGGCAAATTTACAAAAAAGGAATTATTGGTGTTAATAAACTTAGAACTAAATACGGAAGTAAGAAAAATAGAGGATATGCTCCTGAGAAATTTAAAAAAGCTGGAGGAAAAATTATTAGAACAATTTTACAACAAACAGATAAAGCTGGTTTTACTGAAATTGCAAAAGAAATTAAAGGAGTTAGAAGTAAAAAACCAGGAAGACAATTAACTGCTAAAGGTAAAGAATTTTTGGAGAGTATAAAATGAATAATCAATTAAATAAAGGGAAGTTGAGCGTCAAGAAACTGTAGGTGTCTTACGATGGGAATTAAAAATCAATTAAAAAAATCAAGATTAGCTAAGAAAAATAGACAAACTAAGTGGGCTCCTGTTTGGGCTGTGTTTAAGAAATTTGGAGTTGGAAAAAAAATTCATCCTTCTGCTATAACTAAACATAGAAGAAGTTGGAAAAGAACTAAATTACACTTAAAACCAAGAAAACAAAGAAAATCACACTTTGGATAATAATCTTTTGAATAAAAAATGACTAAAGAAAATAAAAAACCTGTGAAAGAAGAAAAAATTGAAACAAAAAAAGAAACTAGTGAGAAACCTCTTGAAACTATAGAAAAAAAAGTTAAACAAGATATAAAAGAAAAAGTTGAAAAAGCAGTTAAAGAAAAAGTTGAGAAAAAGCAAGAAAGAACTTATATTATTCCTTTAAGAGAAAAATGCAGAAGTGTTCCTAGATATAAGAAAACAAATAAAGCAGTTAAAACAGTTAAAGAATTTCTAGCAAGACATATGAAATTACGAGATAGAGATTTGAAAAAAGTTAGATTAGATAGTTATCTTAATCAATTTTTATGGCAAAGAGGAATTAAAAATCCTCCATCTAAAGTAAAAGTTAAAGCTTATCTTGAAGGAGATCTTGTAAGAGCTGAGCTTGTAGAAATGCCTAAGGCATTAAAAGCTAGAAAACTTCGAGAGGAAAAAATTGAGATTAGAGCTGCTGAAAGTGTAAAGAAAAAGAAAGTTGCTGAAAAACCTGCTGAAAAACCAAAAGAGGATTTAGAGAAAAAAGCAGAAGAAAAAGAAAAGAAATCTGCTGTTGTTGAAGCTGGAAAAGAAATGGAAAAAGCAGCTGCAAAACAAATGAAACACACTGCTAAAAAACAGCAAAAAGCTCCTGTGTCTCAAAAGATGTCTTTACAAAGATAATTATTGTGATAAAAGCAAGAATTCTATAAATTATTATTTTTCTCGTATCTGTTTTTATCTCTATTACATCTTTTAGAAATAGTTTCTTTCCATGCTTTGTTTAAATCAATATTGGAGGAATTTGCTAAACAAACTAGTGAGAAGATTATATCACATATTTCTGATTCAAGATTTCTTAGTTCATCTGCTTGTTTTTTTACTCTTCCACCATACATATTATTAAGATTTCTTGCTAGTTCTCCTGTTTCTTCAATAGTTTGTGCAAGAATTGATAAGGGAGGCCAGTAAGAAGGAGTAAATTGGCTTACCCAATTATCTACTTGTAATTGCATTTCTCTTAATGAAATAAATTCAGACATATTTTAAATCATAAGCATAAATATATAAATTTATAGGGGATTTTTTATAATGGAAACATTTATAAACAATTGGAAATATATTTTTACATATGGAAAGAAAACTAACCATTTTGAAAATATTTTTTGAGAATCCGTTTAAAAAATATAGTATCAGGCAATTATCAAGAATTTTGAAAATTAACCATACCAGCATAAGACAATATCTGGATAAATTATCCAGAGAGGGATATTTATTTTTAAAAAAAGAGGGAGTATATTCTTTTTACCAATTAGTTTTAAATAAAAAAACTCTAAATTTAAAATTATATTATAATCTTGAAAAAATCAGAAAATCCGAGATTATTGAAGATTTAGAACAAAAATACAATTTTCCGGTAATTCTGGTCTTTGGAAGTTATTGTTTTGCAAAAGATGATTCTTCAAGCGATATTGATTTATGTTTAATTAGTGATATTAAAAAAGATTTTTCTTTTGAGAAATATGAAAAAATTTTAAATAGAAAAATAAATCTGCATAAATTTGATAAAAAGCAGTGGAATAAATCAAAAAAATTAAATCCTCATTTAATAAATAATATATGCAATGGCATTGTTTTGTCTGGAGAGCTGGAAGTATTATGAATTTTGAAAACAGTTTAAATTGTGGGAAATCAAAAAAAGTAATGATTAATAGAAATAGGGCATTGAGTTTAATTAATTCATCTATTCAGGCTATTAAAACTGCAAAAACAATCCCTTTAAATGAAATCACTTCCAAAACAATTTTAAGAGAATTATATGAAGGGTTTAGAGAATATTGCGAGGCATTAGGATATTTAAATGGATATAAATTTTTAGATCATGAATCCATTGGATTTTTCTTAAGAGATATATTAAAAGAAAATTATATATTTAAGAAATTTGATAGATATAGAAAATTAAGAAATGGCGTGAACTATTATGGAAATGATATAGAGATTGTTACAATTAAAGAAATGTTGGCTGACATACCAAAACTAATAAAAGATTTGAAAAAACATTCAGATTTTAATTAATTCTTTTAAAGAATTAGCTGAATTTATTCCTAAATCTTGTTTTGTTAAAAACCAAGCAAATTTAAGAAAATGTTTAGAAACAGGATTTTCTGTATTTAATTTATACATGTCGGACTTTCCAACTTTTCTTGTTTTTACAATTATGCCTTTTTTTAAAAAAATATCAAAAAATTCTTTTAAAGAATTATAACTAATATTAGATTCTTTTGCTATTTCAGTCATACTAAAATCAAAAAAGTGATTTCCAATTAAAAAATCCAGAAATCTTAATTGAGGTGTGTCTCCGAAGTATTTGTAAAAATTATTCATATTTTAAGTTATAAGCATAAATATATAAATTTATAGGGGATTTTTTATATAAAATGCCATCAAAGTTAATTAAAGAGCTGGAGAAATTAGAAGATAAAAAGCAAGCAGAGATTTTGCAGAGATTTTTTAAAACAGGCAAAGGACAGTATGGAGAAGGGGATGTTTTTCTTGGAATAAAAGTTCCTATTCAAAGAAAAGTTTGTAAGAATTATGGGAATTTAAGTTTAGATGCAATTCAGAAGTTGCTTAATTCAAAGATTCATGAGCATAGGCTTTGTGGCTTGTTTGTTTTAGTTTCTAAATATAAAAAAGCAGATAATAATGAAAAAGGAAAAATATTTAGATTTTATATTAAGAATGCTAAGAAAATTAATAACTGGGATTTAGTTGATTTATCTGCTCCAGGAATTGTTGGAAATTATATTTTAGAAAATCCAGAACTTAGAAAAATTCTTGAAAAACTTGCTAATTCAGATAATTTATGGAAAAAAAGAATTGCAATTGTTTCAACATTTAGTTTTATTAGAAATGAAAAGTTCTTTGATGAAGTTTTAAAAATATGTTTGATATTGTTAAAAGATAAACATGATTTAATTCATAAAGCAGTAGGTTGGATGTTGAGAGAATTAGGAAAAAGAGATTTATTAGCTTTAGAGTGTTTTATTAGAGCAAATTATAAGAATATTCCAAGAACTACATTAAGATATGCTATTGAAAGATTTCCAGAGGAAAAAAGAAAGAGATTTTTAAGAGGAGAATTTAACCTAATCTAACAGTTGCATATAATACATTTCTCCAAGAATCTAAAGCAAATCCAATTCCTAAATTATTATGTTTTTGAAGAAGTTCAGAGTGTTCTTTCGAGTTTCCCCATTGAAAACCAAGATATTGCAATGCAAATTCATCTCCAAAATCAAGAGGAGCTTCAGCAATAACTTCTCCTTGATTTGGTGGGAGAGGAATAAAGTGATCTTTTTGTCTTTTTTTCCACATTTCTATGCTGTTTCTTGTTGCTTGATTTGCTAAATCAAAATTATAAATATATTCTTTTCCATAACTAATTTGTAGGATGTGTGTTAGTCTTTTAGGAAGGGTATTTATCCATCTTATTGTATTCATAGAGATTAATTTTATAATTAATATAAAAAGATTGCTGTGATTAAATATTCAGAAGCCATTTCCAGACTGGTTTAATAATTATCTGTTTATTTTGGATAACTAAACTCTGTTCTGTATCCATAGTTAAAATCAATCCTTTTTTTAGATTATAATCTTTTAATGCTTCAAGTAATCCCTGAATCTCTCTTTTTTTTGTCAGAGGATTCTCTAAACTTAAACAAACTTGTATGGCATTTTTTATTTTTAATTTCTCTTTTATAATAAAATCACATTCTTTTTTATTATAATGATAATAAATTTCTTTGTATCTTCTTTTTAATTCTGTAAAAACCATATTTTCCAAACGTTTTCCCAAGTTTTGCGAAAAATTAAATGCAATAGTTTTTAAAAAACTATTATCTAATACATAAAATTTAGATGATGAAACTTTTTGTTTTTTTAATGAGAAATCAAATCTTTGAATTGTGTCTGCTAAAAATGTTTGTTTTAAATATTCTATATAATTCTTTATCATGCTTAAACTTTTTATTCCGGAGATTTGTTTTAAAGTGGAATAGGAGTATTGTTTTGCAACATTGGAAAACAAGTATAGAATTAACTCATTTATTTCCTTTATTTTTTTAATTTTATATCTTTTTATTATATCTTTATTTATTATATCTTCAAAATATTGTATTGATAGTTCCAAGTCATTATTTTTTATAATTAAAGGAAATCCTCCTTTTTCAAGATATTCCTTGAAAGATTTTATTATTTTTATCTTTTCTTGATTTGATTTAAAATTTAGATTGATTTGCTTTAGATTTAGAAATTCTCTAAAAGAAAAAGGATATAATTGAATTGTTTTATTTCTTCCAGTTAAAAAAGTTGAAATTTCAGAACTTAAAAGACTGGAATTTGAGCCTGTTACAAAAACTTTTATATTTTTTGAATAGAGGTTATTTACCCATTTTTCCCATTTAGGGATGTTTTGAATTTCGTCTAAAAGATAAATTGCTTTATTAGAGAATTTTTCAGAAACAATTTCCTCTATTAATTGAAAATCATTTAATTGAAAATCTGTAAATCGAATATCATCAAAATTAATATAAACAAATAGATTATTAAGTTGTTTAGAAATAATCTTTAAAAGGGAACTTTTTCCACATCTTCTAATTCCAGAAATAATGATTATTTCGTTTCCTTTAAAAAAATTTTGAAGATTAATTTCTCTATTGATTAAATTATCCTTTTTAGAAAATAACTCTTGTTGATCATTTATAATTTCTAATATTTTATTTTTTTCCATATTAAAAGAGATTTTATGACTTTATAAACCTTTCTTTGCTATTTAATAAGTCTTTATAAATACATATTAAGTGATAAAGAAAGGTTATAATAAAAGAAATCTAAATAAATTCTCTATATCCTTTTTCTTGTTTTTGAAAAGCTTGCATAAAAAAGTTGTTTCTGTCTCCTATCTCAGAATATTTGAATTTATTATATGCATTAACTCCGTGAAATCCAAGAACATTTATTCTAAATCTTTGATTTTGAATAATAAATGGATAAGAGGTTCGTGCAGTAGTGTGAGGTTCTTGAGGAGTTAGTTTTGATAGATAAAATAAAATAATTTCATATTTCCCAAAGTTATCTTTTGTTAAGGAATGCTTCAGACTTTTTCTAGCAATTTGCTTAAAGTGAGGGGAGATTAATTGTTCTATATTCATATAAAAGCTATTTTTTTGGAAGTTTTAAGGATTGTTGTTTTTAAAGGATAATGTTTAAAAAGAGGTAAATAAAAACAATAATATGGAATACTCGGTTATAGTTCCGATTTATAATGAGCAAGGAAATATTGCTCAATTAGACAAAGAAATAAAGGCAATTATGCATAAACTTTCGAAGGATTATGAGATTATTTATATTAATGATGGAAGTAAAGATAATACTTTAGAAGAATTAAAGAAATTGCATAAAGTAAAGATAATTGATTTAAATAAGAATTATGGGCAAGCAACTGCTTTAAATGCTGGATTTAGAGAGGCAGAAGGAGACTTGATTATTACCATGGATGGAGATTTGCAAAATGATCCTGCAGATATTCCAAGATTGCTAGAAAAACTGCATAAAGAGGATTTAGATGTTGTTGCTGGTTGGAGAAAAAAGAGAAAAGATAAATCTGGAATAAGAATTTTAACTAGAATTGGAAGGTTAATTAGAAGAGTTTTAATTAAAGATTCTGTTCATGACACGGGATGCACATTAAGAGTTTATAGAAAAAAGGCTGCAAAAAGCCTTGACTTGCATGGAGAAATGCATAGATATATTCTTGCTTTGCTAAGATGGAAAGGTTTCAAAATCGGAGAGGTTATTGTTAATCATAGAAAAAGAATTTCTGGAAAAACAAAATATGGTTATGACAAAGCTTTCAAGGGATTTATTGACTTACTTTACATTTGGTTTTTGGATAAATATTCGCAGAGGCCTCTGCATATATTTGGATTAGCAGGAATTGGAGTTTTTGGAATAGGGATGTTAATTGAGGCTGTTCTTGCTTTTTTAAGATTTTATAATAAACTAGATTTAAGTGGAAGCGGATGGTTTTTGCTTGGATTTTTTCTTATAATAGGAGGACTAATCTCTTTTAGTTTTGGTATTGTTATTGATTTACTATTACGAATTTATCATAATACTTCAAACTTTGACAAACAATACTATATAAGAGATATTTTTGAGGAATGAAAAAGAAAAGAATACTTATGTTGAATTATGAGTTTCCTCCTTTGGGTGGAGGTGCTTCTCCTGTTTCATATGAACTTTCTAAAGGTTATGTAAAATTGGGTCACAAAGTTGATGTTGTGACTATGGGTTTTAAAGGATTGCCTTCTTATGAAAAAAAAGATGGAATTAACATCTATAGAGTAAAATGCTTGAGAACAAAAAAAGAAATATGCCATCCTTGGGAACAATTAACCTATTTAATCTCTGCTAAGAAATTCCTAAAAAAACATCTGAAAAATAATTCTTATGATATTTGTCATTGTCATTTTATTATTCCAACAGGAATTTTAGCATTGTGGGTAAAAAAGAATTTTAAAATTCCTTACATAGTAACTAGTCATGGCAGTGATGTTTTGGGTTATAACACTAAAAGAATCTTCAAATATATTTATCCTTTAGTAAAATCTCCTTGGAAAAAGATAATTTCAGAAGCAAAATATGTAATTACTCCTTCTAATTTTTTAAAAAACAAAATTAAAGAAATAACAAAAAAAGGAAAATTCTTAGTAATTCCGAATGGAATAGATTCAAATAAATTTAGACCAATGAAAAAACAAAATAAAATTTTAGTTGTGGCAAGATTATTTGAAAACAAAGGGGTTCAAGATATTTTAGATGCGTTAAAAGAGCTTGATTTAAAAGGATGGCAAGTTGATATTGTTGGAGAAGGGCCATATAGAAAGTTTTTAGAAAATGAATCAAAACAAAATGGATTATCAAAAATTGTTAAATTCCATGGATGGGTAGATAATAAAAGCAAAAAGATGAAAAAACTCTATGGGCAAGCTAAAATATTTATTAGTGCTAGTTGGTTTGAAAATATGAGTGTTGTTTTATTGGAAGCAGTCGCTTCTGGATGTAATGTTATTGCTTCAAATGTTGGGGGAAATCCAGAAGTTATAAAAAAAGAGAATTTATTTGAGGTTTCAAATGTGAAAGAATTAAGAATAAAAATAAATCTGTATATGAGAGATAAAAAAATTAAAACAACCAGATTAGATGAAAAATTTGACTGGAATAAAATTATTAAAAAATATTTGGAGGTGTTGGGATGAAAATAGGAATTGTGGCCAGAGGTTTGACTAATGGGGGAGTTGCTAGATTTATAAAAAATATTTTAATTGAACTAGATAAAAATAAGAAAAATGTATATACCTTATTTACAGACGATAAGAACAAAATCCCAAATTTAAAAAACATTAAAATTAAAGAGATAGTTGGTAAGAATAAGTTATACTGGGATTTATTCTCACTAAAAAAAGAACTTAAAAAATCTGACTTAGATGCCGTTATTTACCCAAAGAACATAATCCCTTTCACCCATAAAAAATTAAAATTTAAAAAATATAACATAATTCATGATTTAGCATATTTTGAAAAAAATTTATCAGAATACAAGTTTTTAGACACTCTTTATATGAGAATGTTCATGAAAAATTCTTGTAAGATAGCAGATTTAACTTTTGCTATTTCTAATTTTACAAAAAAAGATATTATTTCCAGATTAAATGTGAGAAAAGAGAAGATAATTGTAATTAATGAGGGCGTTGAAAAAAATTTCAAAAAAATAAACAAAAAAGAACTTAATGAAATAAAGAATAAATTTAATCTTTCAAAAAGATTCTTTTTTTATTGCGGTTCTCTTAGTCCTAGAAAGAATATATTAAGGGTATTAAAGACTTTTAACAAAATAAAAAATAGCATTAGTTTAAATCTTTATATTTGTTCTGGACAATCTTGGAAAGACAAAGAAATTGTCGAATATATAAATAATAACCTTAAAGAAAGAGTTCATCACTTAGGCAAAGTTTCTGAAAAAGAGCTCATAGCATTATATAATATGGCAGAATTTTTTATTTACCCTTCTTTATATGAGGGTTTTGGCTTGCCCATCTTAGAAGCTCAGGCTTGTGGGTGTCCAGTTATAACTTCAAATGTGACTAGTTGCCCAGAAGTAGCTGGAGAAGGAGCATTAAAAATAAATCCTTATTCTGAAAAAGACATAAAAGAAGGCATTTTAAAAGTATTAGAGAAAAAACATAGAAAACAATTAATTAAAAAAGGATTTGAAAATCTTAAAAGATATAGTTGGGAAAAAACCACAGAAAAAATTTTAAGTGAATTAAAATGAAAAACAATCAAAAATGAATGAATTAAAAAAACTATTCTGGGATTTGAAAAGAGTTGATGTAAGTACAATAATTACAAATCCCGCTGTATGGGGAGTAATGAATTTTAGAATTTCTGCCTTCCTCTGGAGATTAAAATACTTGAGAATACTATACTATTTTTATTTTCCCGTGTGGAGATTTATAAGCCTATTAACTGGAATAGAGATTTATGGAAAAACCAAAATTGGAAGAGGGTTAAAGATAATTCATTTTGGCCAAATTTTTATAAATCCTAAGACAAATATTGGAAATAGTTTGCTAATTTATAAGGATGTAACTATCGGGAGTAAAGAGTACGAAGGAGGCGAAGCTCCAAATCTGGGGAATAACATTAAAATTGGTGTGGGAAGCAGAATTTTGGGGAATTTAAAAATAGGAAATAATTGTATAGTTGGAGCAAATTCAATTGTTACAAAATCTTTTCCCCCTAATTCAAAAATTATTGGGATAAACAAGACATGTTAGAAAAAATTCTATTACGCTGGCAAAAATATAACAAAATTATAAAGATATTTGTGACAGTTATTCTGTTAATAATCTTATTTTATAAGATTGATATTAAAAAATCCTTAATTTTATTCAGAGAAATAAATTTTTTAATCCTTATTCCATTATTATTGTATCCTTTTGGAATTTTAATAAGCAGTTTTAAATGGAAAACTGCCCTTAAAGAAGAAAAATTGTCCTTGTTTTTTTTAAGTAAAATTTATTGGATATCAAATTTTTTTAGTAATTTTTTACCTTCCACAATTGCAGGAGATTCTTATAAAATTATAAGATTAAAAAAAGATATAAATTGGAAAAGGATAACAAAATCTGTTATTTTGGATAGGGGATCAGGACTGATAACATTATGTTTAATATTGTCTCTCTTATCTCCACTAGTCTATACTTCTACGAACAATCTTTTGCTTGCATTCTTTCCATTGGGTATTCTCTTAGGTATAACCCTATTTTTATTAATATTTAGAATAATTCAATCTTCTTTAACAAAAAAAATCTATTGCCTTATTATGGCAGAAAAAAAGATTATATTGCAATTAATAATTTTATCCTTGGGATTTATTTTTCTTGGAAGTTTTTCTCTTTGGATATATTATCTAATGTACGGTTATCATCTATCTTTATTAACCGTATTGCTTTTTTATTCTATAATTCAAATTGTTAATATGATTCCTATTTCTATTAATGGGTGGGGGATAAGAGAAGGGGGGATTATATATCTATTTGGGCTTATCGGGGTTCCCTCTGAAATTTCTCTTTCAATTGCATTGTTGTCTAGATTAGTTATGCTTTTTCAAACAAGTGTTGGTGGATTAATCTATTTATTTGAAAAATCTAAATAACCTAATCTTAATTTCATTTTTGGATATGGATATAGAATTTGTGGGTTATATTTTATTTATCTGGTTAAATTATCTTGAAGTAAGAAAAACGCTCAATCATTGATTAAATAAACTCTCGTTTTATTATCTAATCCTAGATAAACAATTTTATCTTTATGGGACTCTAGCCAATAATAACTTTCCCCCCACCTATATTTAGCATGGTATTTTTTCATATCATAAGTTATATCAATAATCCAAATTCTTTTATTTTCATTATCAGAAATTATTTCGGGAAGATTATCTTTTTCTTTACCAAAAAAAACATAATCAAAAGAATTATTTAAATATATCTCCAAGTACACATTTCCTCCAAAATCGCTGATGATGATATCTCCTTTTTGGTAATTCTCGTTTACGTAGAGAAAAGGAGTTTTATAATCAGATCTATAGGGTTCTGCCCTCATTAACCAATGAGGAGTATCAGATAAAACATCTCCATAATTCATATTTATAACAGAATTTATTGCCAAGGGAGAAGATAAACAGAGAACAAAGAATAAAATTATTGAAAAAGAGATAATTTTCTTAAAATGAAACATTTTTATTAGAGATATTAAGAAGATAATAAAAACAATTACTAATAACCCTACTAAAAAACTCAAATGTCTTTGATCCCAAGTATAAAGTTTGATATTTACCGTATAAATAGATAAGAATATTAAATTTGCAGTTAAATAGTAAATAGATAAATCTTTTAAATTTAATCTTTTTTTATTGTATATAATCTTAATTAATAAAAATAAAGATAAAATAGCTATTGCTATAAACAAAAGATTATAATAATCATGGAGAAAACTAAAAAAGAAATTATCCCAATTTGGATAAATAAATTCTTTGATAAAACCGGGTAAAGGCGAATTAATCATAAATCTTTCTTCTCGGAAAGTTCTTATGGTCTCTCCTGAAATTGCATTTATGGAATCAATTTTATTAAAAATAAAAAAAGAGGAAATGGTAACTAAGCAATAAATAATAAAACTTTTTGAAGTTAGGATGGAAGTTTTTATAAATTTTAGACCTTTGCTAGGAGTTTCTTTAAATTTTTTATACTCTGAAATAATTAGGAAAGATAAAAGAATTGGGAAAAATATAGCTGATTTTGAATCAAATCCACAAGTGACAAAGGCAAAGAATATGGCAATAATTTTATTTCTTCTTTGTCCTTCTATAAATCCCTTATAAAAAAAGTAAATGTTTAGCAAAACTAACAAACTTAATGCAATATAAAATCTATTATATCTAGAATATAATATTGCAAAACTAAATATGCTATATATAAATGCCCCCAATAAAGCAAATTTCTTTGAAATTTCTTTCTTTATTAAAAAATAAATTGCTAACAAAGTTAAAATTCCAAAAAATACTGGCAACATTCTAATTGCAATTTCAGTTAATCCAAAAAGATATATTGATAAAGCATTTAATAAAGTGTAAAAAGGTGCCCTAAGATAAATTAAACTCCCTTGATAAAAAGGTATGCCAGTTAAGATAAGATTTTTAGCGGCCACAATGCTTTGAGTTTCATCTACCCAAAAGCTTAATTTTCCCAAATTCCAAACCCTTAAAACAAATCCTAAAATAACAATCGCCAACAAACCAATACTGTACCACCAACCCTCCTTATACATCCATCTTATAAGATGTTTTAATCCCCAGATTTTGCTTATTCTAGGAAATTTTTTATCAAATTCATTATACCTCTTTACCTCTGCTTTTTGTTCTGTTATTTGTTCTTGCTCAATTTCTTTTTCAACTTTGTTTCTATATGCATAAAAAGTAAGAAATCCAAAAGCAATACTTAATGCAGTTATTGGGCCAAGAAAGTCAATTATTATTTGTCTTTTTAAAAATTGATTAATTGCTATGATTAATAAAGATAAAATAAAAAAATGTCCAAAGAAATAAATTAATTTAGAATCTTTTCTTTTATCTTCTGGAATTGATTTTATTTTAAGAGCAAAGAACAGGGTATTAATTGCTACAACTGCATAAAAAATATAAAAAATATTCCAAATTTGAGGAAGAAAATTAAGATAATTAAATAATAATAAGAAAATAAATAATATATTTGTGGATATTGCTAATTTTTTTAAGAGATTAAAATAATCTAAATCTGGAAATTTCATCTTATAATTCTAAGTCTAATTTTACTTTGTTAAAATAAATCTTGTCTTTGTCTAATACTTGTAATTTGAATTTAGTATCTTCGCTTACTTTAATATTTTGTAAATAAATCACTTTATTATTCTTTATGCTTATTTTATTTGAATCAAATATAATTACATCTGAATCAACTTTATTACTTGTTTTTATTGGAAGATTAAACCAAGATTCTTTTGAAGGAGAGATTTCATCAAAATATAACCATACATCTCCTTTTTCTAATTCAAAAGAATAATCTCCTTTTTCATCTAATTCTTGATTATATCTTTTTGATTTCCAAGCAACATTTAAATCAATTACTTCATCTTGTTGTCCTGTTTGATAAACTTTTTGATCTGCATTAGTATGCCAATAATAAAATCCTATTGTTTTTTCATTTCCAACATAAGTATAAAATTCAAATTCATCTAAAGGCAAACATCTATCCAAAAACAAAATCTTATTTGTATTTATTTTTAAGTCTTTAATTGTAGAATCATCATATTTATTGCCATCTTCTCTTATAAAATTTAAATAATAAATTCCTTTTTTTAAATCATAAACTCTTGATGAAAAATCTTGTTCATCCCCCTCTTCACTACTGTCTTTTTTATCTCCATCATCTTCAAAAGTTCTTTTAAAGATTTGTTTGTCTTGAGAATCTGTTATTGTTAAAGTATATTCGTCTTTTCCAACATAAGAATTTAAATCTTTTTTTGTAAAGCTGATTTCTAAGGTATCTTCTGCATAAACAGCCATTTTGAGATTACCTCTGAATTGTGTTTTTATTCTTGTTTGAGAATCTGAGTAATCAGAAAGAATTGGCATTCCAGAAGAATATTCAGCAAAAGAATATATGCTTTGTTGTGGAAAGTTTTTGTAAATAAAATCCTCTGCTGTTGTTGCTGTTTTATAAGAACTTTTTTCTAAGTCTTTTTTTACATAAACTTGTTTATTTCCTATTGCTTTTACAAAAACATAATTATTTAGATTAGGAATAATTAATTTGTCATTTAGATAAACATCTGTATTTGGATAAAGAAATGATAAAGTTAATGTTGCTGGAGTGTTGTCAGTTATTACTTTTTTTGGATTGAAAAGGATATTAAATGGTTTTTCTGAGATTATTTTTCTTACTGTTTCTCCATCAATTTCTGTTTTTTCTCCAAGAACTCCTTCTTGGTCAATACTTAAGCTGTTTAAAGCATCTAAGAAATTTGCATCAGATGCTTTGATTTCATAAGTTCCTGAGTTTAGAAAACTATTAGGAAAAACATTTGAAACAAAAAGATATGCAATTATTAAAAAAACAGTTGCATATATAAGAAACATAATTATTTGCTCTGGTTTGAATCTCTTTTTTGTCTTAATTTCTTTATCTTGTCTTTTTCTTTTAAATAAAACTAGTAAAAATACTAGAGCTAATACTTCAATTAAAAGCAATTCTAACATCAAAATTAAGATTGTGTTCATTACTTTTCAAGAATAACACCCTTATTTAAAGTTTATTGTTATTTGGTTTTATTGTTCTTATGGCTTCTTACGGGGATTCCCATATTTTCCATTCCTTTTGATAATTCTTTTTTATTTCTGGCCAATTCTATTCTTTTTTTATAAAAATCTACTGCATAGAAGATTAAAGCCAAAAGAAAAAAATCTGCCGATAAAAAAATTAACATTAAAACATAGTTTTTATTTAGAATAGTTACAAAAAGTGCGCAAAGACCAATAAAAATCCCAGATAAATAATAAATTAAATTGTGCATGTCTTTTTTATTTTCTCTGATTTTATCTGAACAACGGTTAAAAGATAATATTTGAAAATTTTTTGGTATTTCTAAAGGGTCCCCTGACCTTAGGGGCACAACATAGTTAATTTCTTTCATAACTCTAATTAAAAGATGTCTTTTAAATAATTTTAGCCTATAATTTATCCTATAAAACCTTAAAAAGAATGTTTATCAATAAATAATAAGATAAAAAACAAAGGAGGAAAAATAAAATGTTTGAAGATTGGTTAAAAGAGTCAACGAATGAAGAAAAACAAAAGGCATTAGAATTTCTAAATCATATAGAAATAGAAAATTTTAGAAAAAAAGAAAAAGGCGAATCTGAAATATCCGAAGAAGAACAAGAGAAAATTTTGGAAGAAAAAAATTATGTGAATAAAAATAAATTTAAAAGATTTATAGGATTGAATAAAGATGGAAGAAAAAGACAACTGAGAATTTTAAGAGAAGAGTTAAAGAAAGATTAATAATCTCAACAACCATAAACCCTTAAATCATTGTTCTCATAAGAAATACTGCAATTAGCAATAGTTTCATTAAAATTTTCAAATTGAGAAGGTTTTAATTTTGAAACAGAATAATAATCAGCAATAACATAATAGTTCTCTAAATTCTCTGGTTTTTTATAGATTATTTGTGCTCCTGAATAAACATCTACTTTATTTGTTTCTCCATAGGAAATGCTATCATTTCCTAACTTATCCATTGAAAATGCAAAAACATAATTTGGTTTAATGTCTAAATACCATTCAATACTTGGAGAAAACAGACAAATAAGCTGAGAGTTTTTTATATTATTTATTAAATCCTGTGGAATATTCTTAAGATTAATTTCAGGTGAGGAAAAATCATTGTAATTATAATCAATTGGCTTGATTAAATTAACTGCTGTGTGAGGGAATATTAGATTTGAAGGAAAAATTAACATAAATACTATTAAGATTAACATAATTTTTCCATATTTTTCATATAAAAAAGAAAGCAATAAAGAAGAATAAAGCACAAGAGGAAATACAAAGAAATAAGCATATCTTAATGCAAAAGTTCTGAGTGCAAAGATTCCAATTAATAAAATAATTGAAGGAGTTATTATTAAGAAAGTTAATTTTTTATTTTTAATAAAAGCCCATGCACTTCCAAAAATAAAAAGAATAAACAAATAAATTATATTTGCTGTGTATACAAAATACTGGCTTGCATAGTTTATGGCTGATTCTCCTGATTTTGAAGTTAAACTAAATAAACTAATAAATTTCCAAATAAGAGGAATTCCAGGAAGAATAGCTAAATATTTTTTCCAGTCTTTATTTTCAACAAAAATATAAAAAATAAAAAAAGGAGCTAAAACTAATCCAGCTATTTGAGTATTAATTGTGATAAAAAAACTAATTAATGAAGCATAAAGATATTTTGGATTATTTTTAGATTTATATAAAAAATAAATTGATAAGAAAAACATTAATTGAAATAATTGATAAAATCTTGCTTGTCTTGAATAAAAAACTTCTAAATAAAAAACACTAAAAAATAATGCTGAGATAATTCCTCCTGTTTTAGAGTATTCTTTTCCAATTTTATAAGCTAAAATAATTGTTAATAATCCAAATATAACAGAAGGCAATCTTGCTAAAAAATCTGTTTTTGCAAACAATAGAAAAAAAGCCTGCAAATAATGAAAAACATAAGCTCTTGAATAAAATAATCCAGAATCTAAAATTGGAAGTGCTTTTTGAAGAATATTCATACTTACTATACTTGAAATACTTTCATCTATCCAAAAACTAGGAACTCCTAATTTATAGATTCTAAGGAAAAATCCAAATATTAAAATTAGTACTAAAAATAAGTATTCTAGTTTTTTCTTCATATTCTTAAGAAGTATTTGGATTTTTAAAACCTCTTTTTCCCCCTCCAATCCCTTATCCAGGGTTCAAGCATAATTAGAATTAAGCATATAAGCAATGCAGAGAGAAATCCAAATCCAAAAAAGTCCTTATGATGACAAATGCAATTGCAATTCATCTTTTAAATCTCCGAATGCAAATAGAAATCGAAATAGTTTTATACTGGTTTTTGCTATTATATTTGCATTTCATTTTAACGGGTGAATATGCCAGCCCTTCGGGGCTGTTTATTTAATATTACTTTTATGTTAAATAAAAGATAAAGAATTATTTAATATTTAATAACTACTCTTCAGGAGGATTTTTGGCAATGATCTCTTACATATCTTAAATTTGATCTTGTATTTGCTTTAATTCTTTCAATCTCAGCTTGTTTTGTATTTGAAATCAGTCTTAGTGCGTGTTCAAAATATTTTGTTCTTAAACCTCTTAAAGTTGTATTTTCAATTTCTTCAATAACTTGCATATAAGCGTGCCATGCAGATTCTTTATCATCTCTTAATGAAATAAAT
>Ga0272443_10001114_pt1 | contig 42180 bp, 28 predicted proteins | sample SSMAcet12_FD_193581 | JGI IMG/M metagenome (GOLD analysis project Ga0272443, IMG submission 193581) | Marine sediment archaeal communities from Little Sippewissett salt marsh, Falmouth, MA, United States - SSM-Acet-12 | ecosystem: Environmental > Aquatic > Marine > Wetlands > Sediment ...
AACGCGTGGCCGGTCATTTTCAGGAATGGACCGACGCCATTCTCGGAACCGGAACGACCTTTTCGCCCTTCGAGTTCGGCGGGCACCTCACGGAGATCGGCCTGGCGGGTACGGTTGCCCTCCAGTTGCAGCGCAACCTGGAATGGGACGGCGCGGCCATGAAGGCCGAAGGTGTGCCGCAAGCCGACGCGCTCGTGCGACAACCAGGCCGCACCCAGTGGCTGTAAGCATGGCGTCCACCTGACCAGGAGGAGGGAGAGGGCGAACGCTTTGCAAGGGACTCAAGGGAAGTGGGGTATCGTCTTCGTCGGCAGACTGGGTCGAGCCAGCGAGCATGAGGCACGGGCGTTCCTTGGGGAAAGGGAGGTTATGAAGTTCTCTATCGCTCTACTTGTCAGTATGCAGCTTCCGATCCAGATGTGTGCTGCGGCCGGCCTGCAGGATCGTCTGATCTTCCCTTTGCAGGGAAAGCACGTACACTCGAGCAGCATTGTCGAGTGTCCCAATGGCGATCTGCTCGCTTGCTGGTTTCATGGCTCGGGCGAACGAACGGCCGACGATGTGGTGGTCCAGGGAGCACGGTGGAGCCGCGCGAAGCAGTCGTGGAGTTCGGTCTTTCCGATGGCCGATACGCCAGGCTTTCCCGACTGCAATCCGGTGCTCTTCATCGATCAGGCCGAACGCCTGTGGTTGTTCTGGATTGCCGTCCGCGCGGACGGATGGCAGCATTCGATCTTGAAGTACCGCAGGTCCACGGACTATCAGCGGGCCGGGGCGCCGCAATGGGACTGGCAAGATATCATCCTGTTGAAACCGGGGGAGGTTTTTGCCGAGACGATCGAAGCGACGTTCAAGGAACTCATCACGGAAGAGCCGATGTGGGCGGAATATGCACCGTTGTATTCCACGATGATCATCGAGGCCGCCAAAGATAAGGCGAAACGGCAGATCGGTTGGATGACGCGTACACACCCGACCGTCTTGCCCAGCGGGCGCATCCTGCTGCCGTTGTACTCGGATGGCTACAACGTATGCCTGGTGGCCATCAGTGATGACAATGGCCAACATTGGCGCGCCAGTAAGCCCATCGTGGGTCTCGGGCCGATCCAGCCCACCATCGTTCGCAAGCGCGACGGAACGCTCACAGCGTACATGCGCGATAGCGGCGATGCTCCGTATCGCGTGCTGATAAGCACGTCGACGGACGAGGGACAGTCGTGGTCGCCTGCGATCGATACGGATATCCCGAATCCGGGTTCGAGTCTGGAGGTCATCGCTCTGCAAGATGGCCGTTGGGTCATGGTCTTCAACGATACGGAAGAGGGCCGTCACCGCCTGGCCGTGGCGCTGTCCGACGACGAAGGCCAGACGTGGAAGTGGAAACGGCATATTGGCCGGTCGGATGCGCGCGAAAAATCGTTTGCCTACCCGTCACTCATCCAGGCAGATGATGGTACGCTGCATCTAACCTATTCCTACCGAGAGCAGAGGTTGGCCACGATCCGTCATTGCACGTTCGATGCGGATTGGATAAGGCGATAAGCCCGTCTGCTGCCGTAGGTATCGACAGTGAATCGACAGGGTTGGTGGACAGTGTCTACCGTACGCTTGGGCCTGCGAAATCGAACCGTTCGCCATGCGCAAATACGACATCACCGACATCCGATGGCTCTACGAAAACGACCTCCGCTTCCTCAGCCAGTTCTAGCGCGTTCCGACGCCCGTGCGTCAAGCGTTCCGCCCCCAGTTTTTCCTTGGCTTCGCGTCTGTTCCCTCGGCATAATATTCTCAGGAAGATGGCCTGGGTGAGGTTGCGACGCATCAATTGGGGCTCGACCCATGCTTCATGGATATGGAGAGGGCCTGCTATGTGCCATGCGTCCAGGCTACCGAGCCCAACGGGAATAGCGGCGGAGGAAAAAGGGATTGGTGCGGCGGTCTAGGTAATTTCTGATTGGTGGGGCGACAGATGCCGGACATTTGGGATGAGCACAAGAAGCTATACCACTACACCAATTGGGACGGGTTGCTCGGAATCCTGAAGAGCAAGAGCCTGTGGGCAACGCACTATCGGTTCCTGAACGATTCCTCGGAATTCACCTTCTTTGGCAATAGGCTGATCTCGCTGCTTGAAGGCGTTGTCGATGACGAATACGAGAGGCTGAGGGGGAAGAAATCGCGCGCCGGTCGGAGATCTGGGCCCTCCGCAGATCCGAATTCGTTCGCTACGAATTTCGTAAACATCCTTGTCAGTAGCCATTACAAGGTAACCGAAAGGGAGGTCTACATCGCCTCATTTTGCGGAGAACACAAGGAGTCTCCATACGTTCAAGACAATGGGCTGTTGAGCCAGTGGCGTGCCTACGGGCCCGGAGGCGGTTTTGCCCTAGTGTTTGACACGCGAAAACTTTGGGACTTGCTTGCCCTGGAGGCGAAGAGATTTCCAGCCGATGGGATACACCTTTCCACTTGTGTCTACAGCGACGATGAAGATACGTTTGAACGCGAGTTTTCCGAGCAAATAGGCACCTTGGCCGAGAACGCGAAGCGCTTTGTAGGTCTCGCTCTCAATAGGAAGTTGAATGAGCATGACCAGACGGCGCTGTATGAGGAGACTTTGTGGCCTTTCGTATTTTGCTGTTCCCGGTACAAACACTGCGGTTTCAAAGAGGAGAATGAAGTCAGAGTAGTCATCGCACCTGCCCCCTTTGAAGCTATCAAGGACGGAATCACGTCAATCGCGAGACAGTCCCGATACAGGAACGGTCAGTGCACACCATACGTATCGCTCTTCGAATCCTCCGAAATAACGTCCGCAGTAGAGAGGGTAATTGTTGGACCTTGTAAGGACAAGATGTCTCGCGCAGCAGCCGTACGCGTGATTCTGGGTGCGACACATATTGAGGTGACCTGTTCGGACATTCCCTTTGTTGGCCAGCCCAACGGGACTGGGGCAGACTAAAGGAATGCGACACTTTCTTCATCGGAAGAATGCGTTAATGGGCGTTAGTCGTGACAGTCACCTACTTCTGATCGTGCCATCAGTCCTTGATGAGTGACTGCCTCCATTATCTTCCGCTCGCTCCAAATCCCGCCTATGTTCCCGGCGGTGCACATGCGGTCCGAGGCGAGATGGACCTTCGGCCATGCGGTTGCAGGAGGCGGTCAGGGCAGCAGTTGCTGGAGCTTGTGGTACAGTTCCCGGCTGACCCAGGCATCTGTCGCGGCGTAGACGAGTTGGGCCCGGGTCAGGGTATCTCTGGCCCAGTTTGATGTTTGGGCGTTCTTCGTGATGCGGAATTCCAGCAACAGCGAGGCCAGCCCGCACAGGCCGTGGTTCCTGCAGCCGGCTTGCTTGGCGAGTCCTCCGACGTCCACGAATCCGGCCGGTTTGAACGGGGCCAGCCGGTTCAGTTCCAGCACGTCGCGATCCCAGGCGACGCCCGCTTTGATGATGGCCGGGTTGGCCAGGAGGCGCCGCAGGGATTTGGACAGGCGGCAATGGCGCAATTGAAAGACATAGGCCGCACGCGCTCCGACCAATTGCAGGACGGCCGGTAGATAGCGCTCTCCCGCTCGAAACGCAGGTCGCGTCTCCGTGTCGAACCCGAGGACCGTCTCCTGCGCCAGTTGGTCCACCGCCGGCTCGATCTGTTCGCGCTCTCGAATCAAATGGATCGGGCCCGGGTACTTCCTGATCGGGCGCGCCTTGATCTGTTCCTTGGTCATGCGAGGCCATCTTGGCTCGGAAGATGAGTCCCCGTCCCGGGGGGTGTTCAACTCTATCACTGCTGCATCCATCATTCGTTATCGGCGAGCGTTTCCATTGTTCCGGCGGTGCCATCGTGGCAACACCCTAATGATAGCATGTTGCCTCCGAATCGTCCAGTTTCCAGGAGAGGGTTGTGCCGGAAAAAAAGGAAGCGGTGTGTTCCTCAAGCGGTACGTCTCGCGCTGGGTGTTGGGGGATTTGAGCCGAGCTTGCTCAGTAGTCCTTGAACCTGCGCATCCACGCGGGCCAATCGGCGCTGATGGCGCCGCCGGCTGTGGTCCAGGGGCCGGTCGTATTGAATTGGCTGTGCCACTTGAGGGTCCAGAGTTCCTTGAAGCCGATCGGGCGGGTCGAGCCGTCCAGGAAGGTGACGTTCACCTGGCCCGGCGCGTGTCGATTCAGACACTCCCAGCGCATATGATTGGTCTGCCACCACATCCCGTCTCCTCCCCACGAGCCTATGGAGAAGTCGCCGTCGAATACCGGGGGCTCATCGAAGTCGTCGGGCGTGCCGCCGTCGGTGATGCAGTCGAAGACGAGGGGGATGCGGCTGGACGGGATGGCCCGTGGGTTCCAATACCAGTGTTTGGGGTACCACAGTTCAGCGTAGGGATTCCCTCGATACCCGAATTGCTCGGCATGTCGTCTCAACCCCACGGTTTCGGTCAGCCAGTAGTTGACGCCGTAGCTGGCGATGTAGCTCTTGAGGCTGGCGGTGTCCTCGCAATAGTAATCGAGTCTCCAGGCCCGGCGCGCCTGCCGCTGAACGAAGGGAAGGGTACGCGGGCCTGAAGGCTTCGTGGCTTCCGGGCACAAGAGCAGATCCTCGTCGTGATAGTAACGGCGGCTCGCGTACCACCAGGGCCCATCGCTGAATCCCAACGGCGCCGGACCCTGATCGGCGGCACAGGCCGAGAAGACCAGACCCCACTGGCGGAGTTTGGACTGGCAGGCCAGGGATTTGGCGGCGGTGCGAACACGGCCCAGGACCGGCAGGAAGATCGCCAACAGCAGGGCGATCACCGAGATCACCACCAGCAGTTCGATCAGTGTAAACGCCTTCTTCCGCATGGTCTCCGCTTCCGCCACGTCTGGGCAGGGCTTCCCGAAAGGCAACACTGCATGCCAGTCCTCAATACGATCTTACTCCCCATGAACACACAGGGCAAGCGAAGATGAGGCGGCGCTACCCCCGGGTGTTTGTGCAGGTTTTCGGGCAATGGAGTCCTCCATGCTAACGTCCTTGGTCGCCCGCGACTGTTGTCATTGCCGCGCAGAGCCTGCCCTCGACCCGATCGGGGGCTCCGAATCCAGATTGTATCGAAGCAGTCTGGACCCCTGCCTCCGCAGGGGTGACAGAGTCAGTCTACCAGGGCCTAATTCAAGGTCGCCAGGGTGTTTTCATGGACGCGTCCGGTAACAACGAGGGGTAGGCGGGACGCCTGGCCCGTGAGCAAGCCTGACCTCTGGGGTCGTCCGTTATCTGTCGTCCGTTGTCCGTCCTCCGTTCTCCGGCTCGATCTGGTCGGGGAAGTTGAGGTAAGCGTAGGGGCCGGCGAGTTCGTAGGCTTTGCGGTCGCGGGCCTTGGCGGCTTCGATCTCGTCGTCGAAGAGGCCGACGTAGATCGTTTCGTTGTTGTAGCCGACGGTGGCCATCCACTTATCGCTCTGGGGGCAGACGCCGCGGTATTGCGATTGGCCCGCGTGCCAGTAGCGGTTCTGGAGGTTTTGCAGGCGGGTGCAGTTGCGGAGGTTGGCTTCGCGGTTGTCCAGGCTGTTGCGGTTGATGTGGTCGACCACCATGCCGGGTGGGGTGTGCATGATCTCGCGGTGCATGAAGATCTTCTTGCCCTTATGTCCCCGGACGGCGTACTGGGCCTTGCCCGGCCCGGTGTCGTGGACCGACCATTTGTACTGACTCAGCCACTCATAATGCTTGGCGTCGACGAGGGCGTACAGACCCCGGGTCAGCGGGATGTAGCGGACGTTGTCGCTGGGTGGCGGGGGCGGTTCGGTGCCTGCCAGGCGGGGTTTCGCTCGGAAGTTGCGGCAGGGCCCGTCGGGGGGCAGCTCGCGCCACTGGCCCGGCGTGTCGGGGTGGTTCGCGCACATCCCCAGCACCGGAAACCCCGAAACCAGCGTGCGCAACCAGAGCCCTGCATCCTTCCGGCAGAACACACAATCGTGGCACGTCCGCGGACGCGCTGCTACTGAACTCTCTGCTTGGGTGGACATGACGGTTTCCTCCATATTCCCTTCTCGCTAACCTGGGCTTAATATGTAGTTCTGTAAAAATCATACACATGGCGCGGTCGCCGTCAAGGGAAATGTCGCCCGGGCCAGAGTTTTTCCGAGGGGGTACAGGGTCGGAGGGCGGATGACGGAGGGCGGAGGACGGAGGGCGGACGACCGAAGGAGGGGCTGTGGACTTTGGCGGGCCCGGACAGCACGTGCGACAGATTGACAAGGTCCCCCCGAAAAACGCTTCGGTCGGTTCAGTAGAGCCACAAGGGTCTACTGATTTGGGCCCATTGTTTCTCGTCCTTGACCAGTCGGTTCTCAAGATCGGCGGCGGTTGCCTGCGGGTCGTCCACCCAGTCGCGCAGGAACGTGCCGCCGGCCAGGAGGTCGATGGCCAGCCGCTCGGTCTCGTATTCGTAGGGGGCCCGATGCCAGAGATCGCAGTCAGGGTACTCCAGGCGGACGGCCTTGAGCAGCAACGCACCCAGCCGATAGGGGCGGAAGCGGTGATGATCGTAGGAGGCATTGTCAGTATGAATCTGGAGGCCCGAGCAGAGGTTGCCCCGGTGCTTGTGAAAGGTCGGCTCAAAATGACAACCACGGATCTGGCAACCGGCCAGCCAGTCCGGCGCAAACGTCTCGGCCCGTCGCAGGACCCGTGGGAAGTCAACGTCCGGTGCCCCCACCGTTTCGAGCGGCGTGGTCGTGCCTCGTCCTTCGGAGAGTGTCGTGCCTTCGAACAACACCGTGCCGGGAAAACAGCGCGCCATGTTCAGGCTGGAGGCATTCGGACTGGGGTTGACCCAGGACAGCTCGGACAACGGCCAACCCCAGCCGGGCGGCGCGTCCGCCTGATAGTCCTCCATCCGGATCACCTGGAGGTCCACATCCAGGTCTCGTTGCTGGACATACCACTGGGCGAATTCTCCGCACGTCAGACCATGACGCATGATCAAAGGCGCCGCTCCGATGAAACTCTCCCAGCCTGGTTCCAGAATCGTCCCCTCGATGGGTCGGCCCGCCGGATTGGGTCGATCCAGCACCCATACCCCCTTGCCGGTCTCGGCGCCTGCTTCGAGCAGGTAGCCCAAGGTGGTGATGAACGTGTAGATGCGCGTGCCAATGTCCTGGAGGTCGACCAACACGACGTCGAAGGCCTCCAGCATCGTGGCGGTGGGGCGACGAACCGCGCCGTACAGGCTGAAGACCTCAATGCCGTGAATCGGATCCCGGTAGTCATCCGATTCGATCATGTTGTCCTGCTTATCTCCCCGCATGCCGTGCTGGGGCCCAAAGGCGGCCGTGACGTCCAGGTCATCGCACGCCATCAGGGCGTCCAGGGTGTGCTGCCCAGCGCGCGTGACAGACGCGGGATGGCCCAGGAGAGCCACGCGTCGCCCGCGCAATGCGCTGCGGAGCCGGCGGTCTTCAAGCAGACGATCGATGCCCAGTTTCATGGTGCAGGGGAAGCTGAGTCCCGCTCCCACAAACGGTTTCGGGTTGGCAGAGTTTTCATCCTCCTGCCTTTCAGGATACGATTGTGTTTCTATGCCACAGCACAGTCGCTACGTCACTGGAAACGGTGCAGGCAAGTCAAGCGGATAGAGATTGTACCGAACACCTTCGAATCCCGCAAGGACGATCGCGCGGACCCGCCGGGGCTCGCATGTGTTTCTGTGTCGGCCGCTGGGGTTCAGACGGCGGCCAGTTGCTTTTTGATGTTGTCGATCACCGTACAGTGTTCGGCCTGGGGACTGAACATGACACATTCGCTGTCCTGGTGGACCTTCAGGGTGTGGCCGGGGGGCATGTAGAAGAGGTCGCCGGTCGCGTAGGTTTCGCGGTCACCGTTGGTGTAGATGACCTCCATCTCGCCTGCAATCACGTAGCCCCAGTGGGGGCATTGGCACAGATCGTCTTGAAGGCCCTTCAGCAGCGGGGAGAAGTCGGAGCCGCCGCTCATGATGTAGTGCTCGCCGGCAAAGGCTTCGTAACCGGAGGCACTGCCGAAATCGTATTTGTGACGCACCGTATTGCCCTCGACGCCGACGACGACCGGGATGTCGCTCTTATGAATCTTCATGTGCTCGTCCTTTCATGAGGTGACCAAATGAAGTTGCAGTGCGCATGACGGATTGAGAGCTTACTGAAGCCGGTGCGCGTCAGTTCGCTAAATCTGAGAACAAAAAGACGGAGGTGAAGGCCGGGGCGTCGCCGGGTTCAATCGTCTCTACACTCGTCCAGGGCCAGCAGGGCCTGGAGGAGAAAGCCGACGCCGTCCATTGCCTCGTAGTAGGGTTTGGCGGGATGGCCTTTGAACAGGCGGTTCACGTAGAGCTTGTCAATGGCCGTGTCTGCCATCTGTCTGGCCCGGGCCAGGTAGGCGGGTTTGTCGGTCAACTCATGGAGCTTGAGGTACAGGAAGATCGCCCGCCCGTACTTGCCTGCGTAGGTGCCCTGTTTCCCTGGACCGTTGGTGTACGGGCTGTACCACGTCTTTTCGGTTTCCACCGTGCCGGGTGGGGTCCGGTCCAGCCAGGCGGCGAACCGTTCGGCCGCGGTCAGCAGCTCCGGTCGTCTGGTGAGGTCGTACGCCCGGGCGAATGCCTCTGCCGTGTAAAGCGCATACTGATACCCCGCCACATAGGGTTCCCAGAGGTCAAGATGCCCACGCGGCTCGTATTGCGCGTAGTCGCCCACGGTGCGCGGCCCCGGTATGACCGTGCCGTCCAGCCTCAGCGCCCCGTAGTACGTTCCCGTGTTCGCGTCGTACGCATACCGGTCGTAGGCAAGCAGGTAATCGGCCGCGTGATCGCGGAACCGCTCGGCGCCGGAGCGGGCCCACGCATTCATCAGTCCGCGGCAATAACAGCCGGTGATGCTCGTGACGAATGCGGCTCCGTCGAACCGGTCGGCGCCGGCGTTGGGTCGGTCCGGGAACAGATCCGTGTCAGGGTTACGCCGCTGGTGGTAGTAGGCCTCCAACAAACGCGCCCGCTCGAGCCAAACCTCGTCCTGAGTTTTCTCATGCAGGAACGTAAATGCATCGATGAAACTCGCGGCGCTCATGGCGAAGTCACAGCCGCGCCGTCCATCGCCGTGGCGGTTGACTTGGCCCGTCTCCTTGTCGATCACGTGCCACCGCCAGCACGCCTCGATTTCCTTTCGTGTGGCCTCGCGGTTGACGGCCCACAGGCGGTCCCAGCGGATGTCGCTGATGGCGTGGATCTCGTGGTGGTTTCCGCTGTGCCCCGTCATCTTGTCCGTGAACACATCGTAGTGCCGGTGCCAGCCCCACCAGAGGAACCCCTTCTCGTCTACGAGATGGTCCAGGTAGTACCGGATACACGCGTCAGCCGCCTCGGCGTACTTGCTGTCACCCGTACGTTGCGTCATGCGGTGTAAGACGTCAATCAGTGGTTGATCCGTCAGCAGGTTTGCCCCGGCCGGGTTCCGCCGGTCGCGACGCGTGACGCGCCAGGCCTCGTCCAGTGCCGCAGGATTGCGTGGACACTCGCGCGTGGACACATCCAGAATGCTCACGAATATCGGTGCGTGGATCTCTCCATATCGATCCATGCCGTGCGCCACAAGCACATCCAGGCTGGACCGTACGTAGTCCCGGTACGGCCGCTCCGCGGCACTGGCGGGAATCGCCATTATCATCGTAAGCAACCAGGCACATCGCATGACGATCCTTTCATCTGACCGGCGTTGCGCACGTGGCGTCGCGCACGCTTCTCTGTCGTGCTCAAACCTTCATGTTAAGTCAGCTTCCCATTGGATTTCAACGATTTTCGACGGCAAGGTATCCTCCAACGCCGGTGGTCCGTCCCCGCCATCTCGCCTGCGCGCGAAACGGGGGCGGATAATGTCTTGGCTGGGTGAAAGATGGCGATAGAATGGGGCTCGGCACGGCCTCTCCGGCCGGGTGTCGCGACGATTTGCCTGGCGGGGTACTTTGGATAGGAGCAGAGGACGATCATGCGGACCTTCTTGACACCCTCGAAACCCAGAGGAAGAGCCATCCTGGCGGTGCTGGTTGTGCCGCTCTTGCTCAGTTGCACCGCGACCCTGCGGGGGCAGGACACGAGGCCCGCGGCATTGCGGGCCGTGCGGGAAAGGTATCCGCTCAACAGGAGCTGGCGTTTCCAGCAGGGCGATCCGAACGGAGACTCGGCCGGCCTGATCTACGATGTACGTCCGGAAGTGAGAGACCGGCGGGACGATCGACCGGCCGATGCCATGCCGACGGAGGCCGAGAAGGTCGAGGCGACGGCCGAAACGGTGCTCAAGCCCTGGATTCTGCCGACCGGCAATGCTTTTCTCAAGGACCCCGCGAAGCGGCACGCGCGTCCGGCGGGCCGTCCGGGCAGTGATTGTCCCTACGTACAACCCGACCTCGACGACGGCTCGTGGCCGCAGGTGAACCTGCCCCATGACTGGGCGATCGCCGGGCCTTTCTTCGAGGGCTGGCAAGCGCCGGTGGGCGGGGGCATGGCACGGCTGCCCAGTCCGGGGATCGGATGGTATCGCCGGAAGCTGGTCGTCCCGGCCTCGGACGCGGGCCGGTCGATCTTTCTGGATATCGATGGCGCGATGTCGTATGCGATGGTCTGGCTCAACGGGACCTTGGTCGGTGGCTGGCCTTATGGGTACGCGTCCTGGCGTGTCGATCTAACGCCCTATGTCGTGCCGGGCGGTGAGAACCAGTTGGCGATTCGTTTGGACAATCCGCCCAACTCATCGCGTTGGTATCCGGGCGGCGGGATCTACCGCAACGTCTGGCTTCTCAAGACCGATCCCGTGCATGTGGGCCAATGGGGGACCTTCGTGACCACGCGGGACGTCTCGGCCGCGTCGGCTACGATCGACCTCGAGGTCACCATCGACAACGATTCGCAGACGGACGCGACGGTCGAGGTCGCGACGGAACTCTACGTTTTGGATAGCGAGGGACAACAGGAACGCACCGCCGTGGCCTCCGTCGAGGCTCAAGCAGTATCCATCGGCGCCGGTGCGAGTGCCAAGGTCAAAGGCTCCGTCACCTTTTCTGATCCCCGGCTGTGGGGCCCGCCACCGCAGCAGAAGCCCAACCGCTACGTGGCGGTGACCTCAGTCTCGCGTGACGGTCGGACCATCGATCGCTACGGAACGCGCTTCGGTATTCGCGCGGTGCGTTTCGATCCCGAGCGAGGCCTCTTCGTCAATGGCCGGCGCGTTTTCCTCAAAGGCGTCAATCAGCACCACGATCTGGGCGCCCTGGGTGCGGCGTTCAACGTCCGGGCGGCCGAGCGCCAGCTCGAGATGCTGCGCGAGATGGGCTGCAATGCGATTCGCATGGCCCACAACCCGCCCGCTCGGGAACTGCTCGAGCTGACGGACCGCATGGGCTTCCTCGTCGTGGATGAGATCTTCGATTGCTGGGCGCGGAAGAAGACGCCGCTCGATTTCCATCTGATCTTCTCCGAGTGGCATGAGCAGGACGTGCGCGCCTTCGTCCGTCGCGACCGGAACCATCCTTCCGTGATCCTGTGGAGCTTTGGCAACGAGGTGGGCGAGCAGTACACGGGCCAGGACGGGGCGGCGGTGGCCCGGCGCTTGCACGAGATCGTCAAGGAGGAGGATCCCACCCGCCCGACGACCACCGCGATGAACTGGGCCAAGCCCAGCATGCCTCTGCCTGGGGTCCCGGACGTGATCAACCTGAACTATCAGGGTGAGGGGATTCGTGACGCCCCGGCGTATGCCGGGATGAAGGGAATCACCACGCCACCGCTGTACCCCGCGTTCCACGAGGCTTTCCCCGACAAGGTCATCATCAGCAGCGAAAACGCCGCGGCGCTGAGCAGCCGGGGGACGTATCTCTTCCCGGTCTGCGATGGGATCAGTGCCCCGGTGAAGGATGGCCAGGGTGGCGACCCGCGGCGGCAATACGTCAGCGCTTACGAACTGTACACCGCGCCTTTCGGCTCTTCGGCCGACAAGGTGTTCGCTTCCCTGGACAAGCATTCGTACGTAGCCGGCGGGTTCGTCTGGAGCGGCTGGGACTACCTGGGCGAACCGACCCCGTACTACGGGGCTCGCAGTTCGTATTTCGGGGTGATCGATCTGGCCGGCTTCAAGAAGGATCGCTTCTACCTGTACCAGGCGCGCTGGCGTCCGGAGTTGCCCATGGCGCATATTCTGCCGCACTGGACCTGGCCCGATCGGATCGGGGAAGTCACGCCGGTACACGTCTTCACGTCCGGCGATGAAGCGGAGCTGTTTCTAAACGGCAAGTCACTCGGTCGTAAGCAGAAGGCGGCGTATGAGTACCGTCTGCGCTGGGATGATGTGGTCTACGAGCCGGGTGAGTTGAAGGTCGTGGCGTATAACAACGGCGTCCCATGGGCGACGGATACCGTTCGGACGACCGACGAACCAGCAAGCCTGGCGCTGACGGCCGACCGTCAGGAGATTCACGCTGATGGTCTCGATTTGTCCTTCGTGACGGTGTGCGTGACCGACCGGAACGGGCTGACCTGCCCCAGGGCGAACAACCCGATCCGGTTCAGCCTCGACGGTCCGGGTGAGATCGTGGCGACGGACAATGGCGATCCGACGAGCCTCGTATCCTTCCATGCTCAGCAGCGCGAGGCCTTCCATGGGCTGTGCCTGGCCATCGTGCGGGGCAAGCTGGGGCAGACGGGACGAATTCAACTGACTGCCACCAGCTCCGGCCTGAAAGGCGGGTCGGTGACGATCATCACCGAAGATGTTCGTTCGCAGCAGTTGCATCTCCGATCATCATCCGTTCCGATTGACAGCGCGTTCGTAGTGACGCCGTAAGGCGTTATTCTTCCCTACGTGGCGATATGTCCTCACGGGCACACTACAAACATCTCCCTCCAATCCCTCGACGTTGCACGACATGCGGGCCGGGCCACCGATTCCGCTTGAGTATCCGGCGGCCGCTGTGTTATGATGCGTACGTCTAGAGGTGGCATTCCCGTTGCTGCAAGGGCGGTCGCAGGGGTTCAGATCTGCAGGAGGATTCGGAGATGAACAAACCGGTACTCTCAATCGTCATTTCTCTGATGATCGCTGGGGTGTTGCCGCAGCGGGCGATGCCTCAAGTCACGTGGTCTCAACCGCCACTGGAGATTGACCCGAACGTTGCAGAGGCTGTGGTCCTGTGCGGCTGGAACGAAGCGGCGCGGTCGACCCAGGCCGAAGGCCTGCGCCGGCAGTGGCGCATGGACACCGATGACTTCCGCTGCTGCGGGCCCATGCCTGTCACCGGAATCCGGTGGTGGGGTGGGTACAAGGGGTGGCAATCGTCCGAGCCGCCGTCAACGCCGCAACCGACGGCCTGGCACATCGGTTTCTGGGGCAACATGGTTGAAGGTCTGGAGCCGAACGATCTCTATCCCGAACGGCTCGTCTGGTCGGTGGAGGTCCCGAACGAGCGCGTGTCGTGCCAGGCCGTAGGGCTCGACCGCATTCCGGATCGCTTTGCCGAGATGTGTTTCGTTTACGAAGTCGACCTCGAACCCGAGGAATGGTTCCATCAGGGTGAGTTCTCGACCAACGACGGTGTCTTCTGGATCAGTATCACTGCGATCTACCCAACCGGGGTGGAGGCGATCAACATGTGGGGTTGGCACACGCGGCCGCAGCTTTGGGGCCGGGGTGGCATGATGCCCGCGATCATGGGCGAGTGGCCCGATCCGGAAGAGCGACTCTTTCTCGGGCGGATCTACCTGATCGAGAACGCACTCCAGTGCGGCGACACCCGCGCCTGTGACCTATGCTTCGAGTTGCTCACGGCTGAGTCCTCGGTCCACCACGATCAGCCCTTCACCGGCCTTCGCGACTGGCCCTGGTATAGCGATGAAATGGCCTTGGCGCTGGAGCCGAACGAGCCGGATGTGTTGATGCTGCGCCGAGTGGCCGACGACTGGGTCTGCGAACGATCGGACCCGGTGATTGGCTGCAGTTGGCATGGCTCGTATCTGGGGTATGCCTATGAGGCGTGCGGGTGTGAATCGATGCCGGAGCCGCGGCGGCCCGACTACTTCCTGCTGTCGCTGTCGACCAGTGCGCCAGCGGACGATTGGGAGCCTTACGAGCATCCGGATGAGACGGTCTGGGAGTATGCTGCGCGGGACTATGATGAAGTCTTGGCCGGTTACGACAAGAATCCGGAGGGTGAGCCGAACGAGCCGGTCTTCCGCTACTCGGTACGGCTGCCCGAGGATGCGTGGTTCCGTCCGGCCTCTCCCGGGACGAGGTACTGGTTCAGTGTCGTGCCTGTGTTCCTCGAAACCGGGGAGGATCGCCCCTACGATTGGGGCTGGGCCAATCATCCCCAGGTATCCGACAGCGGAACTCTGCTTCTCGACTATCGTTTGCGCACGGTACCCCAGTGGCAACCGGTGCGCGACCCGGTGGATCGCCCCGTCGATATGTCGTTTACGCTCTACGCCGGACCCGATCCGAACGCTGCGCCGGCGGAGTCCGCGGTGACGGACGACTAGCGGACCGAATCGTCTGCGGGCAGGCCGAGCTGTTGGTAGAGACCGCGCCGGCCAGCCTTGTCGCCTTCCATGGTGGCGCGGGCGTAGTCGGCTACCTCGGCGGCCTTGGCACGGGGGACGACGATGACGCCGTCCCCATCGGCAACGATGACGTCACCGGGTATCACCAGCACACCGCCGCACTCGATCGGGCGATTGACCGATTCGATCTCGTTGCGACCCGGGCGGATGCCACGGCCCGGATGACGGAAATACAGCGGGACCTTCTCCGTGATGATCTCGTCGGTATCGCGAGCGGTGGCGTTGGTTACCACGCCCACGCAGCCGCGCAGCTTCCAGCCCATGATGTTGTTGGAGCCGATGGACCCGACGTCGGAATCCGGGGCATCATCAAAGACGAGGGCCGTACCCTTGCGGATCAAAGGCACGAAGGGTTCGGGTGTCACCTCATTGTAGGTCTTGCCCACCCAGCGGTCGAAGGCCTCGGTGGCCATGGCTGGTGCGGGCGGGTCGTTCGTCGGCACGTAGCGCACGGTCACGGCGATGCCGATGAAGCGATGCTGGTAGTGTTGCGCATCCTTCCAGAGCGCGTGAATCTCCGGCGACATCAGGCCCACGTTGGCCAGGCCGACCTTGTCCATGCCATCGGACACATCGGCCACGCGCAAACCTTCAAAGCGTTTGAGAATCTCCTGGTCGGCCTGCTCGCTGTAGACGGGTGTGGGCAGGAAGTTCTTGCCGGCCCGCAGGGCATCGACATTGGTTTGGCCGCCCGGTTGCGCCAGGGCCTCAGTGACCGGCGTCGTCAGCGCCAGCCAGAAAAGCACGAGCATGCTTGCTGATAGAACCAGTGCGATCGTCGTCTTCGTCCGAGCGTTTGGGTGTGCCATCTTCAGCCTCCTTCAAATCTGAGAGCCTGCCATGTCAAACGCGGTTCGGTGTTCTCTGGTCTACTTTAGACCTGGTCGGGCGCCGTGCAAGGACAAAATAGCGTAGCGGACAGGCAGTGGCACGGCGGTTTTTGAACTCTGGACGCGCGGCATCGGTATGCTCTTGGGCAGGGCCATTGTAGATCCGCTTGAAACGGAGATCGGATTCGGTTTGGGAGGTGGCAGCGTGGCGGTCAGCGAGGAATACCTGACGTACGTGCTCGAACAGCTCGAAGGTTTCGGTCCGGTGCAGGCCCGGCGGATGTTCGGCGGGGCGGGGATCTACGCCCAGCGCATCATGTTCGCCCTGGTGGCCGACGACGTGCTGTACCTGAAGGTCGACGATGCGAATCGCGCGGACTTCGAAGCAGCGGGCGCCGAGCCGTTTCAGCCTTTTCCGGACAAGCCCGCGGTGATGCCGTACTATGAGGTGCCGGCCGATGTGCTGGAGGACAGTAGCCGCCTGGTGGAATGGGCGCAGAAGGCCCTGGCCGCGGCGTTGCACAAACGGAAGAAGTAGCAGGGGGGGAATGCAGCCGGGCTCCAAAGAAAAAAGCCCCTGTTCAGCCAGCGCGAGAGTATTCCCTTACGTCAGCTTGATAGTCGTGTTTTGAAATACTCGCTGCTGCTTCGCACAGGGGCGCGAATGTCTTTCCAAGTGGTTGCTCGTCTTGGAACCCGTCTGCGGTTGTCAAAGAAGCTCACGTTCTTTTCATTCCCCGTGTTCTTTTCTCCACTCTACACATCAGCATCGGCATCGGCGCCGCGCGAACTTGAGGGCATCTGGACAGGGTGCCGCGGGCCGGTTCGGCCGCGCTGCGGGCGAGCAAAGTGTGGGCGCCAAGGACGCATTTATCACCGGCTCCCACTCATCCTCACCTGCGGCGGTGCTGCCGGCGGCGGCTGTCCCAGGCTAAGCGGTCTACCCGACTTAAACCCGATAACAAGACGACTGGAGAGGCTGGTTTCCTATATCGGACGCGAAAAAAAAGTGGGAAAATCCGGATGTCACGCCGTGCGATCGAGTGAAGCGGTCGGCTTGGTTAATAGGTCCTATACGTCGTATAGGTCCAATAGGACCTATTGCCCGGATCGAGACGGTCGTGTACCATGGGGGCAACGCCATGATTCAGATCAACAAACATACAGCACTCTCAGATGAAGAACTGTGTTTCAAGGTCTCGCGGAGCAGCGGGCCCGGCGGGCAGAACGTCAACAAGCTCAATACGCGCGTGACGCTATTGCTGGACGTGGCCCGTTCACCGAACCTGTCCGATCGGCAGAAGACGCGCGTGCGCGCGGCGCTGTCGACGCGGATGGACAAGCATGGGGTCTTGCGCGTGGTCGCGCAAAAACACCGGACGCAGGAGGCCAATCGCCGGGCGGCCGTGGAGCGACTGGTCGAACTGCTGATCGATGCCCTGAAGCCCACGCCGATTCGCAAGAAGACGAAAATCCCGGCGGGCGCGCGGGAAAAACGACTGCGGGAGAAGAAACAGCGGGGGCGCCTAAAACAGCAGCGGAGTAAGCGAGACTGGACCGACGACTAGGGCCGGAGCGGGCCGGACCCGGCATCACCGTTTGGTGTTGCGGCTGCGGCTCGCCAGGTAGACCAGGACCGCGGTGACCAAAACGATCACCAGAACCTCACGCGGGCTCATCAGAAACAGGCCGAGCAATTCGGCTGGGCGTATGTAAAGCATTCCAACTCACCGTTGACAGCTATCGATTCGAGATGGCTTGACCGGCCACCATCGACCCTATTTGACCACGATTACAGCCAAATATCCAGGCGCGACAGGACGTTTTCGTTCTCGAGCGAGAAAATTTACCCCTTCTGGCCCGTCCGCTACATTAAAATGCCAGATCCCGCGTCCTGTCCTGTGAACGCGTGGTTTCGTGCAAGCAGTCGAGCGGAGACGGATCTTGAGCGAGCGACATCTTATTCGACGACTCCGGCAAGGGGATACCGAGGCCCTGCGTGAGATTTATTTAGCCCATAAGGATGGTTTACTGACGCTCGCCTACTCACTGGTGCATGACATGAACACGGCAGAGGACATTTTGCACGACGTATTCGTTTCCTTCGCCGCCGCGGCCGCGGACCTGAAGCTGCGGACGAGTCTGCACCGGTACCTCAGCACGAGCGTGCTCAACCGGGCCCGCGACCATTTCCGGCGCAAGAAGATCCGGGCGGCCGGCACGGAGGCCAGCGACCGGGCTGAGCCCGCCTCCGACGCGCCGGAGGAGGCCGTTGTCCTGGCCGAGCAGACGCAACAGTTGACGGCGGCGCTGGCCGAGCTGCCGGTCGAGCAGCGCGAAGTGGTGACACTGCGGCTCAGCGCCGGCCTGAAATTCAAGGAGATCGCCCGGATGCAGGAGACGTCGGTCCCCACCGTCCAGGCGCGCTATCGCTATGGCATTGAGAAATTGCGGGCACTGCTGCCAGGAGGGTCGTTGGAATGAAGCGCACACGGGGTATCGAGGGGGCCATGAGGCAACTTCGCGTGACCACGCGAGTTACGCTGGACGCCCGCATTCTCGACGATGCCCGGGCCGCATTGAATGAGGCTGCAACACGTCCAGCCGGACCGGTCGTCGCTCCTTGGGAGAGGGTCGCTTTGCGGTTCTTGCGCGTGGCGGCCGGTGTGGCACTGGTCGGCGCCGTGGCCCTCGTGGCGATTGTGCTCTGGACCCGCGCCACCGACGACCCTTCGCAGGTGGCCACCGATCCGCCGGAACGTACCGAACCGAATCGGTCGACCGAGACGCTGGCCCCGGACCGACAACTGGCCGCCGAGCGGACCCGCATCGAAACGCTGTATGTCGCTCAAGACATCGATGGTCTGGTCCGGGCCCTCGAAGAGGTGAGCCTCGAAGGCCAGTTGCTGGCCGCGGTGTACCTGGGCGAGATCGGCGACGCCCGCGCGATTCCCGCGTTGTCGCGGCTGACCGGACAGTGGCAGGGCGATGCGGCCGAGAATCCGTTTATCCACGCCATCGAACAAATCAGAAGCAGAGAGAGTCAGGAGGATGCCGAACCCAACGTTCCCACGACGCGTCCCCAAGCTCCAGCGGTGCTCGTCCCGGAGATCCGATCGGTCTCCGTCCTGAACGGGACGATCACCGACCGTGACACAGGCCAGCCTATCAAGGGGGTGGAGATTCACATCTCCCCTCGGGGGGGTGGGCAGGTCTATACCGCGACCAGTGACGCTGCGGGTCGCTACGCCTTCGAGAGTGTCGGGGGCGAGGGGGTCTACAATGTCCGTCTAAGGGCGCTAGAGCACATCGTGCCCGAGGGGTGGCGGACGCCTCTGGAGACGGTCGAATTGCGTCGGGACGCCGCGGTGGTCAGAGACTACGCGCTGGAGACCGGGGCAAAGGTGGTCCTCGCGGCCGTCGACGAGCAGGGCCGGCCGATCGAGAAGGTGCGTTTCTACGCGGCCTATGTCTCCGACAGCATGGGCCGGGGGCCTCAGGACCCGATTCGTTCGGATGCCAGCGGCACAGCCGTCATTGGCGGGCTGCCGCCCAGTGAGTATCTGATTACCGCCGCGCACCGCGCGTATGCCCCGGCCGGGCAGAAGGTCCTGCTCGAAGACCGGAATCAGATCGAGACGCTCACGTTCATGCTCCCAAAGGGCATCGACATCGTGGGCGTGGCCACCTGCTCGGACGATCTGCCGGCCAGTGGCTGGGAAATCGAGGCCCGGCCCAAGTGGTGGCACAGCGTCTACTGCGCCTTTGACTACGCGATCGCCGAGGATGGGACGTTTGTGCTGGAACACATCCTGCCGGGTGACTATCAGTTGGGCATTCAGATTCCCGAGGAGGGCGGTTCGCGCGGCATTTGTTCGATCGACGTCAGTTTGTCTGCCGGGACGGACGTGTTCGATCTGCGCATCCCGAAGCCCTCGCCCCACGGACGGGTGAACATTTCCGGTACGGTCCACTTCACAGGTGGCAACTATGAAAGGGGCCTCTGGATCTACGCGCGCAATGAGGCCGGCCACTACGGCAGCGTCTATCTGCGCCGCGGCCAGCGGGATTTTGCGCTGACCGATCTGGTCCCGGGGCGGTACACGATCGACACGACCGTGGCGGGGCAGCGCCACCAGTTCGACAACATCGAGGCGCCGAGTGAGGACGTCATCCTGGAGATCGCCATCGCGGCGCCGGCCCGCCTCAGCGCGCAAGTGGTGGATCACAAGACGCGCCGGCCTATTACGGAGTTTGAGCTCAAGAGGGCCGGCGAGCGCCAGTGGCATCGTATCAGCGATGCGGAGGGTCGCTTCGAGATCGAGAGCCGCCTGTCCCAAGATGCGCGTGTCACCATCCGGGCCGAGGGATACGGCGAACAGACGGTCCAGTTGTCTCTCGAAGCCAACGAGCCCACGGTCGTGGCGTTGGCGGCGCCGTTGGCCCTGGCCGGGACGGTGGTCGACGCAGCCGGGCAGGCTATCGAGGGAGCCACCGTCAGTTATCGCTACCAGCGCAGCACGGATAGCGTTTCGGAAGGCCGGGAGGCGGTTGTGACCGACGCCGAGGGGCGCTTCGTCGTGGTGGATGTTCCCGTCAGTAGCACCTATCACTGGTTCGTTTTCCATCATCCCGACTATGCCCGCACCATGAAATACATCGAGGTGGCCGACGAAGGCGCAACCGAAATCTATGCCGTTCTGGAGAAGGGCGGCGCGGTCGAAGGCTACGTGTACGATCGCCAGGGCCGGCCGCTGGGCGAGACGGACGTGTATTTCATGGACGAGAAGCACTTCTCTCTCTGGGAGCAGAATCGCGGCCGGTTGGGTAAGATCACGACCGATGAGGCGGGGTACTACCGCATCGAGCATCTGCCGGCAGAGCGGTGCTATGCCTTTCGCGAAGATCCCGATAACCAGTTTGGGGTCGTCCTCAGTACCATCGTGCCGCGCGCCGGCCAGACGATGCGTCTCGATCTGGGGGGAACGTGGAAGGTCAACGGACGCCTCGTTCGCGCCGGTGAGCCGGTGGCGAACGCACCGCTGCTCCTGACCTATGACGCGGGTGAGGCGCAGGGGTTCAAGGCCTACTCGCTGAGTGACGCGCAGGGAAGGTTCAGTTTCTATGGACTACCGACGGGCCGACGGCACCTCTACTGGACCGTTCCCGGAGGACGCAATCGAGCCAAGTGGACCAGGCTGGGCGGGATCGACTTCGAAGGGGGGGGCGATCTGGACCTGGGGGAACTCGAGGCCGTGACGGCTGATGTGACGGTCGAGTTGATCGTTGCGGATGACACCATGCGGCCTGGTCCACGCAACGTCACCATTCGCGAATGCCACACAATAGGCTTAGCAGGCCGACGGGTCGGACGACTCCAAATCCGCCGCGACGACTCCGACCCGTTTGTCTTTTCAGGTCTTGGTGTGGGCCAATACGAGGTGCTGGTGACGCGCCAGGGTTACCCGACCGTGCGGCAACTGTTGGAGATTGCGCCGGGGCAGACGCACAGCAGCGTGGTGGTGACCATTCCCTCCGGGATTGGCCGCATCTCCGGGACGGTCGTCTCGGCCGAAGGAGCGCGCCCGTTGCCCTTGCTGCTCCAGAGCGAAGACGGGCGGGTAGGAGCCTTGGTGACGCCCGACGCCGTCGGGGCGTTCGAACTGGCCCATCTGCCGGCGGGCGACTACCGCTTCATGTATCCCATGGATGCGCTTAGCAACACCGCCGCGCTGGCCCGCGTCCACCTGGACTCGGGCGCGCATAAGACCATTCGCGCCGAGGCCGAGTACGAGGAGGATCGCGGCTATCTGGCCGTCCTGATTGTCACGCCCGCGGGCTTGCCTCTGGCGACACCGGACGTCTGGCTCGAACGCGGTGAGGAAATCATCGAGCCGTACTTCGACGCCGACGACGGCAAGTCGTTCACGGGACCGCCCGGAGTCTACACGCTGTGCGCGCAGTACCCGGGCTACGAACCCGTGCGGCAGGTCGTCGCGTTGCGCGCGATCGAGGGGCGGACACCGCAGGAGATTTTCGAGCCGTTGGTCATTGCGATGACCGAACTGTAGCTGCACGCGACGCGCGGCGCGCCGACGGTAACAAAACGGTAACATGATAGTAATCTGTTCGTAGTAAACCGGTCTCGAATTGTCTTGTTTAGGGGGGCGGTGACTGCGTTTTCACGCCGCTACGCAGCAAAACGCGACCTCCGCAGAAATTCATCTTTTTTCCTGTAATAGATTTCGATTTGAGGCGTCTTTAGAAAGTGAAGAGCGTGAGGAATTCACTTATGGAATGGATGCTTCAACAACTGAATACGATTGGCGGTGCGTTCGTGTCTTTCGCCTCGCTGATGCTGGTTGAATCGGCAGTGCTGATCGGCCTGGTCTTGTTGGTCGAATACGTCTTTCATCACAAGGTTCGGGCGGCCCTGCGGTACTGGTTGGTCGTGCTGGTCCTGGCCTATCTGCTGCTGACTCCGTTTTTGCCTCCATGGCCTCCTTCTAACTTCTTGCCATCCGGCAACGCTGCCTACGCAGACCCGACCACACACTTGGCAGCGGAACACCCGCGCGCTCCCCTATCCCGGCCCACCACCGGACAGTCCCAGACCACCTCGGCTGGGATAGGGGAGCCGCCACACTCGCTGACATGGCAAGGAGGTGTCTTCTTACTCTGGCTGGCCGGCGTGGCCGCCATGAGCGGAGTACTGGTTTGGCGTGTCGTCCTGGCCGCGCGCCAGATCGAGCGCGCGCCCGATGCGAACTTCTTGATGACCGACATCCTGCAGTACTGCCGTAAACGCATGGGCATCAAGGGCAGAGTGTCGCTGCGCCTCTCAGAAGAGGGGACGCGCCCGGTCGTCTGTGGGTTGCTGCGCCCCGTGATCGTCGTGCCTCGCAATTTGGTGCCGGCGCTGGGCTCGCGCCATCTGCGCGACGTACTGTTCCATGAACTGGCCCACATCAAACGCCGCGATCTTTGGGTGAACCTCATCCAAAATATCGGCCATGTGCTTTACTTCTTCAATCCCTTCCTCTGGGTGGCCAGCGCCGTGCTGCGTCGGCTGCGGGACGAAGCGGCCGACGAGGCGGTGCGTGACACCATCGGCCACGAAGACCCGTCCTACGCCCAACGTCTGGCCGACGTCGCCCGCCTGCCCCTGCTGCGCCCGACCACCGATCTGAACTTGCTCGGCGTTGCTTGAGGCTGGGCGCTGTCCTGGAAGCTGGCACCAATTCTCCGCTATAGGTCCTATAGGACCCATAGGACCTATCCCGAACGCCTGCGGCGTTCGGGGGCTCTTGCGAAATCGCCCGGTCTCTGGTACAAGGGGACAGAATTTCCAGGCGGTATTCAAGGAAGGCTAGGATGGCGGTGCAGTTCATTTTGGGCAGAAGCGGGACGGGCAAGACGACGCACTGTTTGCAGGCGATCGTCGAGGCCTTGCAGGTCGATTCCGACCAGCCGCTGATTCTCCTGGTGCCCGAGCAGGCGACGTATCAGGCCGAGCGGGCCATTCTTTCCGATCCGCGTGTCGCGGGTTACCACCGGCTCCAGATCGTCTCCTTCAACCGGCTTCAGTTCTTCCTGGCCGGACGCAGCACCGCGACGCCCCGCATCTCGAACATCGGTCGGCAGATGATCGTGCACAAGATCCTCCGCGAGAGCCGGGAGCAGTTGCAGGTCTTCGGTTCCTCGGCGCTGCTGCCTGGCTTCGCCCGCGAAATCGCCAACACGATTACTGAATTGCATCGCTATGCCAAGGGGCCCGAGGATCTGGTCAGGCTGGAGGCGGAGCTTCAGGCCGAGAACGACAATCGCCTGGCGGCGCTGAAGTTCGCCGATATCAGTCGCATCTTCAGCCGCTACACCGAGGCCCTGGGCGATCGCTTCGTCGATCCCGAAGCCCAGGCGGGCCAGGCCTGCCGGGCGGTGGCCGACGCGGCGTTTCTCAAAGGTGCTCGGCTTTGGGTCGATGGCTTCGCCAGTTTTACCGGCGCCGAGCTGGCGCTGCTGCTCGAATTGCTCAAAGTCGTCGACGAAGCGCACCTTGCCTTGTGTCTCGATCCGGCTGCACTGGGCCCGAAGACGGGGGCCAGCGAAGGTCTCTTCGAACCGACGGAGCGAACGTATCAGGACTTGTGCGAGATGATTCGTGAGGCCGCGCTTGAGTTGCGCAAACCCATTCTGCTCAAGCAGGCGCTGCGCTTTGGTGACTGCCAAGCTCTGGCCCACGTGGAGAAGCATCTCTTTCAACTCCGCGCCCAGCGCACCCAGGCCAAGGGGGCGATTCAATTGGTCGCGGCGCCGCATCTGCGGGCCGAGGTGCAGTTCGTCGCGGGGCAGGTGCGCCGGCTGGTCCGAGAGGAAGGCTACCGCTACCGTGACATTGCCGTCGTGGCGTCCGACCTGGGGCACTACGAGCATTACGTGCGCGCGTACTTCGACGACTATGCGATCCCGTATTTTATCGATCAACGTCAACCGTTGAACCAACACCCGGTGGTGGAATTGATCACGACGGCTTTGCAGGTTGTCACGGGCGGTTTCAAACACGCCGACGTCTTCGCTTACCTCAAGACCGACCTGGTGCCGCTCGCGTCGGATGAGGTGGATGTGCTGGAGAACTACTGTTTGGCCTTTGGTGTCGACGGGCGCGACTGGACCGGCGCCGATCCCTGGCGCTTTCAGAGTCCGGGCCGTAAGGAGTTCGACGAGCGACAGATCGATCGCATCCGCAAGCGTGCAGCCGGCGCCTTGTTGGAATTGAAAGAGGCGTTGGACCCGAAGGGTGACGGCGCGCGAGCGCTGAACGCGGCCGATTTCACCGGCGCCGTGTTTGGTCTGCTGGAGGGCCTCGAGGTGCGTCAGGTGCTGGGGGCCTGGATCGAAGAGGCGACGCGGACCGGGGACCTGGCGGCCGCCGATGCCCATCGGCAGTTCTACGACAAACTGATCGACATCTTCGACGAGTTGGCGGTGGCCTTCACGCACGAAACGATGACGGCTTCGGACTACCTGGCGCTTGTGAACCTGGCGTTTTCCCAGATGACGCTGGCATTCATTCCACCCAGTCTGGATCAGGTGCTGGTCGGGTCGATCGAGCGGAGCCGGCATCCGAATCTCAAGGCGGTCTTTCTGCTCGGGGCTACCCAGCGGCAGTTTCCCATTCCGGTCCCGACCAGCGGCGTCCTGACCGATGCCGATCGCGAGGTGGCCGAGACGGCGGGCTTCCATCTGGCGCCGACGACCACGCAGTCGCTGGCCGAGAGGCAATACCTCGCGTACATCGCCTTCACCCGCCCGTCGCAGCGCCTCTGCATCAGCTACCCGGCGGTCGATGAGAAAGGCAGTCCCGTAGTGCGGTCGCATTTCGTCGATGAATTGGTCGCGTTGTTCGATGATCTGGTCGAAGAATCGCTGGCCGACGAACGGTCGGATCTCGCGAACGTGCACACGCGGGCGGAACTGGCGGAGCTCTTGTGCAGTCGTCTGGGCCGTGATGCGTTTGTCCCCGACGACGACAGTGACACCCTCGGCGGCCTGTTCGACGCGCTGCGCGCCGATCGCGGCTGGACGCGCACCGCCGAGGTGGTGGGAGCCGCGATGGACTACGACAATCGCGCGACGCTGCGCGGCCAGGTCGTGCAGCAGCTCTTCGGCCGGCGCCTGCGGGGCTCAGCCACGAAGCTCGCGACGTTCGCCGCCTGTCCGTTCAAGCACTTCGCGCGCTACAGCCTGGAACTAAAGCCCCGCAAAGAGTTCAAGCTCGAACCACTGGACTTGGGCAATTTCTATCACGCCGTGCTGGATGCGTTGCACAAACGGCTGGCCGAAGAAGGCGGGAACTTCGCCGACGTGGACGACGACCGTCTCATCCAATTGCTGCACGAACGGATCGAGGACTTCGCTGCCACCGATCCGTTCATCTCGAAGTTTCGCGCACGCTCGGACCACAACGCGTTCATCATCGCCAACGCGAGCGAAGTGCTGGAATCCTGTGTATTGGAGATCGCGCAGATGACCCGCGCCGGCGCGTTTCGGCCCCTGCTTTCGGAAGCGGCCTTCGGTGAGGTCCGCGAGGGCGAGCAAAGCCTGGGCTCGTTCGAACTGCCTCTGCCCGATGGCGGCGCGCTGACCCTGAGTGGCAAGATCGATCGCATCGATGTCGCTGAAATCGACGGCCGGCGCGTGGCGCTGGTCTTCGACTACAAACGCACGGAGGCAGCGACTACGTTCAAGTGGCCGCAGTTCTATCACAGCCTGAACATCCAGTTGCCCATGTATCTCCTGGCGCTGTCGGAGATAGGCGAGGCGCCCGTCGACGAGGCCGTCGGCGCGTTCTGCATGCCCATCGAGCGCGCGCCCACCAGCGCAGCGCTGGAAGATCTGGCCCAGAAAGCGGATCGCTTCGGACGCAAGGCCAAAGGGCTGTTCGACGGCGCCTATGCGACACAGCTCGATCCGGATGCCGGGTCGCGGTGGAGCCAGTTTTACAATTTCGCGATCACGAGCAAGGACCAACAGTACGGCTACTACGCCAACAGCGGCGCCTTGAGGCCCGACGACTTCCAGCGCGTGTTGGCGTTCACCCGGAACAAGATGATCGCACTGGCGGCCGAGATCATGGCCGGGCAGATCGCGGTGCATCCGTATCGCCTGGGCACGCAGGCCGCTTGTAGCTATTGCGACTTCAAGACGGTGTGCCGTTTCGACTGGCAGGTCAACGACTACCGTTTCCTGGACAGCAAGAGCAAACTCGACGTGATAGGGGAGCACAGCGGCTCATGACGGCTGAGCGGAAGATCCAATGGACGGACCAGCAGAGCCAGGCGATTGCGGCCCGGGGGCGCAACGTGCTGGTGACTGCGTCGGCCGGCACGGGCAAGACCGCCGTGCTTTCGGGCCGTTGTGTCAGCCTCGTCGGCGAGGCCAAGCTATGTCCCAATGTGCTCAATATGCTTGTGCTGACCTTCACCGAAGCGGCGGCCGAACAGATGCGGGCCCGCATCGGCCAGCAGTTGCGGGACACGTATCGGCAGACCCGCGACCCGCGCCTCAACCGCCAGCTCGTGCTGCTTCAGGGCGCCGATATCAGTACGATCCACGCCTTCTGCAAAAGACTCATCAGCGAGAACTTCCACGAACTGTCCCTGGACCCGGCCTTTCGCGTTATCGATGCGGACGAAGCCATGCTGCTCAAGGCCGAGGTGCTCGACGAAACGATTGAATGGGCGTGGGGCCAGGCGCACCTGGTGCCGGCCCTGCAAGGACTGTTGCGTCGGCGCGACCTGCGCGACAGCGGCGGCTTTCTCGCGGGCGTGATTCGCTTGCACGAGTTCCTGGACGGCGTCGCGTCACGCGACCGCTGGTGCGATCTGGCCGAGCGCCTCTCCAGCGCCGACGACCCGATCTCCAGCGCGTTGGGCACGGCCCAGAAAGAGATCGTGGGCGACCGTCTCGACACGATTTTGGCGCAACTGCACGCAGCGCATCATCTCTACGAGCAGGAACAAGCCGGTGGCAAGTGGGGGGCGGCCCTGGCGGCCGATGTCATCACGCCGATCACGGCCTGTCGCGAACGGCTCGACGCCGATGATTGGCAGGGATGCGCCAAGCTGATCCTGAACACCGAGATCCCCAATGCAGCCCGTCTGATGAAGTTCTCCAAGGCATTGGGCGATGTGCTCAAGGACCTGCGCACGACGGCGGTCAAGAGCTTCGCCGCTTTGAGAGACCTGGCTGTGGTCAATCCGGACTACCTGGAGGCGGTCGGCCGGGCCACGGGTGCGCAGAGTCACGTGCTCGTCGAACTGGTGCGCAGGTTCGGGCGTCTGTACGCCCAGCGGAAGAGGGCTCTGAACGGTCTGGATTTTGCCGACCTGGAGCACTATGCGCTGAGGCTACTGGTCAACGAAGACGAGCGCGGTAATTCGCGGCCTTCCGAGACGGCCCTGGCTTTGCGCCGGCGCTACCGGTACATCTTCGTCGATGAATATCAGGACATCAATCCGGTGCAGCAGGCGCTTCTCGACGCGCTGGGCTCGGGCGACAACGTTTTCGTGGTGGGCGACGTCAAGCAGAGCATCTACGCCTGGCGCGGGGCCGAGCCAACGATCTTTCTCGAGCGGCTGCGCGAATCTGCGGACGCGGCTGAGCGGTCGCACGGTCTGCGCGTGGACCTCAACTATAATTTCCGCTCGGCGGGCGGCATTCTGGAGTTCGTCAACAAAGTCTTTGGTCGGATCATGACGGCCTCGCTGGCCCACGTCGACTATGACGACACGGCCCGCCTGCGCTCGGGCATCTCAGATGCGGCCGACGCCTCGACCGGATCCGACGCGGCGCCCATCGTCGAACTGCACATTCTCGATGAGAAGGCCGATGATTCAGAGGCCCAGCACGAGAGCAACGCCGCTGACGAAAGCTCGGACAACCTCGATCTGGTCCGCCCGCGCCAGCGCCAGGCGGCGCTGATCGCCCGCCGTATTGGGGAGATGGTCGGCGCCGAACCGGGCTCGACGGCCATGCAGATCCCGGACAAGGAGACGGGGGGCCTGCGCGACGTGCAGTATCGCGATATCGTCGTGCTCATGCGCTCGCTGGCCAAGAAGGCCAACGACTACGTTGAGATCTTCCGCCTGGCGGGCATCCCGGTCAGTTGCGACGCCACGGCCGGCTACTTCGAGACCACGGAAATCAGCGATGTGCTCTGTCTGCTCAAGGTGCTGGACAATCCGCAGCGCGATATCGAATTGGCGGCGGTGTTGCGCAGCCCGTTCTTTGGCTTCGACGAGACGGACCTGGCTTCGATTCGACTGGCCGGACGGGACAACGCGCCGCAGGCCAACTTCTACACGTCCGCGACGCTCTATACGGAGACCGGGACGGATGCACGTCTGAAAGAGAAACTGAGCCAGACGTTCGATACGCTCGGCTGCTGGCGGCGGCTGGCCCGGCGCGGGCATCTGGCCGATCTGCTCTGGCGCATCTATCGCGACACGCAATACCTCGCCTTCGTGTGCGCGTTGCCCAACGGTCAGGCCCGCAAGGCCAACCTGCTCAAGTTGCATGATCGGGCGGTGCAGTTCGAGGGCTTCGCCAGCAGTACGGGCGTCCCCTCGCTGACGCGGTTCGTCGCGTTCGTCGAGAAGCTTCAGGAGGCGGGGCAGGATTGGGCGCCGGCCGAACCGGCGGCCGCTGCGGGCAACGCCGTGCGCATTCTTAGCGTGCACAAGAGCAAGGGCCTGGAGTTCGCGGTGGTCTTCCTGGCGGAATTGGAAGGCGAGTTCAACCAGCGTGACGTCCAGGACGATCTCGTGGCGGATACCGATCATGCCCTGGGCCTGCGCATTGTCGATCCCGCCTCCAACAGCAAGTTGCGCTCGCTGGCGCACCAGGTCATTGGCGAGAAGAAGCGCGCGGTCACGCTGGCCGAAGAGATGCGGGTGCTCTACGTCGCGTTGACGCGGGCGAAAGATCGGTTGATCGTGAGCGCCGCGCAGAAACGAACCGATTGCGGCACGGTTCTGCTCAAGGGCGTGCTGCTGGCCGATGCGACTGTCCCAGATTGGCTGCTGAAGGCGTGCAAGAGCTCGTTGGAATGGCTTTTGTACGGCCTGGCGGACCAGCGGTCTTTGCACGAAGCGTTTGAAACCGGTCAGGCCGAACGGGCCGGCGCCGAGGGGCTCTTCGAGCTGGCCGTCCATCGCGGCGCTGAATTGCACGCCTTGTCGCAGCGCGTCCAGTCGCTGCGCGAACGCAAGAAGAGTCACGGTGTCAAGGCGACGAGCCAGCCGCGGGCCAAGGCCGGGGGCTGTCGGCTTCTGACACAGTTGAAAGAAGGCCTCGATTGGAACTATGCGTTCGAGCCGGCCGTCCACGAACCGGCCAAGCAATCGGTGACGGTCCTGACGCATCGCGACGACGAGTTCGCGCGCACCGACCATGGCCGGGCCCTCGAACGGCGGCCGCTGGCGATGACGACCGGCGCCAAGACGCGCAGCGGTCCGTCGGGGCAGGTGATCGGCACGGCGGTTCACTTGGTGCTCTCCCGGATCGATCTGACGCAGCCGGTGACACGGGACGCCATCGAACAGGTGCGCGACACGCTGGTTGATGAGAGGGCCATGACGTCGGCCGTGGCCGAGGCGATCGATATCGGAGCCATCGGAGCGTTCTTCGACAGCGAGCTCGGTGCGGTGGTGCTCGAGAAGGCCAACGAGGTCTGGCGCGAATGGCCGTTTACTTTCGGTCTGCCCGCCCCCTTGCCGGCCGCATGGGCAGCAGAGCTGCCCATCCTACAAACCACACGAAACCGTGACGCTGAACTCGATGAGATCGTTGTCGTGCAGGGTATTGTCGACATGCTCGTGCGGACGCCCAAGGGATTGCTGGTCATCGATTTCAAGAGCGACCGGGTCACGGAGGCGGACCTGGACGAACGGGCGAACGTCTACCGGGGCCAACTGGAACTGTACGGCAAGGCGGCGGCCGAGATCCTCGGCTGTCCGGTACAGGCCAAGTGGCTCTACTTCCTGCTGTCACGCCAAGCCGTTGCCGTCTAGCGAATCGCTATGTCACTCTGTGGATCTCGAGCGAAGGCGATTGACATTTCAGATCGTTCAGTGTACACACAAGCCTTGCGGAAAACACGATAGGTTGCTGGGAAGGCATGATGAAGGTATCGCAGTTCGGTCGCAAGATGGCAGTGCAGTCCGGGATCGGGCAGCTCATGGACGATCTCGGAGCAGCGCTGCGGGACCAGGACAACGCCCTGATGTTGGGCGGCGGCAATCCCGCTCACATCGGGCAGGTCGAGTGTCACTTTCGCCGGAGCATGATGACGCTGCTCCAGCAGGGCAACCGGTTCGAGCGCGCGGTGGGGGAGTACGATCCGCCCGAGGGCAATACGGCGTTCATTCGGGCGGTCGCCACGCTGTTGCACGAGCAGTTCGGCTGGGACATCGGGCCGCGGAATATCGCCTTGACGCACGGCAGCCAGTCGGCGTTCTTCATCTTGTTCAATCTTTTCGCGGGCCGGTTTGATGATGGCACGACGAAGAAGGTGCTCTTTCCGCTGACGCCTGAGTACATCGGCTATTGTGACGTCGGGCTGGAGCCCGATCTGTTCGCGTCGCTCAAGCCCTGGATCGAGCACCTCGACGAGCATCTGTTCAAGTACCGCCTCGACTTTGAGCGTCTGGAGGTCACCAACGAAATCGGGGCGATCTGCGTTTCCCGTCCGACCAATCCCAGTGGCAACGTGCTGACCAACGATGAGCTCGCTCGGCTCAGCGATTTGGCTCGCGCCCAGGGCGTCCCGCTGATTGTGGACAACGCTTACGGCCTGCCTTTTCCGAATATCGTCTTCACCGAGGCCGAGCCGCTCTGGAACGACAACACCATCGTCTGCATGAGCCTCTCCAAGCTGGGCCTGCCCGGCACGCGTACGGGCATCGTCATCGCTTCGGAGGAGATTGCCCAGATGGTCGCACGGGTCAACGCGGTCATGAGCCTCGCGCCCGGAAGCATGGGCACGGCTTTGGCGACGGAACTGGTTCGCTCGGGCGAGATCCTGCGCCTCGGCCGCGAGGTGATCAAGCCGTTCTACGAGAGCAAGGCAAAGCAAGCTCTGGCGCATTTTCGAGAGCATCTCGAAGGCGTTGATTACCGCATCCACCGTCCGGAAGGGGCCTTCTTCCTCTGGCTCTGGTTGCCCGACCTGCCCATCACGAGCCAGCAGCTCTACGAGAGGCTCAAGGCCCGCCATGTCATCGTGGTCCCGGGTCACCATTTCTTCCCTGGCCTGGCCGAGCCCTGGCCCCACACCCACGAATGCCTCCGTGTCAGCTACGCCCAGGACGACACCGTCGTCGCCCGCGGCATCGCCATCATCGCCGAAGAGATCAAGCACGCTTGCCACGCCACCTGACCGGTGGAAAGCCCTTTCTCCGCAGGTGGAAATCCGATAAGATTGATTGCCACACGGCGCTCCGCACGCGGTTTGTTTGCCGGGTGTCATAGAGACTGTGAACCTCTGGTGGGTATGGAATCGCATGAGCAACTTCGTCCAATCGGCGACACTACTGCTAATTCTCCTCAACCCGTTTCTCGTGATCGTTTACCTGATCGACATGGTCGAGAAGCTGGACGGCCGGACCTTTGCCCGGATCCTGATTCGGGCCGGGCTGATCGCCTGCGTGGTTTTCTGCGTCTTTGCCGTGCTGGGCGATGCGGTCTTCTCGCGCGTCGTGCATGCCGAGTTTGCTTCATTTCAGATCTTTGGCGGCGTGGTCCTGCTGCTCATCGGCCTACAGTTTGTTTTTCGCGGGCCCACGGCCATTGAGGTCTTGCGGGGTGAGTCCGAGCACCTGGCCGGCGCAATCGCAATGCCTGTCCTGATCGGGCCGGGCACCATCAGCGCCAGCGTGATCCTGGGCAACCGTCACGATCCGCTCGGCGCCTGCGTCGTCATCCTCGTGGTGGTGGCGATCTCAATTGGGTTGTTGGTTGTCCTCAAGGCAGGGCACGACTTCATGCGGCCGCGCAACGCGCGCCTGGTCCAGCGCTACATGGAGGTAGCCGGTCGCATCACCGCTCTCTATGTGGGAACGGTCTCCGTCGACATGATCATGCAGGGCGTCCGCATCTGGGCCGACAAGCTTTGATCCGCCGCCTGTGCGTCAGCAACGCCCAGGAGGACAACGTCGCCCGTGGCATCCAGATCATCGCTGAAGAAGTCAAACGCGCCTACCACGCCGGCTGATGGGGCACGGCGCTCGGAGGTATCTGGCAGCAGAATGGGACATATCTTTGCCCGAACAGCATGGTGTCACGGGGGCCATCGAGAAAGGTCCCACGATCCGTTTCGTCTCCTGGTGTTCCTTCTTCTTCTGCTGCCCCTGCCGGCTAGCTGGTGAGTAGGCATGGCAGGTGGCCACGAGAAGATCGCCCGCACATTTGCCCAAACGCAAAAACGACGAACAAAGACCGGGGCCAACCCCCGTCAGTTCACTTGACTAATGAGCCTGACATCTTCAGTTGCTTCGGGAGAACGATGGCGATGAAGGTCCATTCGCTCCTAGAACGACGTATATAGGTATGGGGCCGATATCTGGGCGGCGACCAAAAGCACCGCCAGCCACCCGGCAAGGATTTGGGACCTGCCCCGCGCACGATGCTGTGTCATAGTGGTCCTCCTATCACAGATCCCTTTGATCTATGGATACGAGGATATCGGATTCTCACTGGTGCCCCCTCGGAAAAGCCCATTGGGTCTGTGTGAATCAGCCTTTGTCGTTCTGCTGCCGGGTAGCCAATCTGCACCCAACGGCGTGCCGTACACCTTTCGTCGGGTTGAACGAGGCTAGGCGGGGGATCAGAGAGATTCCCCGCTATCGAGCCACAATGCACATCTGACCCTCAAGACCTATGGCAGCGAAATCGGGGCGATGAATATCTGGTTGACGGAACCGTTGGGTTTCCGGTTGAAGGCAATCCACTGGCCGTTGGGCGCGACGCACAGGGCGTCGGGGGCCCGGCCGGGATACAGGTCGGGGTCCGTGATTCGCTCGGACTCGCCGAACTGCGGATCGCCCTCGATGACGTTCGTACGCCAGATCGAGTTGTCCGAGACACAGTACAGGTAGTCGCCCGACGGGTCCCACCATGGCTTGGTCGCGCTGGACGACAACGACGTGGCCTGCACCGGATCGCCCCCGAGCGGGGAGATCAAGTGGATCTGGCCGCCGTGTGTGAAGGCGATCCGCGAGCCGTCCAGGCTACAGCGAACGATCCCGCCGCAGTCCGAGTCGCTCCAGGTCAGCCTGCGTTGTACCGTGCCCAACGGGGGCATCGGGAAGCTCGTCGCGGTTCCCTCCAGTGGCCCATCCGGCCCGGCAACCGTAATGTCCTCGGGGATATCGACAATGTACACCTCCTTGCGCGTGGCGCCGGTGCTCGTCACCGTCCTGCCGATGAAGGCCCGGGCCCGCTGCCATGTCCCGTCCTCCTTTTGATAGCCCTTCTCACCGACCCAGGAATCGTCGGAGGCCTGGTAGATCTCATCGCTGCCCCGAACGATCTCGGCCTGAGGCGTGACCTTCACCACCAGCACGGTGAAACCGATGCCGTCCTGATTGCCGAGGGCCTCATCCACCTCCACCGGGATGTCGAGCTTCGTCACACCGACCGTTCTGAGGTCCTTGCCCAGGCCCGCCATGATCTGGTCGTTGTAGGTGAAGCCGATCCACTGTCCATCGCCACTGGGCTCGTGGCGATGTGTGCCACCACGCAGGGCACCGGGCGTGAAGGGTTCGGTTACGTCGCGGGCGTCGGAGACGACAAAATCGAAACTGTCTACGGCCCCATCGGTGGGACCGACCATGGCGCCGCAGCGGGCGGTCTTGCCATATTGGACGCCGTCAATGCCCCGAATGGCGATGACCGTGTCTCCGGTCGGGAAATAGCTCACGGCGGCAGTGCCGGGTCCGAAGCCGTTGGTGGGGTTGGGATTGGGGGCCGTGTAGATCGTGACGACCTCCTGGCTGAGAATATCGACCTTCTCCAGCGTCAACGTATTGCTAATTCCACCCGAGAAGGCCCGCGTGTCGTAGGTAATCCACCGGCAATCGGGGGACCAGTTGAGGTTGTTGTCCAATTGGTGATTCCGATCGGTGTCAAACGTCAGTTGTGTCTCCTCCGCAACGGGCGCCGCCGCAACGAAGATCTGGTTGACTCCTTCCAGTTTCCGATTGAAGGCAATCCACCGGCCGTTGGGCGCGACGCACAGGGCGTCGGGGGCCCGGCCGGGATACAGGTCGGGGTCCGTGATTCGCTCGGACTCGCCGAACTGCGGATCGCCCTCGATGACGTTCGTACGCCAGATCGAGTTGTCCGAGACACAGTACAGGTAGTCGCCCGACGGGTCCCACCATGGCTTGGTCGCGCTGGACGACAACGACGTGGCCTGCACCGGATCGCCCCCGAGCGGGGAGATCAAGTGGATCTGGCCGCCGTGTGTGAAGGCGATCCGCGAGCCGTCCAGGCTACAGCGAACGATCCCGCCGCAGTCCGAGTCGCTCCAGGTCAGCCTGCGTTGTACCGTGCCCAACGGGGGCATCGGGAAGCTCGTCGCGGTTCCCTCCAGTGGCCCATCCGGCCCGGCAACCGTAATGTCCTCGGGGATATCGACAATGTACACCTCCTTGCGCGTGGCGCCGGTGCTCGTCACCGTCCTGCCGATGAAGGCCCGGGCCCGCTGCCATGTCCCGTCCTCCTTTTGATAGCCCTTCTCACCGACCCAGGAATCGTCGGAGGCCTGGTAGATCTCATCGCTGCCCCGAACGATCTCGGCCTGAGGCGTGACCTTCACCACCAGCACGGTGAAACCGATGCCGTCCTGATTGCCGAGGGCCTCATCCACCTCCACCGGGATGTCGAGCTTCGTCACACCGACCGTTCTGAGGTCCTTGCCCAGGCCCGCCATGATCTGGTCGTTGTAGGTGAAGCCGATCCACTGTCCATCGCCACTGGGCTCGTGGCGATGTGTGCCACCACGCAGGGCACCGGGCGTGAAGGGTTCGGTTACGTCGCGGGCGTCGGAGACGACAAAATCGAAACTGTCTACGGCCCCATCGGTGGGACCGACCATGGCGCCGCAGCGGGCGGTCTTGCCATATTGGACGCCGTCAATGCCCCGAATGGCGATGACCGTGTCTCCGGTCGGGAAATAGCTCACGGCGGCAGTGCCGGGTCCGAAGCCGTTGGTGGGGTTGGGATTGGGGGCCGTGTAGATCGTGACGACCTCCTGGCTGAGAATATCGACCTTCTCCAGCGTCAACGTATTGCTAATTCCACCCGAGAAGGCCCGCGTGTCGTAGGTAATCCACCGGCAATCGGGGGACCAGTTGAGGTTGTTGTCCAATTGGTGATTCCGATCGGTGTCAAACGTCAGTTGTGTCTCCTCCCACCACGCGAAAGTCGTCGGTGCGGCCAATAAGACAACAAAGAAAACAGCGAGACCAGTCGGAAAAAGCCTTTTCATAATCCGCTCCTTGAGTTGAATTGATGCTGATTCGACACTTCCCGTTTTTGATCTTGCCCGGCCCGGCGCCGAGCCACGTCAGACAATGTGCCTCGTCATCGCCTCCTTTCTTCACGTCAAGTGTGCTCTGAGATTACATGGGTCTTGCCGCCGAAAGCGGGGCGCTGAACCGGATGCCGAGGAGGCTCCTCGGTCTTTGCTCTTGCGGTCGGCACAGGATATCGTTTGGAATGATCACGCGGAGTTCTTCCGAATCCCCGATACGGGTGGCCTTGGGCTGCGACGCTCGAAGTGCCGGCGCAGACCACCAGTGGTGGCACAAGATCAGCCGCCCGCGCTGTCGAAACATCTCCACACATGGCTTCCCCTAGCACATTGCCATATATCCTATCGAGATTCCGTAATAGGGTCAAGTTCGTTCCTGCCGGGGAGCAAGAAGGCATCGGGGTCGCAAAGACGGGGGCACGATAGAAAAGGAACCCAATTCCTCACATTTTCAGGCGAAAACGAGGGGGCGGCGGAAGAAGCCGGGCCAATTTGCGGACGGTAGGGGTTGAGAGCCAGGGATTTGTGAGTATAATGGCCCATCCGTATCAAACTGAAATCCTGGATTTGCTATGGGAGACCCATTGACATGCTGGATACGCTGAAGGGTAATGCCGTCGTAGGGCAGTCGGGCGGGCCGACGGGCGTGATCAACGCCTCGCTGGTCGGCGTGATCGAAGAGGTGCGCAAGCACGCCGCGATCGAGAATCTGTACGGGGCCGTACACGCGGTGGCGGGTATGGTCAAGGACGATTTCGTCGATTTGGGTAAGGTCGATACCGCGACCCTGGAGACGGTGGCGGCCTCGCCTTCGTCGGCGCTGGGCTCGAGCCGGGATAAGCCCGACGCCGACTATTGCCGCAAGATCATCGAAGTTTTCAAGAAGCGCAAGGTGCGCTACTTCTTCTACATCGGCGGCAACGATTCGGCCAACACCGCTCACATCCTCAACACCGTTGCCGACGAGACCAACTACAACATTCGTGCCTTCCACGTGCCCAAGACGGTCGACAACGATTTGCTCGTGACCGACCACTGTCCGGGCTACGGCACGGCTGCGAAGTTCGTCGCGCAGGCGTTGATGGGTGACGATCTGGACAACCGGGCGCTGCCCGGCGTCAAGATTGACGTGATCATGGGCCGTCACGCCGGCTTCCTGACCGCCGCCGCGGCGCTGGGCAAGCAGCGTGACGACGATGGGCCGCACCTGGTCTATGTCCCCGAGCGACCCGTGTCGATGGACAAGCTGCTGGCCGACGTCGACGGCGTGTACAAGAAGTACGGCCGCTGTGTGATCGCTGTCAGCGAAGGCATCTGTGACAACGACCACAAGACCTGGGCCGAGAAGCTGGCGGAGAACGAAGAGCGTGACGCCCACGGCAACATCCAACTCTCCGGGACCGGTGCGCTGGCCGACTTCCTGGCCGGGCAGATCAAGACCAACCTGAAGATCAAGCGCGTTCGCGCCGATACCTTCGGCTACCTCCAACGCAGCTACGCCGGTCTTCAGTCGCAGGTCGACGTCGACGAGGCGCGGCAGTGCGGCCGCCAGGCCGTGCGCTACGCGATGGAGTTCGACAGCGGTTCGGTGGCGATGAAGCGTACGGGCGAGGGCGACGACTACGCGGTGGAACTGTTCCGCACCGAGCTGTGCAACGTGGCCGAGAAGACCAAGTCGATTCCCGACGAGTATCTCAACGCCGACGGCAACGGTGTCACCGACGCCTTCGTCAAGTACGCCATGCCCCTGGTCGGTGGGCTACCCAAGACCGAGTACCTCGGCACCAATCCGAGAGTCTAGATTGATACGTGCCCGAAGTGATTGAAGCCCTGGCCTGCACGGTTCTCCGTCGCCGGCCAGGGCTTTTCGTTTGCGTGGCTACCGCCGCTCGTAAACCACGCGGCCGCCGACGATGGTGACATCCACCCGGGCTTGCATGATTTGCTCGGTTGGGATCGTGAGCAGATCGCGGTCGAAGATCGCCACGTCGGCCAAATAGCCTGGCCGGATCTTGCCTTTGCGGTCTTCGGCAAACTCGGCATAGGCGGCGTCCAGCGTGTAGAGCTTGAGGGCCTCTTCCATCGTCAGACGCTGATCGGGGAACCATCCATCCCCGGGCTCGCCTGTTCTGTCCTTGCGCGTCACCGCCGCGTACAGTCCTTCCAACGGATCCATCGGTTCAACGGGCCAGTCCGTGCCGAACGCGATGTGGGCGTTGGCGTCCAGGAGCCGGCGCCAGGCATAGGCGCCGCGGCAGCGCTGCCGGCCAATGCGTTTTTCGGCGAACCGCTTGTCCGTGATGCAATGCGTCGGCTGCATCGAGGCGATCACACCGAGCTGTGCGAAACGGGGGATGTCACGGTCGGTCAGGATCTGGGCGTGCTCGATCCGATGCCGGCTGTCACGCGGGCCGTTGATCTGCCGGGCCTTTTCGTAGGCGTTCAAAACCCAGTGATTGCCCCTGGTACCGATGGCGTGGACGCCGATCTGAAAGCCCAGGCGATCGGCCGCCAGCACGCGCTGTTCCAACTTGTCGTAAGGCATTTGCGGCAAGCCTGATGTGCTTGGATTGTCGTCGAACGGCGCGAACATCAACGCTGTGCCTGAACCGAGCGTGCCGTCGATGAAGCCCTTGAGGTAGCCAAAGCGAATCCAGTTGTTCTCGGGCGGATAGCGGCGGCGCAGTTCATCGAAGATCGCGAGTCGTTGATCGTTGGCGGTCAGTTCCATGTTGACCGTGACGCGCGCCGTCAGCCGGCCTTGCTCGCGAAATCGCTCGAACAGTTCATAACCACCATTGAGTTGCTGGATGCTGGTTACGCCGGTCCGGCGGGCCTCGGCCAGCGCCTTCTCCAGCCCGCGCTCGTCCAGCGCGCTTTGCTCGATTTCGGAAGGGGCGTACTGACTCAGCCTCAGCAGGCCCTGGGCCGCTTCCTGCAAGATGCCCGTCGGTTCGCCCGAGTGCGGATCGCGGACGATGGTTCCGCCCGCCGGGTCGGGCGTCTCGCGCGTGATGCCCGCTTGGCGCAAGAGAACGCTGTTGACCCAGACCGAATGACCGTCGACGCGCCACAGGACCACCGGATGGTTCGGTGCCACCGCGTCCAGGGTCTCTCTCGTCGGCCATGCTCGGTCGCCAAAGCGCTCGTGGTCCCAGCCTCGGCCCCGCACGAGCGTCCCGGACGGCAACTCGGCCACGCGCGCTTTGACCTTCTGCTGCACAGCGGCCCGTGTATCCGCGTCGTTCAGATCGACCTCGAGCATGGCGCGTCCACCCTGGATGAAGTGGATGTGGGCGTCGTTGAAGCCCGGCGTGACGAGTCGGCCTCGCGCGTCGATGACCTGGGTCCGGCCTGGGTCGATGTACGGCTGCACGTCCTCATTGGAGCCCACCCAAAGAATCGTTTCACCCGCGACCGCCACCGCCTGGGCGCGGGGCCGTTCGGCGTCGATAGTGACGATCTTGCCGTTGCGAATCACCAGGTCGGCACGTTGCTGTGCGTGGGCCAGGCCGGCAAGGGCGAAAACGAGGGTAAGCCAGAGCTTCATGGAATCCTCCTTCGGTTACGGCGTCTGAGCGAAACGCTGCCATTGCTGCTCGATTTGGGCTGTCGGCTTCATGTCGGCGTGAACGTACAGGCCGTAGCGCAGGTGCAGCGGAGTGTCGGGCTTGACCTCACGCGGGCCTTCGAACGTCAGGGACGCGCCCATCCAGCCGTCGTTGCGGACGTGGAACTGGGACGGATGGTTCGGATTGCCCGGATGGTCGAACAGCGTGACGCCTTCGAGCACGCCGTTGGCGATGGCGCCGGAGTAGTCCACCCACCGGGCCCGTTTCCAGAAGATCCCCTTCTCGTTGACGGCGCCTTCGGAGTTGCGGATGCGCCCGCCCCCGTCGTGGACGCCGATCGTCTTGGCCATGCGGACGCCAATCATCCCGAAGGGCGTCTTGCCCAGTGTCACGGTCTCGTCCCTGGCGCTGAGCTTTAGATCGATCACGAGCAGCCACTCTTTGTCTTCCAGGAGCGTCACGGTCGTCGTGCGCGTCTCGTCCAGGAGGACTTGGCCCGCTTTGGTGACCCATTCGTTCTCGGCCACGATCGACGAGGTCTCACCCTTATCGACGTATTCGACGATGCGCTTGTGCCTAACGCGAGCGCCGCTGGAATCGACCCAGAAGTTGTGGCCGTTGACGTCGTGATGCGTGATCCAGACCGAGTTGTGGTGGCTGTGCGACGTTGGGTCATGCGGATGACCCATCCGCGTCAGGCTGCGTCCCGAGGGCCCGACGATCGGATACAAGAACGGCCTTTCCAGCCCCGACCCAAAATGGTACCGCGTAATCTCCACCCCGTCGCGCTGAAACGACGCCTGCCCGTAAGGCAAAGGCACCACCTGCAACCGCGGCACCGGTTTGGGTTCAGGAACCTCCTGCGCCACAACCGCCCCGAGGCACAGTCCCAGCGTGACAATGCCGCCGAACAACAACCGTCCGTTCATCCCAACCCCTTTCTCGCTACGCAAACATGCCTGCGACTGTGAATCTTACATGTGATCTACGCCCTCAAACATCATAACGTTTCCTGGCTGGGTGGCAACCCGCCTACGCTACGCCCACCTACGAGCCGGTGTTCTACTACTACCATCCGGACCACCTGGGCTCGGCCCAGATCATGACCGATCGCGCGGGCGAAATCGTCCAGCACTATGGCTACCACACCTACGGCTCCGAACGCTACCGCGACAACACCAGCGCCTTTAGCGTCTCCAGCCGCTACACGGGCCAGACCCTCGATGAGGACACGGGCCTCTACTACTACGGCGGATCGCTACTACGACCCGGAAGTCGCCCGCTTCATCCAGGCCGACTCCACCGTCCCCGACCCCGAATTCTCCCAGGCCTACAACCGCTACGCCTACGTCTACAACAACCCCCTCAAATTCACCGACCCCACGGGGCAGTTCCCGTTCGCTTTCGCCTTCGCAGCGATCCAGAGTATCCTCGCAGCGGAAGTCACTGTCATGGGTGTGACCATGGCAGCCTGGCAGGTGGGTCTCATCTCCGGAACCGTCAACGCCATTATCGCCGGGGCTACAGGCGGGAATCCACTCACGGGATTCGCAGCGGGATTCGTTGGCGCCGTCATGGGGGCAAACTGGGGCATCATCGGTGCGATTGCTGGCGGAGCTGTGGGCTCTGCCATTCAGGGTGGAGATCCACTCATGGGGGCCATAACGGCCGGCGTCGCCGCGATCTGCAGCCAAACCCCAATTGCGTCTGTCTTTGACGTCATCGAAGACGAGTATCTCAAAGCCCTCGCCATGTCGACGACCAGCGGTGCCCTCGCCGGTGGCGTCACGGCTGAAATGTTTGGTGGGGATTTTGGCCAGGGCGCTGCCTACGGTGCCGCAGGGGCCGCGGCGAGCTATGTCATCACCAGAAGTGTCGTCGACTTCTATGAGTCCACCAAACAGAACTTTCTCAACAATGCCAAGGAGAGCATCATCCAGTACTCAATAGACAAAGTCAAAGCATCAGTCATTGGAAAGTTGATCGATCTTGAGAAGATGCTGCACGGCGGCGGGAGTAGCGGAACAACGGGATATGACATAGACGCCACCGTCACTGAAATGGATCTGACATTCGAGGCTTCTGGCTTCGGTAGCTCGATATTGAACAACGACGCGGTAAACGGTATGATTGTCGCTGCGGCCGAAAAAGCTGTCGTTGGCCTTGAGTATCAGGCATCGAAAGAGTATACGGGAACTGGAATGGGTACGAGCTTTGACCTGTCGGGCGGTTGGGAGGGCTCTCTCACAGATATCTCGCTTGATGTGTACTCGGGCCCGTCCCTTCTCCGTGGGAGGTTCTACGCCGCGCCCGGATTCATGCATTCGAACAAGACCACCTTCACATTCAACCTTAGGGTCAAAGTATCTGTGCCCACGCTAAGAGTAAGGTTGGAGTAGTAACGTCCAGAAGCATGCCAGCATGGGTCTCCAAGGTAGTCAGAAGATGGTAAGGAGAAACACATGCACAAGTTCGGAGCAGGAAAGCGAGTTCTTGCGTTTTGTCTGGCGTCTCTGTCTGTTCTCGGATGTCTGCCGGAAGAGCGAATACCTCTCGACAAGGAAGCTGAACATGGTCCGGTAGCTTCCGAGAATGCCGGTCCCCTGGCGTTGGCCGCGCTTGCCTACCGCGGGGCACTGGGTGCATGGCCGGCATCCGTCGAGGATCTCGAGGAATTCTACGGGGGACCGGCCTTTGAGCTGGACTGGCGTGAGTTTCGAGAGGCCCTTCTTTTCGAAGAGCTGCCCGATGGCAGACTAAAGATAACTCCGAAGGATCCTTGCTCACATTTCACTGTTACGGTCGATATCCCGACCAACAAGGATACCAGTGACTAATGGGGATTAATAGGGATTAAAAGGGACGGACCCAATCCTGTTCGGCCCGGGATTTGCTGAGTTGATCTTTGGCGTTGTGCGTGCTGCGAAAAGTTTCTGTTTTTTTCCAGTTTCCATTTGCGCCAAGCGTTAACCCTGCCTAAAGTGTCAGGCATGGGTCGCCAACGACACAAGATCAAAGAACGCGAGGTGCGAGGTTTCAAGTACTTCCGGGCCATTGCCCCGCT
>Ga0272443_10001115_pt1 | contig 42171 bp, 45 predicted proteins | sample SSMAcet12_FD_193581 | JGI IMG/M metagenome (GOLD analysis project Ga0272443, IMG submission 193581) | Marine sediment archaeal communities from Little Sippewissett salt marsh, Falmouth, MA, United States - SSM-Acet-12 | ecosystem: Environmental > Aquatic > Marine > Wetlands > Sediment ...
TCTTTTGGCTTCAGATTACCAACCAACTTGCATGTAACTGAAATCAAAACGAGTATAGCCTTTTTTTATATTGCCACAAGGCTAACTGAAATATAGCAAGCTGAACCTCTGAACCCGGAACCTTACATCGGAGAAGAACCATGCTGCTACCCAAGTTCGATTTTCATGAGCCGACGTCGGTCAAAGAAGCCTGCCAGATGATGGCCGAATTCAAGGAGAAGGCAAAACCGCTCGCCGGCGGCACCGACCTGATGGTCAACATGAAAAAGAAAATCGTCTCTCCGGAGCAGATCGTTTCCCTGGGCAGAATCGAGGCGCTCAAGGACCTGTCCCGGGAAAACGGCACCCTGAAGATCGGCGCCTGCTTTACGGTGGCGGACCTTTCCGTCTCCGAGACCGTCCAAAAGCTGCTCAGCGCCCTGGGCTCAGGCGCCCGGGCCCTGGGCTCTCCCCTGGTCCGCAACCTGGCGACCGTCGGGGGCAACATCGGGTCGGCCCGGCCGGCGGCCGACCTGCCGCCCTCGCTGATGGCCTACGGCGCAAGGCTTTCCATCGAAAGCAGCCGAGGCAGCCGGCAGCTCGACCTCGAAAAATTTTTCAAGGGACCGGGAATGACGGCCCTGGCGCCCGACGAAGTGATCACGACAGTCCAGGTCGACATCCCCGGCCCCGGCGCCGGGGCCGGATACATCAACATCGGCGTCAGAAAAGCCCAGGACTGCAACATCGTCAACGTGGCGTCGTTTCTGGCCCTGGACGAGAAGGACGGCACCGTCAAAACCGCGCGGATCGTCATGGGGTCGGTGGGCCCCACGCCCTTGAGGGCGCCCACCGCCGAAAAAGTCCTAATCGGCAGCAAGCCGGATGCTTCCCTGTTTGCCAAGGCCGCATCGGCGGCCGAGCAGGACTGCTCACCGATCCTCGATTTTCGAGGGTCGGCAGAATACCGCCGCGCCATGGTGGGGGTGTTGACCCGGAGAACCCTGGAAATCGGGCTGAAAGAGGCCCAGGCGGGATAGAAAAAATTCACCGCAGCGGCACAGAGAACACAGAGAAGAGAATAAAAAGAGTGTATCTGCATCCACTGCTGCGCCACTGAGGTGCAAAAATGAAAACCGCTGAGACGCGAAACAAACTGGGGCTAAAATCAAAAATTCCTTCTCTGCGCCCTCTGCGTCTCCGCGGTGAACATCTGAAAACTGCAAGGAGTCCAAGATGAAAAAACTCATCACCCTGACCGTCAACGGCAAATCGCACGAAGTGGCCGTGGAGCCCAACGAAACCCTGACCGACACGCTCCGCTATCGACTCGGCCTGACCGGCACCAAGAAGGGGTGCGAGGTGGGAGACTGCGGATCGTGTACCGTGGTCATGGACGGCAAGCCGGTCAACTCGTGCCTGGTGCTGGCCATGCAGGCCGCCGGACGGACCATCGAAACCGTCGAGGGCCTGGAGACCGAAAAAGGCCTTCATCCGCTGCAGGAGGCGTTCGTGGAAAAAGGCGCCATTCAGTGCGGATTCTGCTCGCCGGGGATGATTCTCTCGGGCAAGAGCCTGCTGGAGAAAAATCCGAATCCGAGCGAGGCAGAAATCCGCGGCGCCATTTCCGGCAACCTGTGCCGGTGCACCGGATACCAGAAAATCGTCGAGGCAATCCAGTCGGTCAAATCCGAATAACCGCCAAGGAGATCCTTTCATGAGCCGATTCAACGTGATCAACTCCCGCGCCCGCCGCATCGACACCCCCGACAAGGCCACCGGACGAGCGGTGTTCATCGATGACATGAACCTTCCGGGGATGCTCTGCGGCGCGCTGCTGCAAAGCCCGATCGCCCATGCGCGGATTTTGAGCATCGACACCTCGGCCGCGGCAAAGCTGCCCGGGGTCAAGGACATCGTCACAGCCAAAGAAGCCGGCATGATCAAATACGGCGTGAGTCCGGCCCGCTACGACGAAACCCTGTTCTGCCACGACAAGGTCCGCTATGTCGGAGACGAAATCGCCGCCGTGGCGGCCGTGGACCGGGAAACCGCCGAGGAGGCGCTTTCCCTGATCAAGGTCGAATACGAGGAACTTCCGGCGGTGTTTACCGTCGAAGAGGCCATGGCCGACGGCGCTCCCCAGCTTCACGACCAATACCCGGGAAACATCTGCGCAGAAGTCCACCAGGAGTTCGGTAACGTCGAAGCGGCCTTTGCCGAATGCGACCTGATCCGGACCACGACCTTCAAGAACAAGCGGCAGGATGCAGCCTTCATCGAGCCGATGGGATGCATCGCCAGCTACGATCTTTCCGGCAGACTGACCCTGTACAGCTCCACCCAGGTCCCCCATTATGTCCAGAGGACCGTGGCCATGGTCCTGGGCCTAGACGTGGGCCGGGTTCGGGTCGTCAAACCTTATGTCGGGGGCGGCTTCGGCATCAAAGCTGCAGCCAATTCCGGCGAGATGGCCGCATCCCTACTTTCCAAGCGCACCGGCCGGCCCGTCAAGCTGACCTACTCCCGGGAGCAGGTGTTCATGTTCAGCCGCGCGCGCCACGGGTTCGTCCACACCATGACCACCGGTGCGAAAAAAGACGGCACCTTGATCGCCCTGAAGCACGAGTGCTATCTCGACGGCGGCGCCTATTCGAGCTTCGGGATCGCCACGGTCTATTATGCCGGCTCCCTGCTCGGGGGGCCGTACCGCCTTCCCAATATGAAATACGACGGCTTCCGGGTTTACAACAACAAGCCGGCCTGCGGCGCCCAGCGGGGCCACGGCGGCGTGGCGGCCCGCGCGGCCTGGGAGCAGCAGCTGGACATGATCGCCGAGGAGCTTTCCATCGATCCGGTCGATCTGCGGCTGAAAAACATGATGCAGGCCGGGGACACCACCTGCAACGATCTGAACATGAGCAGCCTCGGGATGAAAGAGTGCATCGAAGCGGTCAAGGACGGATCGGGATGGACTTCCAAGAAGGGTAAGCTGCCCAAGGGAAAGGGCATCGGCATGGCCTGCGGATTTTTCGTCTCCGGGGCAGGGTATCCGATCTACCGCTCCGACACCTACCACGGCACCGTGGTGATCAAGCTCACCGAAGACGGCGGCACCGCTCTAGTATACACGGCATCGGCCGAAATCGGACAGGGCTCGGACACGACCTTTGCCATGATCGCCGCAGAGGCGCTGGGAGTGCCACTGTCTTCGGTGCGCCTCGCCTCCGGCGACACGGATATGGGCGTCGATTTGGGCGCCTACTCCAGCCGCCAGACTCTGATGACCGGCCACGCCGTCAAGGAGGCTGCAGAAGACGTCAAGGCCCAGGTGCTGGCCGTGTTGGCCGAGGAACTCGGCGTGCCGGCAAAGCAGATGGACATCAAAGACGGCAAGATCGAATTTTCTGACGGCGAGGTGGACATTTCCGCGCTTCGCACCCGCTATATCAAGGAACACCGAGGCTGGACCGACAACATCGAAGAAGGCCCTCTCACTTTCAAGGAAGCCTCTCGGATCGCGTACCTGGCCAGGGGCTCCATCGTGGGCACGGGCAAATACAAGCCCCCCGAGCTCGGCGGCAAGTTCAAGGGGGCTGCGGTAGGCACCTCGCCGGCTTACGGCTGTTCGGCCCAGGTGGTGGAAGTCGAAGTCGACATGGACACCGGCCACATCACGGTGGAAAAAATGACCGACGCCCACGACTGCGGTCTGGCCATCAACAAGACATCCGTGGAAGGTCAGATGCAGGGGTCGCTTTCCATGGGACTGGGAGAAGCGCTATACGAGGAGGTCAAGTTCGACGAAAAAGGGCGGGTGATCAACGCGGACCTGGCCGAGTACAAGATCCCCACCGCCCTGGACATGCCCAACGTCGAAACGATCATCGTTGAAAGCGACGAGCCCAACGGCCCCTTCGGCGCAAAGGAAGTGGGCGAAGGGGCGATCATGCCGACCATTCCGGCCATCTTGAACGCCGTCTACGACGCCACCGGGGTGCGGATTTTCGAACTTCCCCTGACTCCGGAGCGGGTCTTTATGGCGCTGAAAAAGGCAAAAGAGGAGAAATAAGGGGCGCGGGGACTTTTGAAAGAATGCCTAAAGTGCCTAAAATGAGCTAAAATGCCTAAAATTGAAAAAACAACCCACCGCTAGGTAGGTGCAGAAACTGCCCTGTAAGAAGCAACCAGCAAGCGGAGGGCGTGCTTTCTACCTGCTGTCTGCTTCACGCTTATGTGAAACTTCACTCGAAGTCGTCGCTTTTCGAAAGGCACGGCCTCCGTGTCGCGCCTTCGTGAACGGCGCGGAGGCCGTTCTCTACAGAGGCAGAGGCTTCGGGGGAGTTTCAGTATTGATCAAACTGAACGCCTCGCGGTCAGAGGCAAGGCTGGATGAGGAATGATCTTGAATCCGGCATCCAGGATCGTGATTTACTGCCATGCTCTCTGCGGAGGAAAAACAGCGCTACGCCCGGCAGATGTGGCTTCCCGAAATCGGCGAGCAAGGTCAGGAAAAGCTTGCGGCAAGCCGCGTGTTGATTGCCGGGCTGGGAGGCCTCGGGTCTCTTTCGGCCATGTATCTGGCTGCCGCGGGTGTCGGCGCCCTGCGCATCGCGGACAAGGACGTCGTTTCCCTGTCGGATCTGAACCGGCAGATTCTCTACACCGAGGCCGACCTCGGCAGGATCAAGACCGGGGCTGCTGCAGAACGGCTCCACGCTTTGAACGGATCGTGCCGCATAGAGCCGTTTCAGGTCGACATTTGCGAGATGGCCGCCAAACTGATCAAGGGCTGTGACCTGGTAATCGACGCCACCGACAACGTGGACGCCCGCAGGGCGCTCAACCGCGCCGCTGTCGGCCGCGGCATACCCATGGTCCATGGCGGCATCGACGGTTTTTCCGGAACGGTCACCGTCATCGTGCCGGGAAAAAGCGCCTGCTTCGAATGCCTGTTTCCGGACCGCGGGATGGCCCCAGGCCCACGCGACATCCCGGCACTGGGCCCGGTGGTGGGGATCGTGGCATCTGTTCAGAGCACAGAGGCCCTGAAGCTGCTGTTAACCGTCGGGACCCCGATGACCGACCAACTGTTGATGATCAAAGCCGATTCCGGAGATTTCCACACCGTCCGGACCCGGCGAAATCCCAACTGCGCCCTGTGCGCCTCGCTATGAAAGACTCCATCCAAATCATCGTCAACGGCATGGCCGAAACCGTACCGGCGAACTACCGCATCAAAGACCTCATCGACCGGTTCGGCGAAAAGGACCCCCATCTGATCGTCGAGCACAACGGCCGCTTCGTCTTTGCCCAGGAATATCGCACCCGCAGCGTTTCTTCCGGCGACAGGCTCGAGTTCATCAACCCGAACTTCGGTGGATAAAAAAAGCGCCGAGGAGAAGGCGTTCTCTCGCCGGCGCATTTTTTTCTCGACATCACATCTGGCGGGACTACTCCATGACCACCAGCACCACACAGCGGTTTTCCGCCCGACCTTCGGGGATGCTGTTGTCGGCCAACGGTTTTTCCTCGCCGTAGGAGATGACGCTCATACGGGCAAGGGGAACGCCGCAATTCATATGCAGGTAGCGTTTCACCGCATCGGCCCGCCGTTTTCCCAGGGCAAGATTGTATTTCTCCGGGCCGGCGCTGTCGGTATGGCCCTGGATTTCGATGAACACGCTTTTGTCCTCAGCCTTGAGCCGGGCGGCAAATTCATCCAGTGCCGCCGCTGCTTCCGGAGAAAGGCCCGTTTTATCGAAGCCGAATTTTACGGTGCTGTCGAGCCTGATCTCATACAGGAACCGGTTTTTTGCCAGGTAGCCGGCTTCCTGGGCGCGGGATAGGGCCTCTTTTGCCGTCTCAGACAACCGTTCGAGCTTTTCGGTCTGGACGACATCGGATTGTTTCAGGGCGACGACTTCCTCCTGCAGCGTGCCTACATTTTTTTCAAGCGCGCCGATTCTGGCCTCTGTGGCGCTCATCTGTTCGCCGACATAATGCTGGCTTGCGCAACCGCTCAAGCCCAGGGCAACGACTCCTGCCACCAAAATGCCCCTGAAAACGGTTTTCATCGATGACTCCTCCTTACTCGAGACCTGCTTTTGCCAAAATGCGCACTTGCATCCCGGGGCACCTTGTCTCGGCCCCATCAGGCGTCAAGCAGGATCCTTGCTCGGCGCTAGCGTCCGCCCATCGATCCCCTTCCGGAAATGCTTCGCCCTGCAAGCGGATTGTACAGCTTGGTGATGGCAAATTTCATGACATCCAGGGATTTCATTTCCGCAACAATACCCATCAACGTCTTGCTCGCTGCCTCAGGGAGCACACAGGCGTTGTTTGCGTCAAATTCCAACCCCGGAAAACCCTTGACCAACTTTTTCTGATCCTTTTTGGTCATGCCGATCTGAAACGCTTTTTTCCCGTCGACCTCCTGGACCTGATCGGCCAGTCCTGCCTCTTGTGCCTTTTTGAGATCCTCGTCGTCCAGAAACAGATTGATGTAAGCATCCGCCATCATTCCCTCCTTTGTTTCAATGAAGATTGAAATCCCCTTCCACTAAGAACACCGCTTCAGCCAATGCACCCTACCTCTAGAGCCGCGGCCTGTCAATTGCCAAGCCGCCGCAACAGCTTTTCCCGCCGAAATCCGGACCGGAGCCGGAAAGAACCTGTTTTCAGGATCATCGGTTTGGACTTGAACGCCGGATGACCCGGCTTTCTTTCCGATTGAACAGGACCATCCCGAAAAAAATCAGGGCCATCCCTGCCAAATGGTACATCCGCAGTGACTCGCCGAGCCATACCACGGCCATCCCCGAAGCGAATACCGGAATCAGGTTGATGAACAGCCCCCCCCGGTTGGGGCCGATCAGGTCGATGCCCCGGTTCCAACAGAAATACGCGACGATCCCGGGAAACAGGGCGACGTACATGATGCTCAAAACCGCGTCCTCGCCAAGGGAAAATCCGCCCCGGAAAAAGAGCTCCGCAACATAGATTGGAAACAGGCCCATCACACCGATGCCGAAGGAAAAAACCAAAAAACTCAGGGGATGGATCGGGGGCCTTTTTCTCAAAAAGGCCGAATACAGCGCATAGAGCACCACGGCCAATCCGACAATCAGATCACCTCGGACAAAGGACATGCGAAGCAGGGTGGTCAAATCGCCCCGCAGGATTACAAGCAATGCCCCGACCATGCAGAACCCGACGCCCAGGATCTGCAGACCGCCGATTTTTTCCCGGAACACGGCAAGGGAAATCAGTATGACCAGGGCCGGCATCGCCGTTTGGATCAAGGCGCCGTTGATGGCCGTGGTGGTGTGAACCCCGGTGTATAGCAACGTGTTGAAGCCGGTGATGCCGGTCAGGCCAAGAAAAACCATGATCTTCCAGTGCTGAAGGACTTGGTCCAGGTCCGCTGCCGCGCGATTCCAGCCGAAGGGAAGCAGAATGAGAAAAGCGAGCGTCCAGCGCCAGAAGGCAAAGCCCACCGGCGGGATCAAGTCGACGACCCCACGGGCAAGCACGATATTGCCGGCCCAACACAGCGGGGCCAGGGCCAGCAGAAGATAGGCGATCTGGTTCATGAACCACCCTGGGGCTCTATGGCATCATTTCGGTGACGGTTCTCCGTTCAAAAAGAACACCGCTGAGACACAGAGGACGCAAAGAAAACCTTTTCAATCTTCTCTGCGCATCCTCTGCGGCCTCAGCGCCTCGGCGGTAAAATAGTTGCCACCAACATTGCGCCGATATTTTCTCAGGTCCGCGGCTCGACAATGCCGAGACGTTTGATTTTCCTGCGCAATGTGTTTTTGTCGATGCCAAGTTCACGGGCGGCGGCCATTTTCTTCCATCGGTTTCGATCCAAGGCTTGCAAAATGGTCCGTTTCTCGACCTCTTTCAGACTCAACCCCGTGGCACCCGCCGGCAGTCCGCTTTGCGGCACCACCCGCGCCGGAAGGTGATGGAGCCGGATGATTCCCTCCGGGCAAAGCACAAATCCATGTTCGATGGTGTTTTCAAGCTCCCGGACGTTTCCCGGCCAGTCGTAAAGCATGAGCGCGGCAATCGCCTTCTGGGAAAGTCCGACGATTTTTTTCCCGCTGAGATGATTGAACCGGTCGACAAAGTGGTCCACCAAAAGAGGGATGTCTTCTTTTCTCTCGGCAAGCGGGGGCAGGGAAAGTTTGACGATGTCGATTCGAAAATACAGATCCTCCCGGAATTTTCCCTCCCCGACCAGCTTCTGCAGATTCTGATGGGTTGCCGTGATCACCCGCGCATTGGTCTCACATGACACCGTTGATCCAAGGGGCTCGTATCTCCTTTCTTCCAGCACTCGAAGCAGCCGGCTCTGAACGATGGGTGAGATATCGCCGATTTCATCCAGGAAAATAGTCCCGTCCTGGGCAAGGGCAAAGCGGCCAGGCTTGTCTTTTTTGGCGTCGGTAAAGGCGCCGGCCTTGTATCCGAACAGCTCCGATTCGCACAAGCTATCTGGAAGCGCACCGCAGTTGATCGCGATGAACGGGCCTTCTTTTCTGCGGCTGTGGGCATGAATCGCCCTTGCAACAAGCTCTTTTCCCGTACCGCTGGCGCCTTCGATCAGCACGCTGCTATTGCTTTCTGCGACCTGTGGCAAAATCGCGAAAAGATCGCGCATCTTCGCGTTTTTGCTCACGATGTCCTCGAAAGAATGCTGTTTTCGGAGCGCCTTTCGGAGCTTGTCGACCGCCGTCAGGTCCCGAAAGGTCTCCACACCGCCGATGATTCGACCTCCGGCGTCCTTTAAAAGGGCGGTGGTCACGCCAATGGGGATCGATTTCTTGTCTGCCCGCATGATGTAAACCGGTGCATTGATCACCGGCTGTTCAGTCTCGATGGTCTGTCGAAGCAGGCAATTTTCTTCGCAAACATTGGCCCGAAGAACCTCGAAGCAAGGCCTTCCAATGGCGTCGCTTCTCGATATTCCCGTAATTTTTTCCGCCGCCCGGTTAAAGGAGCTGATGCACATGTCCATATCGACCGTAAAGACGCCGTCTGCAATGCTGTCTAAAATGATCTGATGATGCGCTTTGATCTGTGTCTTGGGCAAGTTCATGGAATGTCCCCCGGAGCCCGGTTGGCCCATGAATGCAAGGCAGTCGGCTGTCGAAAAAAACGACGGGTGCGCTCCTTCTGCAGCGGCGCCCATGCAGAAAAAGCTGAAACATATTTTACGCGCCCGGAGGAGGTATTGTCAATTGCTCAAAGACGTCGATGAAACGCATCGCTGGGAAACCCGGCCCGAGGACGCTTTTCAAAAAAGGAACAATGTGCACCGGTTTCATTCCCATAAAGGGCGATTTTGTTCCCGGCTTCATCGATACAGAGGCAGTTTTGCATCTTTCGAAATTTACTTATCATTTAAATATATCAAAAACTTATTTTCTTTACCCCCATCTGTTTCACTTTCTGGTCCGGATCTTGCTGTATGATTTGCAAAGCCATCCTTGTTTCAGGTGTTGTGCAACCGGAAGTCTGTTCGGATGTCCATTGACCATCTACGCTGATGCACCCGCTGAAATTTTCGTTGGGGCGGATCCCAGGACAGCAGGCGATCTTTCAAATCGGACCATACCCGCAACAGGGGTTCTATGCAGCCGTGATCCGAATCGCCATTCCCATATTCAGAGTTCGCGTATCGCCCGTGTTCGACACCTGCACCCGGGTTCTGCTCATCGACTTTGAACGAAGTCGGGAAGTCGGCCGGAAAGAGATCTACCTTGACGCGCTTTCTTTGACTGAGCGGATGACGATTTTCATAAAATCATGCGTGAACATCGTCATCTGCGGCGGTATCAGCAAAGTGCTGGAAAACATGCTGCTGAGCGCAAAGATCGATGTGATCAGCGACATTACCGGGGAGGTCGAGCCCGTGCTGCGGGCCTATCTGGCCAAGCGTTTGGACGAACCGGAATTTCACATGCCGGGCTTCCAAACAACTCCGCAGGCTCAGGGCACCCACGCGAAGGAGAAAAACCATGAAAGCCGTTAAATTTGCCGTCGTCGGTGGTCTGATTGTTTGCGTCTGCCTGCTTTCACTGGGGGAAACACCGTCCGTCCGATCCGCCCAGCAGGAAAATCACTGCTTCAGCTGCCACACCAACCCGCGCAAGCTGATCGAGATCACCCGCGAGATCGCCCGCGCAGACCAAGACAAGCCCGGCGCCTCAATCCAAACCGAAGGCGAAGGGTGAGGCGGAGAAGTGGCGCCGTTGGCGCCGCACGAAAAACTCTTTGTCGACAGCGAATTTGCCGAAGATGAAAACCACGGGGTCATGGGCTGCGAAGAATGCCACGGCGGCGATCCGACCGAGCCGGACTGGAAAAAGGCCCATATCGACGTCGTCAAGGATCCCTCCTACCCGGATCCGTCGCTTACCTGCGGTCTCTGCCACGATGATATCACGGAACATTACCAAACCAGCCTTCACGTGAGCCTCGCGCCGTTTAAAAAGATCATCGACGCCCGCGCCAGCGACGACAAGGCGGTCTACACGAAGGTCAACGAGGCCCGGGAGGGCCATTGCACCTCCTGCCACAGCAGCTGCGGGCAATGCCACGTCAGCCGGCCCGATGCGGTAGGCGGCGGTTTGCTGGAAAGCCATCTTTTCCAGAGAAGACCGCCCATGCAGACCACGTGTACGGCCTGCCACGGCAGCCGCATCGAAAAGGAATACATGGGGAAAAACGAAGGAATTCCCGCCGACGTCCACAAAAAGAATTACTTCAAATGCACCAAATGCCACACGTCTTATGAAATGCACGGCGACGGAAACGAATATGCAAATCGCTACGAAGTGGAATCCGCCCCCACATGCATCGGCTGCCACGAGGAGATTTATACCGATGGGGCGGAAAACGCCGAACAGCACCGGCAGCACAAAGACCGTCTCAGCTGCCAGGTCTGCCATTCTATGCCCTACAAAAACTGCACCTCCTGCCACTTCGGCAAGGACAGCCACGGCTACAAGTACTTCAAGACCAAAGCCTCCACCATTCAGTTCAAGATTGGTTTGAATCCCTTGCAATCCGACAGACGGCCGGAACAATGGGTCACCCTGCGCCATGTCCCCGTGGATCAGGATTCGTTCAAGTTTTACGCCGAAAACGGCCTGGCCAATTTCGACAGGCTGCCCACCTGGAAGCTGGCAACGCCCCACAATATCCAGCGAAAAACCCCGCAAAACGAGTCCTGCAATGCCTGCCACGGCAGGGAGGAACTCTTCCTGCGCGACGAGGACGTAGCGCCGAAATACCTGAACGCCAACAAGACGGTGATCGTGCCAGCAGAGCTCGTCCCTGCGAAAGTGGACGAATAGAATCGGGCATCGCCCGATTCGCCGCAACACCAGGAACGGGGGAAGAAACGAGCGTTTTGACAAACACCACACCATCTGCACAGAAAGGGGGGTACAAAAATGAAACGGTTTGCCACATGGACCCTAGCCCTTGGTATTGTCTTTGGCCTGCTTGCCGGCGGCTGCGCGGCCACTGCACCGCAAAAAGAAATGACGGCCAAGGATCTGGTGCAAGAGGCCAAGAAAAACATCTGCGAAATCACGGTGGCAGAGGCCAAGGAAATCCTCGACCAAGGCGGATATGTATTTATCGACTGCCGGGAGCCCAAGGAATACAAGATGGGTCATGTCCCCGGCGCCATGAACATCCCCCGGGGATTGCTGGAGTTTAAAATCGAAAAAAAGGTCCCCAACAAACAAGAAAACGTCGTCTTGTACTGCAAAAGCGGCGGACGCGGCTGCCTGGCGACCTGCTCGTTATGCCGCATGGGGTACAAGAATGTAAAAAATGTGGATGGAGGGTGGCTGGCCTGGGAAAAAGCCGGATATCCGATCGAATAATCCAATCGCTGCCGCGATTTGATTATGATAAAGAAGCAATGCGAGCCATGCCGGGGCGACGGTGGTCCGGCGCCCCGGTAGAATCCGCCGATACTTTCAGCATCCAGATTTACTTCCTCAGCTGACAAGCGATTTGCGCATGCAGACGGCCGAGTCCGGACAGATCCGTGAAAATTCGGCGGTGGCGCGGATCTTCTCCGGGGCCTTGTCCCGGTCGATGCGCTCGAATCCTTGTCCGGCAAAAAATCCGTCGGCGGTTTCCGTCAGCAGGTAAACGGTGGCTGCCTTGCGGGACCGGGCGTATTTTTCGGCCGAAGCCGCCAGCAGTTTGGCCACCCCCTGCCCACGGCGAATCTCGGCCACCGCAAGGGATCGGAGCAGGACATCCGGCCCGTAAAACTCCAGGCCGACAGCACCGATGATCCCACTGCCCTTGCGCGCAAGGAGAAAATCCCGAAGCATCTCGTCGGTGACGCCCTCTGCATCCAGCCCGCAGCCTCCGATCAATGCCCTGGCCTCGTCTTCTTCACCGGTCCGGACGCCGGAAACCGTCACCACCAGAATGTCGTCCAGGTCCATCAGCTCATCTTCCATTCAGGTTTGCGCTTTTCCAGGAAGGCGTTGACGCCCTCTTTGGCGTCGTCCGTGCTGCACAGCCGGGCAAACGCCTCGTTCATGAAGGAAAAGGCGCGGTCGTAGTCCATGTTTTCCGCTGCGTAGTAAGATTGCTTGGCGATCTGCACGGCTACCGGACTTTTTTCAGCCAGCTTGGCCGCCCAGCTTCTGGCTTCTTCGTCGAGCCGCTGGTCATCGACCACTCGGTTGACGAGCCCGAAAGACCGGGCCTGTTCGGCGCTGAGAAGTTCGCCGTATAGCAGCAGCTCCAGGGACCGCTTGCGGCCCAGCGACTTGGACACCGGGACCACCGGGCCGACGCAGTTGAGCCCGACATTGATGGCCGTCAGGCCCAGCCGCGCGCTTTTGGCGGCGATGGTCAGGTCTGCGGCCACGGCCAGCCCTGCGCCGTTGGCCGCCGCCACCCCCTGAACCTGGGCGATCACCGGTTTGGCCATATGGGAGATCTTCATTAGGGGGCGCTCCATCTTTTCGATCCAGCGGCGGTATTCCATGGCGGTCTTTCCAAAGAGCTCGTTGACGTCGATTCCGGCACAGAAAGCCTTGCCCGCCCCCTTGATCAGCACCACCCGCACCCGGTCGTCTGCATCCAGTTCTCCCAGGGCGGCATTGAGTTCTTCGGCCATCGGGGTGGTAAAGGTGTTGAGCTGCTCGGGCCGATTCAAGGTGATCCCCGCAACAAAATCTTTTCCGATATCGATTTTCAACGTGTCGTAGGCCATAGAAACTCCTTTCCTCATTTTTGAAGTCAAGCGGCGCAGTCGCAATATTATTAAATCGCGGAGCGATTTTATAATTCGAAGTCGCGAATCTGATCGGTTCGGTATTGTTTGAGCACGTCGGGAATCCGCCGGGGCAGATCCACGGTGAACCGGGTTCCTTTGCCGGGTTCGGATTCCACCCGGATTCTTCCGCCGTGCTGACGGATGATCTTGTCGGCGATGAACATCCCCAGCCCGGTCCCCTTGCTTCCCTTGGTGGAATAGAAAAGATCGAACAGCTTTTTCCGGGTTTCGATGTCCATCCCCACTCCGTCGTCTTCGATATCGAACCGGATCTGGCCGTCGTGCTTCTGCACGCGGAAAACGATTTGATGCGTTTTCTTCGCCTTATCCGCCGCGCAGGCGTCGACGGCGTTTTCCAGGATGTTCATCAGCGCCGCCCGGAGCATGGTGGCATCGGCTTCCAAGGATGCGCCGAGGGCATTGAGCTCGATGCGAAAGGAGATGTCCGTGCCGTCGACCTTCGGCTCGAATTCGCCGGCAAGATCGGCGGCGAATGGATCGGCCTCCACCGTCTCCAGGGTCAGCGACCGCTTTTTGGTGTAATATAAAATATTGAACACCACCTGCTCCATGCGCTGCATCATCTGGCGGCTGATGGCGATGCCTTCCTCCACTTTTTCCTGCTGCTGCCTCCGGCAGCCGGACTCGATCAGGTAAAGTCCGCCGTTGAGGCCGGTGAGCACCCCTTTGATGCCGTAGGCGATGGTGCCCATCATCAGCCCCAGGTAGGACAGGTTGTCTTTGAGCTGCCGGATCTGGGTGATATCCACGAACATGACCAGGATTTGAAGGAGTTTTCCGGCCGCCGTGGTGATCGGAGACGTCCATACCAGAGCGTTGTAGCGCTTGCCGTCGGACTTGTGAAGGGCCATCTCGGCTTCGTGGGGACGGGCGTCGTCCAGAGTCCGGGAAATCGGGTCGACGCCGGGGCCCGGCGGCTGTTCAAAGATTTGAAAAAACCGCCTGCCGGTATGGTCGCCAAAGTCTTCCCGAAACGGGCGGTTGACGGCCGTAATTCGAAGCTCGCGGTTGACGACGGCAACGTAGCATGGAACCGCGTTGAACAGCTGCTGGTAGCGTTGCTGGCTGCGGCGAAGCTCCTTGCTGAGCCGGCGGACGTCCCGGGTGCCGGCGGAAACCTCCAGAACCATCTCCAGGGACCCGTCGTTACTGTAGATCGGCGCGGTATGGACGATCACCGGCACCCGGAGCCCGCTGCGGTATTTGACCACCGCCCGGGTCTCCTGCACCTGCTCGGTTTGCAGGGTCTTTCCCACCGGGCAGTCGTCGGGATTGGCCCACGGCCCCCGATAGATCTCCCAGCTTTTGCGTCCGATTTTGTTTCCCAGCAGCTTCCGATAGGCCGCATTGGCGATGATCACGTTCTGGTTCCGGTCGTGGACCGACACGAAATAGGGCATCTGGGTAAAGTATTTCACCCCGCCCTCGACTTCGTCGGAGATCTGTTCGATGATTAAAGAAATGTTGTCGAGGACTTGGTTGACCGCAATGAACCGCTCGTCTTCCAGCATGGCTTGTACGCGCTGGAAATCACGTCCCTGGCCATCTTGCTCCACGACGGGCGGAGACTGGGCGATCCTGGACACCAGGGCCGAAAGCGCCGCTTCGCTGTCGCAATGCGGGAAGACGGCCTCAGCGCCGTTTTCATAACAGTCGATTGCGGCGTCATTTGAGGCAACTGCATAAATTTGCGATGGGTGTCCGCCTGCGGCAATCCGGCGAACCACCGCTGGGGCGTCTATCGCGCTGCTGCCGCCGATGAGGATCTTCGACGGCCGGCTATCCCGAGCCGCGGCGATGGCGGCCTCCGGATCGGAGATGAGCCGGAGATCGAATCCGGCACGGCCCAGGGCATCGGAAAGCCGACGGGCCCTGGTGGGCTCTGAATCAATCAACAGGATCGTGGGTTGCATTGATATGATCCGGTCCGACGTTGTCACGCCGGAGCGGTGGAGGCTTCCGATGCGGCGGCGGATTGTCCCTCTTCGGGGCCCGATCGGGGAATCTTGATAAAAATTCGGCTGCCCCGACCCGGCTGGGAACGAACCCGAATCGTCCCCCCGTGCTGTCCGACAACCTTCTGGCAGATGTAAAGACCGAGTCCGGTACCCTGGCTGCCTTTCGAGGAATAAAAGAGCTCGAAGACCTTCTCCCGGGTTTCTTCATCCATTCCGATTCCGTTGTCAGCGATTTCGAAGAGGATCTCCCCGTTTTCTTCGGCGGCCCGGAAGAGTACTTTCGGGGCGGTCAGGTCCTGCTTCTTTTGGCAGGCGTCTGCGGCATTTTCGATGACGTTGATCAAAGCCGTTCTCAGGTAACCGGGGTCGATCCGGAAACTTCCAAGCGCCCCGGAAAAATCCTGATCGAATTCGATTCCCCGTTCCTCCAGTCTCTGGCCGACGCCCCGGGCCACCTCCTGGCAAAAAGAAAGCACATCGACCGTCTCGGGCTTCATTTCCCGTTCCCGGGCATAAAAGAGAATGTCGAGCACCATTTTGCGGATCCGATCGACCATTTCTTTGACGATGGCCCATCCCTCCCGGATCTGGTCGGAATCGCTTTTTTTCAACCCCCCGTCGACGAGGTATATCCCCCCGTCCAGCCCGGTCAGCAGGCCCTTGATGCCGTGGCTGATCGAGCTGATCCTAAGCCCCAGAGAAGATAGGCGGTCCTGCAGAGCGGACTTTTCCCGTAGCAGCGCCTCCAGGTTCGCCGTGTACGCCCGAAGCTTTTCACGAACCAGGATCTTTTCTTTGGCCTTCTGGACCGAAATCTCCAGGATATCGTCGTTGATCGGCTTGGTGATGAAATCGGTGGCGTCGTTTTTCAGACTTTGAACAGCCAGGTCCATATCCCCGTGGCCGGTGATCATGATCACCTCGGTTTCGGGGTTTTCGCGCTTGATCCTGCGAAGCAGCTCCACACCATCGATACCGGGCATCTTGATGTCGGTCAAAACGATGTCGGGCTGTTCTTCTTTGAAGATGTTCAGCGCCTCTTTGCCGTCTGGCGCCGTGAACACGGTGTAGCCCAGGTCCGAAAGGGAAATTCGCAGCACATTTCGGATTCCTTCTTCGTCGTCGACCAGAAGCAGTTTATCTTCCATGGATAAAATCGCTTCGCGCTTTGTGGAGCAAAAAAATTCAGCCGATGGTGTTTTTCACGATCCCGACCAGTTTTTCAGGATCGAACGGTTTTCGCACAAAGGCAACGGCGTTCTGAATGGCGTGGTCGCCGTCTATCCCGCTGATCACAATGACCGGAATGTCTCGGAACTCCTTGTCTTTTCGAAGCTTTCGGTAAAACCGCGGCCCCCACTCGTCTGGCATCTGCAGATCGAGGGTGATCAGGTCCGGCTTTTCCTTTCGAACGACCTCCAGCCCTTCCGTGCTGCTGTTGGCCGCACAGGTCTCATATCCGTTGTCGGAGAACACCGCCTGCAGATATTTGACCACGATCGGATCGTCATCGATGACCAGGATTTTTTTCGGCATGATACACCTCTTTTCCGGAAATGAGGGGCATCCGGCTCAGGAACCGGCGCCGTCCTCGGCAGGCTGACGCCAGCGATGGCACTCTCCACAAAGCACCGGCCCCTTGGCCTTTTCAAGATGGCACCCCTTGCAGTTTCGATGAAACGCCTTCATCAAACCCGGTTGGTTGCCCTCGTCTTGGAGCCCGTGGCAGTCCGCACAACGCATGTCTTCAGACGACTCGTCTTCGATGAGATTGCCCTGCTCATCGTAGACGTGATGGCAGACGTTGCAGTCCCAGATGTCTGCAGCAAAATTGTGCTCCTCGTGGCGGAATACCGACGGGGCCCGCTGGGGGTTTTCAAACGGACTCGGGTCGACAACCACCATGTCCTCCTGTGCGACGACGGAGGCCAACAGAAGCGCAAAACCGGTCAGAACCACCAGTACCAGGATGACGGCAGCTTTCTTCATGCGGTGTCTCCTTTGCATCACCCTTCCGGTTTTTCCATGACTTCGTAAAGAATATCGCCGAGAAACTTGATCTCCAGTCCGACCTCGTAATGATGGACAATGTCGTGAAGACCGCTGTGGCAATTGTGGCACGGCGTGATCATCACTTCAGCGCCCCTGGCCTTGGCGTCGAAGAGCTGCTCGGCCTTGACGCGGTTTCCTTCGATTCGCTTCATCTTGTAAGGCGGTCCGCAGTTGATCACCCCTCCGCCGGCGCAGCAGCAATAGTTGTGCTCCCGGTTCGGATGCATCTCCACGAAGTTTTCACAAATTTCCCGGACCACGTAGCGTGCGTCCTCGTGCAGACCGCCGCCGCGGACCACATTGCACGGATCGTGCAGCGTCACGGTATGGGGATATTTTTGGGCCACCTTGATCTTTCCGGCCCGCAGCAGCTCCGCGTAGAATTCAACGGCGTGAACGATCGGAATGGGGGGCATCTGCCAGCCGAGCCAGCGGTTTCCCATGTCGTAGACCGACCGGAACGCGTGGCCGCATTCTCCCATGACGATCCGCTTGACCTTCAGTCGGGCGGCCGTTTCAAAGTGGGCCCGCTTGAGCCGCCCCATCAGTTCGCTATCGCCGGTGAACATGGCCATGTCGCTGTTGTCCCACCCGGGGGTGGCGGGCATGGTCCAGTCCATCCCGGCCTGATCGAGGATTACTGCGGCCTGGTAGATGAGCTGGGCCTGGAATTTGGGCTCCGGTGCGATGACCGAATACATGATCTCGGCCCCTTCCTTTTCCAGCGGGATGCGCAGGGTCGGAATTTCGGCCTGAGCTTCTTCTTCCTGCCACTGGAGAGTGTCAGGCCATTCGTCTCCCTTGACCCACATCTGGTTGTAGTGGACCGAGTGGCTGTGGGCCGTGTCCTGGATGTACTGGGGGGTGCACCCGAGCCGGTGGATGATCCGGCGGACCACGGTCATCATGTAAGCGATATCGATGCCAAAGGGACAGTACATCGCGCAACGCTTGCACAGGTTGCACTCGGTATGGGCGATCTCCGCGGCCCGTTTGATGAACTCGGCGTCCACCTTCCCTTTTTTCTTGAGCATCTCCCAGATTGTCTGCTTGACCTTGCCCACCGGCGAAAACCGGGGATCGTTGTCGTGGGAAAGGTAGTAGTGGCAGGCTTCGCTGCAAAGGCCGCAGTGAATGCAGGTCTCCACATAGGTTTTGAACCGGGCGCCGCATTCGTTTTCGAACACGGCATTGATCGTTTTTTCGATCTTTTCAGGGGTCAGCTTCGAAGCCCCCGCCTCCAGCCCGATGTCCAGTTCCTTTTTTTCCTTTTTTTCGGCAGGTTCTGCCATGTTTGGCCTCCTGTTATTTTCCATGGAGGAAGTCGTCCGCCGGCCGCACAACCGATACCGGCAACGCCAAATCTATTTGATTTTCTTACTTCGCGGAACGCGAATCAAAATAAATCCGCGCAGCGGATTTATCACCAGTCCCTTGCCTTGCGCACGCCGCCGAACTCGGATCCCATGTACGCCCGGGTAAAGACGGCAAAGAGCATGTGGCTCAACCGGGTAAAGGGAATGGCGATGAGCATGATCTCACCGGTGAGCACATGCAGAAAAAACATCACCGAATAGCCGAACCACTGATGGTACGCCAGAAAACCGGTGACAAAAGGTGCAGCCACAATTGTCAAAATGACATAGTCCGACGGATAGGTCACGAATTTCACTTCCGGCGACTTGATGCGCCGCACCAGAAAAAAAACACAGGACGTGATCACCAAGAGGGTGAGCACATCGGCCGCTGCGTCGGGCAGGGCCCACCAGCGCAGGTTCCAGGATTCGTCCACCAGCACGATGTGGGACAAAAGAAAAATCGGCGTCAGGAACAAACAGATATGAAAGGCGAAAGTGACAATGGTCAGCGCCGGGTGCCGCCGCCAGTTCTCGGTGGCAAACGGCACGATCCAGTGCCCGATGGACCGGAGGCTGTACTTCAGGCTCATGTAGTTATAGATGAACGGCTCTTTAAGGCTCACCACACGCAGCAGTCCCGCCAGGCGCACCAGACTGCCGATGATAAATACCCCGAAGGCCACCCAGACCATCGGTCCGGTCACGAAACTGTACAGGCTGTGCATCGCTCCCTCCTATCCGGAGATATCGGTCACCGGAACCACGTGACGGACAAACAGGCCGTTTTCCACCGCCCGGATCAGCAACCGCTCGCCATCCGGACTGAATGTCGGGTTCCATATGGCTTCGCACTCCCGGCTCCAGAGACAATCGTCCACGGCGATGGTGTAGTTGCCTTGGCGCTCCACTTTGGCGGCGATCCGCTTTCCGTCCGGGCTGAAAACCGGCTTCCAGGCCATGTCGAACGCGTTTGCCCAGACCTTGCCGTCCACAGCCACCTTCCATGCCGGCCCGTCCTTTCCCAGGGCCGCCAGGCGGCTGCCGTCAGCACTGAAAACCAGATCGGTGACCATGTCCCGGAACGTCTCCGTCCAGGGAGTGCCGTCCACCGCGACCGTCCATCGCCCGAACTTCGGGGCGACCACGGCCGCCAGCCGGCCGCCGTCGGCAGAAAAGGTCGGATGCCAAAGCTGTACGAACGACCGGTCCCAGCACGGGCTGCCGTCCCGGTAGAGCCACCATTTTCCCCCCAACCGAACCGGCGCCAGCACGCTTCCGTCCGTGGGGTGAAATACCGGCTCCCATACGGTGTTATACACGCTGTTCCAAGGGACGCCGTCCACTGCGATGGTATATTCGTAGAGGTTGAGGCGAACCTCGGCCGCCAGGCGGCTTCCGTCCGGGCTGAAGGCCATGTTCCAGACGTTGACAAAGGTCTGTTTCCAGGGGTCGCCGTCGATCGCCACTGTAAAACATCCCTTCTGAAAGGTCTGGATATCGGCTTCTCCGAAGCCGGCGACCTGGACGGCCGCCGCCGCGTGCGCTCCGTCCGGACTCAAAGCCGTGGTGGTCATGGTGGGATAGGTGTTCTGCCAGCAACGGCTGTTCAGCGCCATGCCGTATTGCATGTCCTGCTGGAAAGACACGGCAACGTGGCGGCCGTCCCCGGAAAAAATCGGGTTCCAGACGTAGCCGAACTTGGTTTCCCAGGGCTCTCCGTCCAGCGAAACCGTCCATTCGCCCATCTCCGAAATGATGGCAAACAGCCGCCCGTCGGCCAGGTAGCGAAGATGCCAGATCTTGTCGTAGGTGTTCTCCTCCCACGGACTCGCGTTGACGCAGACGGTGAACTCGCCCTCGTCGATGTTGACGATGGCCGCGACCGCTTCGCCGTCCGGCCGGGCATAGGGCTCTTCGACCCAGACGTACCGCTCCTTCCATTCGTTCAGGTCGGCCACCGTTTTTGCGCCGGGTTCCCAGTCCCAGTTGCTCCGTTCATCCATGGACCCGTCTCCTTTGCGATCCCAAGAGCCAAGCGAAATGTAATTTGCAGGATTTTTATCCTATTTTAGGCACCGGTAAAAGTAAATGGGGACAACAGGGTATTACGGGCGTGGGGTTATCCCTCATTTTTCCTTTTTTATCCGGAGATGCGATACTTTTTCATCTTCCGCCAGAGCGTGGTCCGGTCGATGTTCAGCTCGGCGGCCGCCTCTCCGCGCCGCCATTGATGCGCTCTCAGCGCGGCCAGAATCATCTCCCGCTCCCGTCGGGCCCGCTCCGTTTCCCAATCGGGCCGCCGACCCACCTCATCTTTCGGGGCTTCCGGCGGTGGAGATTGTCGGAGAATTTGAATCGGCAGGTGTTTCCGCCGCAGGACCCTTTCCTGGCAGATGATCAGAGCATGCTCCAGGATGTTTTCCAGTTCCCGGACATTGCCCGGATATTCATGGTTCAGCAAGACCTCCATGGCGCCCTCTGTAATCTTTTCGATGCGCACCCCTTTCCGGTCGCCCAGCCGCTTGAGAATGTGGGTGATCAGCAGGGGGACATCGCCTTTGCGCTCCCGGAGGGGGGGCAGCTCGAGGCGCATGACGTTGATCCGGTAAAAGAGGTCTTCTCTGAACCGCTTTTCTGCAACGAGTCTTTCCAGCCCCTGGTTGGTGGCCGATATGATCCGCACGTCGACCTTGGTCGTTCGGCGGCTTCCCAGCGGGTAAAATTCCCGGTCTTCCAGCACCCGGAGCAGCTTTGCCTGAAGCGACAGGGGAAGGTCGCCGATCTCGTCTAAAAACAGGGTGCCGCCGTCGGCAAGCTGGAAGCGTCCCGGCTTGTCCCGCTCTGCACCGGTGAAGGCGCCTTTGACATAGCCGAAAAGCTCGGATTCGAGCAAATTGTCGGGAAGTGCGGCGCAGTTGACTTTCACCAGCGGTTTTCCGGCCCTGCCGCTGGCATTGTGGATGACCTTGGCCAGCAGGTCCTTTCCGGTTCCGGTGGGCCCTTCGATGAGCACAGTGGATTCGCTGACGGCCACCACCGGAATGATCTCGAAGATTTTTCGCATGGCCGGGTCTCTGCCGACCATGTCGTAAAAGGTGTAGCGGTCCTCGATGACCTGATCGAGCTGGTATTTTAGGGAAAGATCGGCGATGGTGGTCAAGCCGCCGACGATCCGTCCGTCCTCGTTTTTCAGAGCCATGCATTTGGCCTTCACCGGGAGCCGACTGCCCTGACGAGTGACGACCTCGGCCTCGATGCTGGTCGGCTCGGCGTCCTCTCCCTGGCGCTGCTTGAATTGGACGACGTCCCTGCAAAACTCGGGGGGAAACATCGCGCTGCACAACTTTCCAAGCACCTCGGACCGGCCAAAACCGGTGATCGCCTCGGCCATGGTGTTGAAAAACGTCACGTGTCCTCCTCGATCCACGGTCATCACGCCAAGATCGAGATTGTCCAGAATCATCTTCAGTCTACGGTCGTCGAATTTGACCCGGCGCAGCAGCTTTTTGAAGGCGGTTTGGTCTTGAAAGACTTCGATGCAGCCCCGAACGCTTCCGTCGGCGTCGTAGAGAGGCGATTCGATCTTGGTGATGTGCCGGCCGGTGCTGCTCTGCTCGGAGATCTCCAAATCCGCGCAGGCGACCTGTTTGTCCGTGTCCGCACTTTGCAGATACTTGCAGGTGCCGCCGCACAGATAATCGACAAATTCGTTGAAGCAGTAATGGCCGGTCACGTCGGCGGCGGTCCGGCCGGTAAGCATTTCGGCAAACCGGTTCATGGAAATGATCCGCCGGTCGTTGGAAAGCACGATCACCCCCAGGGAGAGATGATCGAAAATCTGCCCGAGCTGGTGATAGCGGATCAGCATGTCATCTTTGGAAGTCATCCGGATCTTGTCTTTTTTCTTTCGCTGGATGTTTCTACCGGGCGCCGGATCGACACCATGGCAAGCGACTGAACAGCCTATGACGGGGCGTCTTTTTTTTCCGTGACCCCTTTTGCGATGGTTTTGAGCCGGCCGGCGATCTCTTCGAGCATGCCCCTTACACGCTGCAGGTCTGCAACGTCGCCTTCGGCGATGACCCGATCCAGGCCGAGCAGGCAGACATGGATCCGGTTGCCGATGCGCCCGATTTCCCGCCTTTCCGATGCGGCAAGATCATGGTCCGGCTGTCCGGCCGCCACCTCTTCTTTTTCGGCCATCTCGGCGATCATGTCTTCGACCTCGCGCCGGTATCGCCGCTCCTTTTTCCGTTCGCCGATCCTGCGGCGGGCGCGGCCGAGGGCCGCTTCCAGTTCTTCGTCTTCGATCGGTTTTGTGATGAAATAGGTGGCTTCGTGTTCCAGGCTCCGGATGGCCAGGTCCATGTCCCCGTGTCCGGTGATCATGATCACTTCCGTCTCGGGTTTTTCGGCCTTGATGCGGCGAAGCAGCTCGATGCCGTCCATCCCGGGCATCTTGATGTCGGTCAAAACGATGGCCGGCGCTTCCCTCCGAAAAATCTGCAGCGCTTCGGCGCCGTCTGCGGCCGGCAGGACTTCATAGCCGCTGTCTGCCAAAGAGATGCCGAGCACCCTGCGAATTCCCTCTTCGTCGTCTACCAGTAGGAGCTTATTCTCGTTCATGATCCTCTGCGGCGGGAAAGGTGAGGATGAACGTCGCTCCGGGGCGATTTCGGTTAGAAACCCGGATGTGGCCTCCAGCCTCCTTGATGATGCTGTAGCTGATCGACAATCCCAGGCCGGTGCCTTTGCCCACCTCCTTGGTCGTGAAAAAAGGTTCGAAAATTCTTTCGGCAATGCTGGCCGGAATCCCGTTTCCGGTATCGCTCACCTCCGCCTTGACCTGCCCGTCTTCTGCAAAGGTGCGAAGATGGATTTTCTTGTCCCCCGGCTTGAAATCCTTGCCTTCCCAGCGCTCTTCGATGGCATCGCGGGCATTGATCAACAGGTTGATGAACACCTGCTCCATTCGGTCCGGGTTGGCCTTGATCTTGGGCAGATTCTCTTCAAGCGCCCAATCCACCTCGATGCCCCTCACCTTGAGCTGTTGGCTGAACAGATCGAACGCCTTTTTCAGCAGGTCGTTGAGCTGCAGCGGCGTCATTTTTACATCGGCCATCCGACCGAATTGACGCATGTGGTTGATGATCTTGGTGGCCCTGTCCACGTGGGTGTCGATCTCCTTGGCCAGCGTGAAAAGGATCTCGTCTTTGATCGGCTCTTTTTTCCGGATCTTTTTCATGAAAAAGCCGCTGGAGGTCTTGATGACCGAAAGGGGCTGGTTCAGTTCGTGGGCCACGCCGGTGGCCATCTCCCCCAGGGTGGCCATCTTGCTGGCCTGGATGAGCTGCTGTTCGGTTTCCAGGCGCTGGGTGATATCGCTGGTGGTCACCAGGAATACTTTTCGGTTCTGGTATTCGGAGGGCGACAGCCGGATATTGACAAACAGATGCTTGTCCTGCCGCCCCACATGGCTGACCTGGTTGATGACCGTCGCGCTGGAAATCTTTTCCGCATAAAGTTCCCGCTCTTCTTCCCGGAACAGGGTCAAAAAAGAGCGGTTGATGATCTCTCCTTTTTCATATCCGTAGACCACTGAAACGCTTTCATTGCAGTCGAGAATCTCGAGGCTTTCCTGGTCTAAGACAAACACCGGATTGGGAATATTGTTGAATATGGCGTAATACTTCTGTTCGGATTTTTTGAGTTCTTCTTCCAGCCGCTTGCGCGGGGTGATGTCGAGGCTGATCTCCATGGCCGCCACCACCTCCCCCTCCGGGTTGCGGATCGGAGAAGACCGCACGATCCAATGAACCGTCGAGCCGTCCCTTTTCACGCCGGTTTCTTCGCTGTAGTGGGGCTTGCCGTCTTTGAAGGTGCGGTCCACCGGGCAGACTTCGCACTTTTCGTTGCGACCCTTGTAGGCGTGGTAGCAGTAGTCGCCGGGCTTGGGATCGAAGGTTTCGTAAAATTCCCGGTTGAACCGAAGCAGCTTGTACCGCCGGTCCTGGACGGTGATCAGGCAGGGCACCGCCTCGAACAGATGCTGGTATTCGTCCCTCTGGCGGTTTAATTCCGCCTGTTTTTCGCTGATCTCCTTGCCCATCTTGTTCACCGATACGGCAAGTTCTCCGATTTCATCGCTCTGATGGATGTCGATCAGCGGCTGGTAATCTCCCTTGGCGATGCGGCGGGTGCCGTCGATGAGCTTGTTGATGGGCCGGTGAATGAAGCGCAGAACGAAAAAAAAGATGATCGCAGCGGTGATGACGAACACCGAAACGGCAAACACCGTCATCCATTTCTCAAAAACGAGGATCTCCTGATCGGTTTCGGAAAGCGAGAACACGACGTCCAGGGCACCGAGAATTTTTTTGTCTTCCGGATGGACATGGCATGCATCGGTGGAGCAGCCGGGCTCGTTTCGAATGGGGCTGATGATGCCGAGAAGGCGGCCGCCGTTTTTCCTGCCGAAGATACGAATCCGCTCGTCCAAGGAAAGCTCGACGATCGGCGGGTCGCTGCGATGGCAGATATAGCAGGCCTCGTCTTTGATGTTGGTGATCCGGTCGACTTCGGCCGGATCGTTGGAAAACTTGATCTGTCCTTCCTTGTTGTAGATGCGGACGTTTTGGATGTCCTTCTGACGCCCGATGTTTTGGATGATCTGGTTGATGTCGTCTCTGGAGTTGAGCATCATCGCATAGTGCGTGCCGAGCATGATGGTCTCGCTGAGACGGTCGGCATCGCTGACGACGCCCTCCATGAGGGTTTCGCGCTGGTACTTGATGTTGAAGTATGCCCACGTTGCAACGACCAGCAAAAGAATGGTGCCGACGGTCAGGATCATTTTCGATCCGATGCTGTATCGCAACCGGTGGATCGATCGAAGCAAAGGGCCTCCTCCGGCGCCTTTTTTAAAGGCGCAATCATTTTCTTCCTCGCCGCCGGAAAAGAAATTTTTTTGATTGTATTCAATACTATAGTGGAAATCACATCGCCGGTCAACTGTAGAAAAAGCCTTGTCTTGGCCTTCTTTCCGTGCTAAAGGAGTTCGCTGATCCGCCTTGGATTTCATCTGTGGAAAACCGCCGGGCGGCCGGGCAGACACCAGGGCCGGCAGGGTGAACGGCGAAAAGGAGGTAGGCTTGATGCAGCAAAAAGATTCCAACAGCACCGCTTGGGCGTTGACGTTGCTTCTGGCGATGTTCCTTCAGGTGGCCTTTGTCTTTGTCGATGCCGCCGAGACCCCCGCCCGGGCCGCCGTCGATTTTTCCAAAGCCTATTTTCGGCTCGATCCGGCCATGGCCGAGCGGATCTGTGAAGAACGACTGACGGTCGACGATGTCTACGTGGTAGACCAGCATCTTTACCGGATGCGTCAGCAGGCCGAGGCCAGGGGGTTCGATCTGCCCATGCTGAAAAAAGGGCTCTATCACGTAGAAACCCAGGTGCTGGCCCAAAGCGAGGAAGAAGCCCAGGTCCGGATATCGGCAGTGACTCGTACGCGGGTCAATCCGGTCTATGTGTGGGTGGCCTCCATTTTTCATCTCGGCGACACAGAACAGATCGAAGAAACCCTTTTTCTGGTCAAAGAAGACGGCAAGTGGAAGGCCTGCGGTGAAGATATTTTCGCGCTGCCGGGGGAATAAACCGATCGGCCGGCCCTGCAATGGTGCAAGGTCGGCCCTGCCGAGCTCCGGGTTCGTGACGGCATGACATTCTGCCAGAGGGACCGTGCCCCCTCCCATCGCCCTCCGCAACATTTGCGGGCGCCGGCGATCTCTCGCCAAACGACGCCGGCATCCTGCAGTGACGCTGCCCGAATGTAGCACCCCACCGGAACCGACCCTTTCAATGCCATGGAGGAAACAATGAAAGACGTTGTCATTGTATCGGCCTGCCGCACCGCCATTGGCGCTTTCGGCGGGACACTGAAAGACACCCATGCATCGATGCTGGCCAGTGTCACCATGAAGGAGGCCGTCCGCCGCGCGGGCATCGACTCCGGGGTCATCGACGACATCCGCTACGGGTGCTGCGTCGAGCCGTGCGACGCCCTGAACGTCGCCAGGGTGGCGGCGCTTTTGGCCGGCATTCCAGATTCGGTTACCGCCGCGACGATCAACCGCGTCTGCATATCGGGCATGGAAGCCGCGATTTCCGGCATGGCCATGATCCAGGCCGGCATGGCGGAGGTCGTCCTGGCCGGCGGGGTGGAACACATGTCCGGCGTCGCTTACCAGGTGCCGGCGGCCCGGTGGGGATGCCGGCTCCAGGACCAGGGGTTCGTCGACGCGCTGATTCATGCGCTTCACTGCGGATCACACATCATCCCGCACCCGGAAGACGGTCCGGTGGACGACCAAAGTCCGCCGCTGTCGGATTTCAAGGGCAAGCCCTATATCATGGGGCACACAGCCGAATTCGTGGCCCAGCATATGGGCATCAGCCGCGAGGAGATGGACGAGGTGGCGCTGAGAAGCCACAACAACGTGGAGCGGGCGACCGCCGAGGGCGACTTTGCCGAAGAGATCGTGCCGGTGCAGATCCAGCAGAAAAAATCGGATCCGATCGTTTTCGACAAGGACGAGCACTTCAGGCCGGGACTCACCCTTGAAAAGCTCCAGAGCCTTGCCCCGGCGTTCATTCCCAAGACCGGCAAGGTAACGGCGGGAAACTCCTCGGGAATCAACGACGGCAGCGCGGCCTTGCTGCTGATGTCCGCGGAAAAGGCAGAAGCGCTGGGGATTTCTCCCATGGCCCGGATCCGGGCGGTGGGGCGGGGCGCCTGCCACCCGTCGGTGATGGGGCTTTCTCCGGTGCCGGCGGTCAACGACCTTTTGAAGAGAAGCGGCCTGAAAATCGGGGACTTCGAACTGATCGAGGTCAACGAGGCCTTCGCCGCCCAGTACATCGGGTGCGAGCGGGAGCTTGGGCTGGACCGCGAGATTACCAACATCAACGGCTCGGGAATCGGCTTGGGCCATCCGGTGGGCGCCACCGGCGCCAGGATCATGGTGACACTGATCCATGCCCTGCGAAAGCATCAAAAAAGCCTGGGGCTGGCGACGCTCTGCGGCGGCGGCGGGGTGTCGATGGCATGTGCCCTGGAATTGGTCTGAAAATAAAATCGCTGCACGATGTAACATGAGGCGGCTTCGCCGCCATTACAAAACCGGAATGACGGCGTTTGGCAATATGGATATATCAAGGTCCCGGACGCCTCGATTTTGACATCATTTCGTTGTTAGGTTATTTTTTCCCCACAGGGGGTGGTGGTTATGGAATTCAAAAAAATCCTCGTACCCGTCGACGGCAGCCAATATTCCATGAGGGCGGCCCGGGCCGCTGCGGATCTGGCTGTCTCCACCGGGGCTGAAATCGTGCTCGTCCACTGCCACAAGTCTTTTCCGTCCCTGCTCGGGGAGCCCTACTACCAGAAGGCGGTCAGCCAGACCCTCAAAGAGGCCAACGAATTGCTGGCACCTTTTCGGAAGCTGTTCCAGGAAAAGCAAGTTGAATTTACCGAGCGGCTGCTGGAAGGACCGCCTCGGCAGGCCGTGGCCGAAGTGGCCAAGCATGAGCAATGCGACCTGATCGTTATCGGATCCCGGGGGCTGAGCGATTTGGAGGGGCTTTTTCTCGGAAGCGTCACCCACCGGGTTCTGCGGGTGGCCCCCTGTCCGGTCATGGTGATCCGATAAAATTGAGCGATTATTTCTTCGGATCTCTTTCCGGTCGGGCATAAAGCCCGCCCCCTGCGATGCCATCGCCACCCCGTAGGTAGGGGCGGGGTTCATCCCCGCCCGCGTTTCTGGCGAGTTTTTTCCGAAGGTAATCGCAAAATGGCTCAGATCAGGTAAAAAACTTTCGCGTTCTGGGAAATTGAGTCGTATAATTTTTTATCCGGTTATCTATGAAGCTCAAGGAGGCTTGAGCCGGATGCCGGGCAACTGTTTGAGCTGGTTAGGTCGCGTTAAGACGGCCGCAACCAGACAACGGGATTTGCCGGGCATTTCCGTTAACTGCTTAAATTTTCAACATTTTCATCAGCGGCCGTCTTTACGCGACCTTGACGGCGAGTTTTGGCCGGCAGGAGAGCCGACACCCATCGGCATCCGGCGGACACCCGCTGGAGATGCCGTATGAGCACAATTTTTCAATAACGAACAAGATGTTGTTGAAATCAGAAAAAGAATTACTATAAAAACAACCCTTTGACCAATCAACCAATTAACCGATCCACCGCTATCGAATGCCATGAGCGATTCAAAAGACATCCAAGAAGAAGACACCGAAGCCGAAGCGCCGGAGAAAATCGAAGAAGAGGTCGCCGGCCCCTCCGACGAGGAATGGGAGCGCCGGATTTTATGCAGCGATGAGACCTGCATCGGGGTCATCGGACCCGACGGCAGGTGCAAGGAATGCGGAAAGCCCTACGAGGGCGAGCTTCCCGGACCTCTGCCGACCGACGATCCGCCCTCCTTTTCTGCAGCGGAGAGCGAGGCGGAGGAAACAAAGGACGAGGCAGGGTCCGCCGAGGCCGATTTTCCGTCCTCTTTCGAAGAATCCCCGGATCCGGAAGACGAATGGAAGAACCGAAAGCTTTGCAGCGACGGCAACTGCATCGGGGTCATCGGACCCGACGGCCGGTGCAAGGAATGCGGAAAGCCTTACGAAGGCAGGTGAGCATTCCATGGTTCAAGCAACCCTCCACCTGATGCTGCACATCGTCCTGCCGGCGGCCGCGGCCCGGCTGTTTTTTCCCGGACGCTGGAAGCACGCTTGGCTGATCATGGTCCTGGCGATGGTTATCGACCTAGACCACCTCCTGGCCGATCCGGTCTATGACCCCAATCGCTGCAGCATCGGTTTTCACCCCCTCCATACCTTTCCGGCAGCAGCAATTTACGCCCTGATGCTTCTCGTGCCCGCACTTCGCATTGTTTCAGCCGGACTGCTGATCCACCTTGGGGTGGATGCAACCGACTGTTTCCGCATCGGTGCCGGTACGGTGGGATAACCGCCTAAGTGCTTAATGGCATAATTGCGGTGATGTATTGTCGGTCAACGAATACTCACCGACGAGACGCAGAGGACGCAGAGAAACCTTTACAATTTTCTCTGCGAATCCTCCGCGTTCTCAGCGACTCAGCGGTGACACAATCGTCAGAATAATCACGCTGGCATGTACTTAGTCTCCGCCGCTTTTTCTCGATCGGGATTTGTGCTACAGATGGCTGAATTTGTGGTGGTTTGGAGACCCCCCAACCCAAGACATTGAACCATTTGCGGAGCCAATGACCGAACTGTCGATCCTCGAAACAATCTGGGCGGAAATCGATCTGGGGGCCATCGCCCACAATACCGCCGAGCTGAAGCAAAAGGCGGGAAAAGCCGGATTCATGGCTGTCGTCAAGGCCAATGCCTACGGCCACGGTATCCTGTCGGTGGCGCATCGCGCCCTTCAAAGCGGGGCCGACTGGCTGGGGGTGGCCCGATTCGGCGAGGCGATGGTTCTGCGCGATGCCGGAATCAGGGAACGGGTGCTGATTTTCGGCCACACGCCGCCGGAAAGAGGCCCCGACATGATCGAGCAGGACCTGACACCAACGGTGTTCGACCTTCAAACCGCATCCCGGTTGTCGGAAGCAGCAGACCGACATGGGAAGCGGCTGAAAATTCACGTAAAGATCGACACCGGCATGGGCCGGCTGGGCATCCTCCCCGACTCCCGAAGACCCGGCGCCGATCCGGCATCGGCACCGATCCTTGCGGTAAGGGAGATTGCCGCCATCGGCCGGCTGCCCGGAATCGAGATCGAAGGGGTCTACACCCATTTTGCCTCGGCAGACGATGCGGACAAAGCCTTTGCCCGGCAGCAGCTGGCAGTTTTTACAAAGCTGATCGACGCCGTTCAACATGAGGGCATCGGCATTTCACTGCACCACGCCGCCAACAGCGCCGCCATCATCGATCTTCCCGAATCGCATCTGGACATGGTAAGAGCCGGCATCGCCCTTTACGGCCTTGCCCCTTCGGCGCAGACCGGGCTTAAGACCGTGAATTTGAAACCGGCCATGGCCCTCAAGGCCCGAATCGCCCACCTCAAGCAGGTTCCGGCCGGATTTCCGGTCAGCTACGGAAGCACGTACCGCACCGCAGCGCCCACAACCATCGCCACCGTGCCGATCGGCTACGCAGACGGTTACAGCCGCCTTCTGTCCAACCGGGGGTGCATGCTGGTCAGGGGAGTACGGGCGCCCATCGCCGGCAGGGTCTGCATGGACCAAACCATGCTCGACGTCGGCCATGTCGAAGGGGTTGCCGTGGGAGACGAGGTGGTGGCATTCGGCACTCAGAACGGCGCTGTCCTGCCCGCAGAGGAGTTGGCCGCAGAGCTGAATACCATCAACTACGAGATCGTCTCGTCGATCATGGACCGGGTGCCGAGGGTGTATGTGGGGTGATCGTGGCGGATATGGAGAGACATCAAAAAGAATGCCTAAAATTCATGATGTCGCTTCGCTTTTTGGGTTTTTTAACAGTGAGGAATCATCTTCCGGTAGAGCGAAGAGGCACCATATGATCAAAATAGACGAAATGCATTAATTTTAGGCATTTTAGCTCATTTTAGGCATTTTAGCTCATTTTAGGCATTCTAGGCATTCCACTCATGCTCTCTGAAAAGGGAAATCAAACACTTGCAGGACTACTTCATCACCGAGCACACCGAAACCCGCATCCTCGATTTTGCCGATGGTTTTCGGGAAAAAAAGGTGCCCATCGAAATGCGCACGGACCGGTTCACCGAGCGGGTGTCTCGCATCCTGCCTCTTCGAATGAAATTGCCTGAACCCTCCCATCCCCTAGCGTTGATCGAAGAGGCGAAAAAAACCTGCCCCTTTTGTCCGGAGCGGCTCGAATCGAGCACCCCGATGTTTCCCGAGGAAATTGTCCAGGGCGGCCGCCTGCGCCACGGGGCTTCGGTGGTCATTCCAAACGCCTTCCCCTACAGCAGCTTCTGCGGGGTGACGATCTTCGCCCCGGACCATTACATCCCCTTGGACGAGATCACCGACCGGGTCCTTTCAAACGCGATGTCCGCCAGCCTGCGGTGGTTCGACCGGCTCTACGAATACGACCCGGCCATCACCTATTACTCGATCAACTGGAACTATCTGCCCACCGCCGGCGGCAGCTTGTTCCATCCTCACTTTCAAGTGGTAGCCGATCCGACCCCCACCAATTTTCACAGCCGGTTGATCCATGCCGCTGCCGCTTATCGCACCGTCCGCGGCACCTGTTACTGGCAGGAGCTGGTTGCGTTTGAAGAAAAACAGGGGCAGCGCGACCTGTTTTCCGTCGGAGATGTGGTTTTTCTGGCCTCTTTCAGCCCCGGCGGGATCTTCGGTGAAGTGCTCGTTCTGTTTCAAGGCAAAACGGCGCTGGGAGACGCAACGGATTCGGACTGGCAGGATTTCATCGACGGGCTGACCCGGATTCTGCGGTGCTTTTCCCGGCTCAATCTCGACTGTCTGAACATGACCTTGCTGCTCAGCCGCCACGGAGACGCCGACACGTGGATACAGGCGAGAATCATGCCCCGGGTGCAGATCCCGCCCTGGGGCACCAGCGATGTCAACTATTTTGAAAAAGGCCACGAGGAAAAAGTGGTGGTCTTTGCCCCGGAGTCGCTGGCGGAGGAGATTCGGAAAACCCGGTAGCCTCGGCACAAAGCGCCGCGGCCACCGAGCTGATGAGTTGCTAAGCTGTTGGCTGCTGAGCAAACATTTTTTTCGCAAGCTATTTCAGGGCATCGGTTTGCTGTCTCTGCACTATCTCAGCAGCTCAGCAGCTCAGCAGCTCAGCAGCTTATTAAAATTACTCGAAATTATCATTTGAGAGGAGTTAGCATGGGTCCACTGGCCTGCCGCACCAAGGAAGATGTCCTGGCCTTTGTGAGAGAAAACAATGTCAGCTTCATCCAGTTCTGGTTCACCGATGTACTCGGGGTCCTGAAAAGTTTTGCCGTGACCTCCTCGGAGTTGGAGCTCGGACTCAACGAAGGGATGGGATTCGACGGCTCCTCGATCGAAGGTTTTGCCCGCATCGAGGAAAGCGACATGATCGCCATGCCCGATCCGACCACCTTTCAGATCGTCCCCTGGCGCTCCGGGGAAAGGCCCGTGGCCCGGATGTTCTGCGACATTCTCAAGCCCGACGGCTCTCCGTATCCAGGCGACCCCCGCTACGTGCTCAAACGGCTCCTTGAAAAAATCGAAGACAAGGGGTACCGATTCTACGTGGGTCCCGAGTTGGAATACTTCTACTTTGAAAACAACAAGGAGCCCAAGGGGCTCGATTTCGGCGGCTATTTCGACGCCCGTCCCCTGGACCTGGCCGCCGACCTTCGCCGCCAAACGATCTTCGACCTTCAGGACATGGGCATTCAGGTCGAATACAGCCACCACGAGGTGGCCCCAAGCCAGCATGAAATCGATCTTCGCTATGACGAAGCGCTCAAGATGGCCGACAAGACCATGACCTACCGCCTCATCGTCAAGGAGGTGGCCCGAAGCCAGGGATGTTATGCCACCTTCATGCCCAAGCCGATCTTCGGAATCAACGGCAGCGGCATGCACGTCCACCAGTCCCTGTTCGAGGGTGAAAAAAACCTCTTTTTCGACGGCAGCGACCAGTACCACCTCTCGACGCTGGCCAAGGGCTACATCGCAGGGATCATGCACCATGCCCGGGAAATCATCGCCGTGACCAACCAGTGGGTCAACTCCTACAAGCGCCTGGTGCCGGGCTACGAAGCACCCGTGTACATCTCCTGGGCACGGCACAACCGCTCGACCATGATCCGGGTGCCGATGTACAAACCGGGAAAGGAGCTGGCCACCCGCATCGAGTTTAGGGCGCCGGATCCGGCCTGCAACCCCTATCTGGCGTTTGCCGTGATGCTCGCCGCCGGCCTCGAGGGAATCGAAAAGGGCTATGAACTGCCCGATCCCATCGAAGACGACATCTACGAGATGAGCGAAAAAGAAAGAGCACGGCGGGGCATCGAAACCCTGCCAGGAAATCTCTACGAGGCCCTGCTGGAGGTCGAAAGATCCGAGCTGGTGCGCGAAGCCCTGGGTGAGCACACCTTCAACAAATTCATCGAAAACAAGAAAATCGAGTGGGACCGATACCGGACCCACGTGAGCCGGTACGAGATCGAGCAGTACCTGCCGATCATCTGACCCACTTTTTTGCGTACACCGTGAAAGGGGAAAGATCATGGTCCCGACACTGAAGAGATTGCCCGTCAAGACGAGAAATCTCGTCGGCAGACTTCTCGGCCGAAATCGAAGGCAGTTTCAACGCTTCCTCGGCCGGAAGATCGCCCCCGTCTTCATCGGAAAGGATGCGCCCCGGGAGGGATCGCTCCTCGACATCAGCATCGGGGGTGTATGCCTGGAGTACAAGCCGGGAGAAAAACCCCTTCCCAAGATCTTTGCCATGGATTTGCAGGCCAAAGACGGCTTTCGCCTGGGACAGGTGCTCCTGGAAAAGGTATCGGACAAAGCCGTCAACAAGAGCGATGCCGGCTCGACCCACCGGGTCCGGGCAAAATTCCTGAACCTTTCCCAGGTCAAGGCGAACAAATTAATCAAGTTTCTGGAGATCTACCAGGGGCAGGAACAATGAAACTGGCTGCTGGGTCCCGGATGATTCATCCTGGATGATAAACGCTTATGTGAAACTTCGGTCGAAGTCGGGGTTTTTGTCGGACACGACCTCCGCGTCGTGCCGGTCTGAACGGCACGGAGACCGTTCACTACATCGGCCGAGGTCTTTCCAGGAGTTTCACCCTTGATCAAACTGGTCGGCGCGGCCGGCCAGCGGCTGCGCTCGAATATAACTATCCCCACCTTCAAGCTCTCGTATTTTCGAGGCGAATTACCACAAGACGTCCACATCGTACAATGGAAGCTTCGGATCATCGGAGATGATTCCCAAAGATTCGCTTTTGGCCTGGGCCACCAGCATCCGGTCGAAGGGATCTTTATGGTGCAGCGGTAGTTGACCAGCCAAGAGGGCATGCTCATTGAAGATAGGCAAGGTATCGATCTGATTCCTGTCGAGTTCTGCAGGAATGAGGTTTTCGGGGGGATTTTCGAACACCAATCTTCCCAATTTATATTTGATCGCCACTTCCCAGGAACCGGCAACACTCCAATATAGTAAATTGCGATGGCTTCCGATCAGATCCATCGCCCTGGAGGAAAGCCGCTCGTCTGACGTAATCCACCAGATCATCACGGGGAAAAGGCCGGGAAGAACTTCTGGAGAACTTTTTTTCTTCGGGATTTCAAGCGCTGATCGTTTCGGGGATCATCGACGGCGTCGGCGGGGTTCTCGGCTTTGTCCCACTTATCCTGTTCATGTTTTTGGGCATCTCACTTCTGGAAGATACGGGCTATCTTGCCCGGGTGGCCTTCATGCTCGACCGGGTGTTTCAGATCTTCGGGCTGCACGGTTCTTCGGTGATGCCCTTCATCGTCTCCGGCGGCTGCGCGGTGCCGGGGGTGATGGCATCCAGGACCTTGAAATCGCCTAAGGAGAGGCTGGCCACCCTGCTGACCGTGCCGTTTATGAACTGCGGGGCCAAGCTTCCGGTGTTCGCCCTGCTGGTGGCGGCATTCTTTTCCCAGAACGAGGCGCGGGTCATGTTTCTGGTCACCCTGATCTCCTGGGTGGGAGCGCTGCTGGTGGCTAGGCTCCTTCGCAGCACCGTGATCCGGAGAGAGCCCTCCCCCTTTGTCATGGAGCTTCCCCCCTACCGGCTGCCGACCTTTCGCGGGCTGTTTCTTCACACCTGGGAACGGACCTGGCAGTACATCAAAAAGGCGGGCACGGTCATTTTGGCCATCTCGATCCTTCTGTGGGCCATGATGACCTTTCCAGGTCTTCCCGAGTCCCGGACCAAGGCGTTCGAGCAGGCACGGGCGAATGTACTGGCGTCGGCCCCGGCCGGGATGCTCGAACATATCGAGGCCGCCGGTGAAGAAACGACGCTCAGCGCTCAGGCCGAGGCGGTGAAGCACCAGCTCAACGCCATTGAGGCCGAACAGGCCATGGCCGGCCTGAGACATTCGGCTGCCGGCCGGATCGGCACCTTCCTGGAGCCGGTCAGCCGGCTGGCCGGATTCGACTGGCGGACCAACATCGCCCTGCTGGGCGGGTTTGCCGCAAAGGAGGTGGTGGTCTCCACCCTGGGGACGGCCTACTCCCTTAGCGAAGTGGACCCGGAAGAAAACCGCTCCCTTGCCCGGACTCTTTCCGCATCCCCGGCCTGGAGCCCGCTTGCGGCCTGGAGCCTGATCGTCTTTACGATGTTTTACGCCCCGTGCTTCGTGGCGGTGGTCTGCATCGCCCGGGAGGCGGGATCATGGAAATGGGGGGCTTTTTCAGTCATCTTCAACACGGCACTGGCGTTGGCTCTTTCCATCGCCGTCTTTCAGATCGATTCGCTGCTCAGTTTATGAGGAGGCAGACATGGAAATGCTGGTCGTCGCGGCAGCGCTCGTTTTGGCCGCAGGATACCTGTAACGGCGTGGGGCCTCGGCCCTCAAACCCGGGCAGACTGGCTGCGGCTGCGGCGGATATTGAAAAGCGCCGGCCCGCGGCCTGGAATGTGGAATTGGGAGCACGTCTCACGGATACAGTCGAGGTGGCGGCCCGCTATGGCGGATCGAGCGACGGCGGCGATCCGGTCAGCGGAGAGTTTCTGCTGCCCGAATCCGAATACGGTGGCGTGGTCAACTGGGGGATTTTTGCATCCACCAACCTGGCCTGCGAATATCTGCACGCGGAATACGAGAACGATTTTCAAACAGATGACACCTTAACCCTTCAACTGGCCGTCGAATTCTGAACAACCTCGCACCAACACCCCGCCAGGGCGGGGGTGCCGGAGCACGACTCCCTCCTTATCGACATCCGGCACCCCTGCCCGTCTTTTATCGGCCCGGAGCAGTAAAACCGATATGAAGAAAAGACCGAAGGGGAAAAGTCCCATGGAAATCATTGCCGTTGCCATCTTTTTTATAGAATTCCTTCAGGGGAATCTTGAATCTGGGATCTCGGATTTTGAATCCCGGCGCGGCCAGCGGCGGGGCTTATGTGAAACTTCGGACGTAGGCAACACGCTGCTTTGTGTACGCAATAATGGACAAAAAGGCAGTTAGCGTCCAGAATAATGGACGATAGAGCTCTCGCCACGCTTTTTTCGCCCCGCTGGTCCCTATTGACGTAATGTTTAGAATAATGTACCTTAAATAGGATACTGACCGTTATCATGGACGTTAAAATGGGAATACGCCTAACATCGGCAGGACTGCCTTTGCCGGTTCGCCGCACTCTGCGCAAGCTAGGCGGTGACATCCGCGATGCCCGCCTGCGTCGGCGCATTCCCACGAAGATCATGGCCGAGCGGGCCTCGATCAGCCGGACCACCCTCAACAAGGTCGAGAAGGGCGATCCCGGCGTATCGATCGGGATTTATTCGACCGTCTTGTTCGTGCTGGGCCTGCACGACCGGCTGGCCGATCTTGCCGATATTAGGACCGACACTGTCGGACTCGAACTGGAAGAGGAGAACCTGCCGCAACGCATACGTCGCCCTGGCAAGTCCAAAACCCCCGGAACCAACAAGAAAGGCGATGCGTGATGGATGCCAAAGTCTTGGTCTATGTGGACCTCGGAGGCGCGCCGGTTCTGGTCGGTCATTTATGGGCGCGCATGCGCAAAGGGCGGGACAGCGCCAGCTTCGAATATGATGATCGCTGGCTGGAACGTGCCGACCGTTTTGCGCTTGAGCCCGCGCTGCAACTCGGTCCCGGTCCGTTTCACACACCGGCCGACAAGCCGATCTTCGGTGCCATCGGCGACTCCGCGCCGGACCGCTGGGGACGCGTGCTCATGCGGCGCGCCGAACGACGCCGGGCCGAGCGCGCCGGGGAAACACCGCGTACGCTGCGCGAAATCGACTACCTGCTGATGGTCAACGACGAGGCGCGTCAGGGCGCGTTGCGTTTCGCGCTGGAACCCGGCGGCCCGTTCCTTGCCGCCGCCGATGCGACGCCGATCCCACCGCTGGTGGCGCTGCCGCGCCTGCTCTCCGCCGCCGAACATGTTGCCAGCGATTCCGACAGCGACGAAGACCTACGCCTGTTGCTGGCACCTGGTTCGTCTTTGGGCGGTGCACGTCCGAAGGCATCAGTCAGGGATCGTGACGACCAGCTCGTAATCGCGAAGTTTCCGCACAAGGATGATGAAATCGACATTGTTCGCTGGGAAGCCGTCGCCCTGAGCCTTGCGGAGAAGGCGGGCATTCCCGTCCCCGAATGGCGCGTGGAGGACGTAGGTGATAAAACCATCATCCTGCTGCGTCGCTTCGACCGGGCGGGCGGAAGGCGCATCCCGTTTCTGTCCGCCATGAGCATGCTTGGTGCGAACGACAACGAAACTCGGAGCTATCTCGAATTTGTCGATGCCCTGCGCCAGCATGGCGCTGCGCCCAAAGAAGACATGGGAATGCTCTGGCGGCGCATTGTGTTCAGCGTCCTGATCTCCAACACGGACGATCATCTGCGCAATCACGGGTTTCTCTATGACGGCCCGGACGGCTGGCGGCTCGCGCCTGCCTATGATGTCAATCCCGTGCCTACGGATATCAAGCCGAGAGTGCTGGCGACCGCCATCGACCTTGACGATGGAACGGCGTCACTGGACCTGGCAATGAGCGTCGCCGGGTATTTCGAACTAGAAGATGCCGAGGCGCGGAAAATCACGCGCGAGGTAGGGCAGGCCGTCAGCGGCTGGCGCGAAGAAGCCGCGCGCGCCGGTCTCGCATCAGGGCAAATCGAGCGTATGGCTTCGGCGTTCGAACATGACGATCTGCGCGCGGCGCTCGATCTCTGATCGCCGGTTTAACAAGCCTCGATTTTCCATAGTCTGATTAGAGATTTTCAGCGATTGCTGAACCTGCAAGTGGCATGGCTTTGCGCATAGTAAAAGGACATGATCGGCCTGCTGTCGGCAGCGTGGGCGACGAGAAGGGAGTCGACGATATCGAGAGTCGACGCCTTGACAGGCAAAGCCCCTTCCCATACGCTCCATCGCTCGAACGATACCATCGTTTCAGGGAGTGGGCAGATCGTGAGGACGCAGGACCTTCACACCATCCGGCTTCGGGTGGGAATGATATGCGCGATGCTGGCGGCAACCCTTTTGCTGCCTCGGTCCGTAGGGGCCCACCCCCACGTATTCATCTACACGGCAACCGACATCGTGTTCGACGAAAAGGGTCTTGCCGGCTTCCGGATCCGCTGGCTGTTCGACGAGATGTTTTCCAGCATGATCATCCTCGACTACGACCAAAACGGCGACCATCGGTTCGATTCAGAAGAGATCGAACAGGTTCGCCAGAACGCCTTTTCCCACGTGAAAAATTTCGACTATTTCACCCACGTCAAAATCGACGGCAGGGTATTCAAGGTCCAGTATGTGACCGACTTTACCGCCAGGATCCACAACGACAAGATGATCTACGAATTTTTCGTGCCGTGCCACGTACCGGCGACCGACATTGATAAAGAGGTCAAGCTCGCCATCTATGACGAGACCTTCTACACCAGCGTCTTTCTCGTCGAGCGGCCGGTCGCCTTCGAAAACGCCGATGCCTTCGAGGTCGAACACCACATCGCAAAAAACAGGGATGAGGCCTACTACTTCGGCCAGATCTTCCCGGAAGAGATCACTTTCCGGTTCCGACTGCGGCCGCCCGGAAAAACAGAATGATATGAAGGTCTTTTCTAAGGCATTGCTTGCCCTGCTTTTACTTCTTCCCCTGGCGTGGGCGCCGCCGACGGCGGCGGAAAATCCGTTTTTGTCCGGCAAAGCGCCGAAGCAGGTGTCCCCGGAACCGGCCTCGCAGCCGACATGGCTGACAAAAATCGCCCTCGTCCAGCAGCAGATCAAGCAGAAGCTGTCGGCGCTGATTCGGCGGTCCAGAACCGAAGGACAGCATCAGGCGCTGCTGCTCGCGATGCTGGTCGCCTTCGGATACGGCGCCGTTCACGCCGCCGGCCCCGGGCACGGCAAGGTGTTCGCCATGTCCTTTATGCTGTCCCGCAACCCCTCCACGGCAAGCGGGCTGTTTTTCGGGACCTTCGTGGCCTTTTTCCACGGCATGTCCGGTGTGCTATGCGTGCTCGGTCTGCGCTACGTTCTTCAGCAAAGCGTCAGCGGAAATCTTGCCGACATCTCCCAGGTCACGCAAATCGTCAGCTTCTCGCTGATCGCCCTGATCGGGTTGGCGATCCTGGCTAAAAATGCACGGGCTTTTTTCAAAAGGCCCCGGGTCAGCTTTGCACCGCCGAAAGAAGAAAAAAGCAGCGCTTCGCGGGCCGGCCTGCTGCCATGGGCGCTGGCAGTCGGCCTGGTCCCCTGCCCGGGGGTCGTGATGGTCATGCTGTTTTGCCTGTCCATGGAGGCGCTGCTGCTCGGCATCGCGCTGTCGCTGTCGATTTCCGCAGGGATGGCGGCCACCATTTCCGCCGTGGTCGTGGCGGTTGTCATCGGAAAGGCGGGCGTTTTAAAAAGCGCATCCCAAAGACGGACCGAAACGATCGAGGCCGTTTTCGGAATGCTGTCCGGAACGGCGGTGTCGGCGCTGGGGATCGCTTTCCTGCTGCCGTATATCGGCCCTGCATAGGGTGCCGACGGGAATGGATGCCTCAAAGACACTGTGAGAACCGCTGCGCCGCATCGACAAGGTGGAAGTCCGTATTGACGGGATCTGCAAAAATTGCGAAAAACGCCTGTCGAAATGAAACAAGCAGCAGAGTTCAATCAATCGCCCCCAATTGCAACCCCAAAAAGGAGGTTTCACCATGGCGAACTGCGCTGACATGAAAGAAGGCGACCTGTATCGATGCAATTCCTGCGGACTGGAGTTGGAGGTGAAAAAGGCCTGCACCTGCGGTTCCGGATCGGAAGACGCCTGCAGCGTTCCGCTGATGTGCTGCGGTAAAGAGATGACCAAAAAACCCGCCTGACCCGGCTCAAAACGCTCCACGCCCAACGAAGGCGTGCTCTTTATCTATAGGAGCACGCCTTTGTTTCGCCGGCACTTCTCATTTCACCTTTCGGGCTTCACTTATGATGCGTTCGTAAAAAGCCCGCAATTCCCATTTTTCTTCATTCCGGCGAAAGCCGGAATCCAGCAATCCCAAAGACTTCTGGATGACCCCGGATCGAGTCCGGGGTCCGGCATGACGCCCGGGGGATTTTTTCGATTCCATCACTGCTGGGTGATACGAAAGGTAAATCCAGCCCTCCGTAGCCCCGCCAAGGCGGGATTTCAGCTCCGCTCCAACAAGCTGCAGGGGATTCGGGCGAAAGCGGATCAATCGTCGTCAGCCATCTCCTTGAATTCAAGGACGATCGGATAATGATCCGAAAGCGCCTTTCGAAACTTCGCTTTGTCGGACGGCGCCAGAATCTGAATCCGGCGTACCCCGCGGAATTCGTTCTCCCGCTGTTTCCTCGGGATATAGCAGCGATCCAACGGTTTCCCACTCACATGAGTCGGGACATCGTAATAATTGAGGTCGAAGAGCCGCGGCTTCGAGTTCCGGAAGACTTTGCCGGCATCCTCGTTCTTGTGCGTCATGTTGAAATCGCCGATCAAGATGATATCCTGATCGTCGAAGTGCGCCTGAAGCTCCGGGAACTCTTCCTTGAGCGAGGTGGCTTCGAGTTGTCTCTGCCGGAGATCGTTTTCGCCGAAGAACCCTGACTTCATATGGATGGGAACCACCACGAAATCAGTCCGACCCTCCCCCTTCGTGAACTTCATGGCGTGGGGGTGGCGATCCCACTCGGAATATCGATGGCACTCCAGATCCACCACTGGAACTCGCAGCCGACGTCCCTCGCGCTGGATCCGCATCTTGTTCCATGCGATTCCCGTGAGTTGTGTCTCTTGACGTCGCTTCTTCTTGGCGAACAACTCGTAGTGCCAATCGTTTCCTGCGTCCTTGTTGAGGATTTCAAAGGCCTCATCCAAGATCGAATTCGACCGAGTGTCTGAATCCCGATCGTTGTCGTCGATTTCCGTCAGCGCCAGGACGTCCACATTCAGATTCCGGATGACCTCGGCGACATCCTTCGGTTTCCGGGCGATTCCGTAGCCATGCGACGAGCGCTCTTTGGGATAATCACGACTGTACTTCGAGCCTAAGTTCTCGATATTCCACGCCCCGACTCGAATCATGCCTTGTCCGTACGCACACACGAGGCTGCCGAAGACCAGCGCGACTGCGACAAAATACCTCATCTTTTTCCCTCATTCGATTCGGTGCTGGGGTCAGGCACTGCAATTGGCAATCCTACCTGT
>Ga0272443_10001116_pt1 | contig 42170 bp, 41 predicted proteins | sample SSMAcet12_FD_193581 | JGI IMG/M metagenome (GOLD analysis project Ga0272443, IMG submission 193581) | Marine sediment archaeal communities from Little Sippewissett salt marsh, Falmouth, MA, United States - SSM-Acet-12 | ecosystem: Environmental > Aquatic > Marine > Wetlands > Sediment ...
AACCCCATTTTAAAAAGAAGTAATGCTGCATCGATTTAAAAGAACACGAAAAACGGGCGAGGGTTCACTTCATCCCCAACCTAAAGGTTGGGGTATTCGTGACCCTCTGCACTCCCGAAGTAATAAACTCGGTTGGATGTCTTCGGTTATTGCTCTGAAAAAATGGTGAGATCTGCCAAACGCATCAATCTTGCACCTCAGGGCCTTAAGATCGAAGTGCGTCTGCGATCAACTTTGCCACCGAAACCGTGCTCACTGCTTTTTCTAGTGTGTCGGTAGCAATTATAGACTCCACACCTGCCCTGCAAAGCTTCAGGACGGCGCTTCCTGTGAGCACCGGGTGTACCGAAGCAAGGTAAACCCTCTTTGCGCCCTGCTCTTTCAGAATCGATATTGCCTGGGCCATGGTTCCGCCCGTTGCGATCATGTCGTCCACGATCACGACATCCCGACCAGAGGCGTCAATCTCCTTTGGAGCCATGGAAACTTCGGTTCCGCTATGCCTGGTCTTCTCCAGATAATCGTAATCAGACCCCAAAACAGAGGCTGCAACCTGGGCCATCTCCACTGCACCCTTATCTGGAGATATGATCACAGGATCTTCTAGCCCCATCGTTCCGATCTCTTCAGCCAGAATAGGGGTTGCATCCAAGTCCTGAGTCTGGTGCTTGAAATGGGTGAGAACGGACCGATCATGAATATTCACGGTGAAGATCCTAGACCCTTCTTCCAGGAAGGCATCTATTGCAGTCACAATCGCCCGCGCGCTCAAAGGCTCGCCCGGCTTGAACTGTTTGTCCTGGCGGGCATACCCAAAGTAGGGTACCACCAGATCAACCTTTTTTCCTCTGAAAACGTCCAGGAGCTGAAAAAGATGGATTATGTCCCTATCTGTAGGTGTGCTCTGGACGACCACAATTTCGTCTTCAATATCGCAACAGACCTGAGCGTAAGCTTCACCGTCCGGGAACTGACTGTACTCGCACAACGCCAGGTCATCACTGAGAATCCCAGCAACTCTGCCAGCGAGAAGCTGAGATGATGGACCGCCGATAATCATCAAAGATCGCCTCTATAACCCCAATTCAATTTGTTGGTTGTATTGTTATTGCGGTTGTCGTTATATGGTGTTTAACAATACCTTTTGAACACATATCGAACTCTCATGAGTTCGACATTTGGTCTATTCATATCGCTAAACACTATTCTCGCGAGAACCAATTAGCTTCTATCTAATTGGTTCTCGACTATAGTCTATCCGCTCTTTATCGCCCGCTAACTGCTGACCACTTTCATCCTGAACTTGACCGTAGGCGTGACCACTGAACCCACGGCTCTTGGATCGATCCCCACTTGGATTTGCTTTAAAAGATCGAAGACGTTTCCTGCGAGCATGAGAGATCTGAGCGGTTTTTCGATTTTGCCGTCTTCGACCAGGAAGACATTCCTTCCCTCCACAGAGAAATCACCTGATACCGGATTTGCGGTATGAGCCCCAATGACCCCGTTGAAAAGAACCCCTTTTTCGGTCTCTGCCAGAACGTCATGAGGTTCGTCAGAGGTTACGACCAGGTTGCTTATATCAACCCTGGGAACGCCGGAATAGCCGCCTCGGACCCCGTTTCCGGTGCTTTCGGTATCCTTTTCTTCTTTTCCTGCGGTGTAGGTGTCGTAAAGGAAGCTCTTGAGCACACCGTTCTCGATGATTGGAGTCTTCTGGGAAGGGACTCCCTCGCCATCAAAAGCCGAGGTTGCCATTCCTCCTTTCAGAAGGCCATCATCTGTGATGTGGAGGTTTTCGTCACCTGCTAGCTCGCCTAGCTTTCCGGCAAGAGATGACCTGCCCTTCTGGACGTTGTCTCCATGCACAGAAGGCACAAAGGCGGATTCTAAGATCTCAGCAAAGGCGACAGGTCCGAGCAAGACATTCGTCTCACCGGTCTCGCCTTTCACCCCGCCCAAAGATCGCTTGGCAAGCTCGGCAGCAGAGATGCCGATCACCTCAAAACGGGATTGAAGAGTCCTGGAATTTTCGAATTCATATCCAGTGACCATCTCTTTGTCACTTCTCGCAACGGCATCTAAGGATGCGTGCATGACAGTACCAGTTTCCACAAAATCGATTCCATTGGAGTTCACCACAAACTCGGTGACAGTGCCACAAGCAACCCCGCCCGTAGAAGGCTCTGCACCTGGAACCGATTCGCATCCCCTGAGAATAAGCATGGCCATGTCAAGACAGTCTTCAGGGCGGATCTTATCGACGGCCGGATCGAAACTTTCTTGAGGAGGAGTCAGCTTTCCCGGCAAAGGCAGGCCGCGCCATTTATCGTCCTTCCCACGTGAACGAGCGGCTCCGACCGCGCTTTTTGCCACCATCTCCAGCTTGGATAGGTCGCTGGTACTGGAAAAACCTACCGCGCCGTTTACGACCGCTCTGAGGCCCAAGCCTCGGTTGTAGCTCTCACTGGCCATCTCCACGAGGTCTTTTCGAAGTTCCACATCCACAGACCTCGAATTCACCCCAAAGACCTCGGCCTCTTCAGCTCCCGCCTTCTCGGCCAACGAAACTAGGCGATGTGCGCTTTCGATAAGCTCGGTCATGTTTTACCCGATGTACCGCAGATCTTCCTCGCCAGAGGACTCGTAAGGCATCTGGGACTTCTCCATCTCTCTCAGTTTGCCAACGATCCGCTCCATGTCCTTGGCCCTCTCTTCTAAGGCCTGCATGTCCACCTCTATCGTGAGGGCTTCACAAAGAACTTTGAGGACTTCTTGGGCACTCTTCGGATCTACCAGGTAGCCGCTGGTCATGCCCATCAGGCAGACCGCATCGATGTCTCTCAACCTGGAAAGTCCCACCATAAGGCCACTTACACCCACAATGCCGCCGCCGGGCTCGTTCTCCTGGAAGGCCACCCCGTATTCTTTCATCTCCTCTACAAGCTCGATGCTGTTTGCCGCACCCAACACTTGGGGCTTGTCCACGAACTGGCCAGTGCCGTATCCGCCCAGAGTGTAAATCCTCTGAACGCCAAGCTCTTCGGCCAAGTCCAGAAAGATCCCGGTGAGCTCATAGTGACCCTCGTTGGTGGCGCTCTGATAGTCTCCCACGAGGAGAAGCAAGTCTCTGCCTTCGCCTTTGTGGACGTATATCTCGTTTCCCACCTGTTTTACGGTCCCGTCCTCTTGTACCAAGACCTGGGGCGGCAGGTGAGGCGAATAGACCTCGATGATCTTCTCTGCATTCAGCTCTTCTACGAGGTGTTCTGCCACCAGCTTTCCCACATGACCCACGCCGGGTAGGCCCTCTATCAGGACGGGATCTTTCAAGGATACGTCCTTTATCCTGCGAACGATGGTCTCTTTCATCTAGCCTCCTTGGCGCAAAGCCCTCCTGTACCTGCCATAACGGTCCTCAGGAGAGAACCTCGCAGGCTTTGTCAGACTTGTCGTCCTGCCGCACTTGGGACAAGTGTCCTTCAGCGTGTACAGGTCACAGACCTTGCACTTTCGTATCTTCGACCTCATGCCTGCCTGTAGAAAGTACCGCTACCGCCGCTCTTTTCGATCAACTTTATCGCGGACTGTGCAGCATTTCGAAGCACCAATTCTGCCAGCTTGTAGTCGGGAGCAACTACATGAATCCGATACCTTGGTGCCCCCACGTACCTCACGTCCAAGGAGACATCCTTTTCTTTGGTACGAGCAGCCTTCTTCAGTGCCTTCTTGATCTGCTCGACGCCATCTGACGCTGGAGAGGCAAGGTCCACAAATCCGGTAATCTCGACATAGGGGATCTTGACGTTCTCTTTGGCGATTTCTTGGACCTTCTTGGCATCGTCATCGCTCAAACCTGCTTCATAGAGAACTTCCGCTCCGCTGATGGCAGCATCTTCTAAAGCGCCGTAAAGGCTGTCGTAGCTTCTGGCCAGGGCGTTGGCGACCGATTTGAGTTCTTCCTCGCGATCTTCATAAGCCATCTGGAGCCAGAGCCAGGCTTTCTGGTCCGCCTTCCAGGCCTGAATCTTCTCCCGCCTTTGATGGTCGTTTACGTCTTTGAGCGAGAGGTCAATGTGATGCCTGGATCTGTCGACGTTAAGCACCTTGCACACTATTTTCTGGCCTTCGCGAACGTGATCTCGTATGTACTTTATCCAGCCGCTCGCCACCTCGGAGATGTGGATCAGCCCTTGTTTCTGGTCCTCGTATTCGTCCAATATGACGAAAGCTCCGAAGTCCACCACCTGATCGACGGTGCAGACTACCAGATCGCCAGGTTCAGGCCAGCCTTCACGTTTCATCTTGATCACTCTAGCACTTCTAGGATTTGAGTCTTAATCTGCGCCTTTCCACCCCTTGGCTCTGCCAAAGTTCTCCCGCAGACCAGACACTTCACCGCAGAGGCGGCATTACCGAAGATCACCTGCTCGTTCTCGCAGTCGTTGCATTTAACTTTGAGGAATTTAGACAGAATTAACCCTCCACCAGGTCGAATTTTGATACTTTGAAGCCCTTGCGGTTGTGGGCTTTCTTGCATTCGTTACATCGGTACCTGAGGTTCACCCTTTTGGTGGGTTTGTCCCCTCCAGGTACCTTTGAGAACTTGCCCGTGTTGCCTATGCCCTGGGCCCGTTTTTTTTGCCGGTCTATTTGGGCAGTGGTAGTAGCCCGTCCACGTCTCACCCTTTCAACGGTGTGGACGGTATGTTTTTTGCAGAAAGGACAATGAGCCTTAAACTCCTTTGGCATCTTCATCAGATCACACCTGATTAACTTCATGTGCTAAATTTTTATCACATAGGTTTCTTGCATGTACGACAGGAAGCGTGGCGAGATCGCCTCTTTGCAAAGTGTAACGCTTTCCATCAACTCCCACGAAAGTTGGAACGCTGCCAGTCATACTCACAAGTATATATTCCTTGGGCATACCCTTCTTGGCCGTTAAAGCCCTTTCGGTGTGCGAACGATCCTCTTGATTTACCTGGGCCAGGATTTCCTCTTTGCCTTGGGAGAGGGCAGCCAACATCTGACGATAGATATTCTCTTCCAAGGGGGTCATACCCTTGAAAGCTACCTCTTTGGTGGAAGAGCTTGCACGCTGGACTTTCCTTGAGATCTTTCTCATCCTGAGATCGATAAGACGACCTATGCTCCCACGAGCTGCCTTCAGCTCGTCCCCTACAATCTGAGCCTCTACGGTGTAGTGATCGTCGATATCAGTCAGATCATTCACCAACTCGGCCAGATACTCGCCCACCTGATCGTAGAAATCCCTACCTAGAGGTTGGAGGTCGGTCGTTTTCCTCTCTTTTCGCAATATGTTGACCAGATCCAGATCCTTCATTGAGACCCTCACGCCTTCATAAAGCTCCTCGTTAATGAGGCCAGATACAAAGACATCTCATCAATCTAAAGCTTTGCCCAGCTCTGCGAGACCCCGAGCCATTAAAAAGACTGCGACGCATTGGGGAACCTCACAAGGCCCTTCTTCAAGAGAATAGCTATCGCCTCGCATCTTCAGCTCGAATGGGGCGCGCATGCATATTTCCACAGAATCGTTCCCGAAGACTACGGCGTCCCTTAGAGGATCGAAGGCATCTAGACTCTGGACGGTGAGAGGGGCAACTCTGAGGCCGGTTCCTCCATGGAGGCTTAGCGGGAGCCTTATGAGCCGTTTGATGTCTGTGGTTACGGGCTCGTCTGTCTCACCCCTGTCTTGGTCAGGGCTGAAGCCGAGGTGGATGCCTTCTTCATCTAGATAATCTTTGATCAGGGACTTCCAGATCTTGGAGCTGCCTTTAAAGCCGCTCAAGTTCCCCTTCTTTATTTGGTCTAATACGTGATCACCCTTCAGGTTTCGGTAAAATTCGGCGGCACCGCCTTTCCCGATCCCCTCTCTGGAGGAAAGGATGTGGACTGCGTCTTCTTCGTCTAGGTTGCGAAGGTACTGAACAAAGGTGAGCATGGAACGATTGATCCTGCCAAACCAGCCTGGCGCATCTTGGGACGGCACAGATAGCAAGAGTGCCTTTTCAACTCCAAAATCGCCTTCCACAGGCCTCATGGCGATAAACCTCTCAAGGTCCAGTCCTCTTCCAGTAAGGTAGTCCACCACCTCCCTTCGCTCAGCACTTCCCATTTCGAGCACGCGCGGATCTCTCACGTGGATGTGGTAGCCTCTACCACCTGAGAAGACGACGCTCACGTCGTCCTCTGAGATGCCAAAATCGGTGAGGAGGAACTCTAGAAGCTTGAGGGTCTCGGTCTTGACCAGGTCCAGCATATCGTTGTACAAAAGAGGTGCGTTCTTGAGGTGGTCTGCATCCAAATCGAATATCAGATCGGCACCCAGCCAGCCCTTCTCCTTCATGGTGGATGCACCCGGGTTTCGATAGAGTGCAGCCGAATGGTAGGCGTGAAGCGGCGTCATGTTCCTTATGTAATCCGCAAGCTCAAGCCGAGTGCCAAAGGACTGGTGGCGACGCATCACCTTTTTGGGCAGATCCCGAAAGAGAATGAAACCCCACTCTCTCGACTGAAAACTGGGGGGCATCTCCAAGGACTCTCCGAGGTAGTACTCCCTGAACCGGTCGTGGAGAAATTTTCTGGTACTGGCGTTCATCCAACCTCACCTCAGATTCAATTTCGTTTCAGATCGTTTCAAACTCTATTTCAAACCCTAAAAGTTCAAATGATTCTTTTTCAACTAAGTTCAACCCGCTAAATCCCATTTGGAGCGACCAGATTCCGCATAATCCTGACCAATCCAATCTAACGCACCTAAACCGCCAGATTCACCTTAATAAGCCACATAAGTGGCCATAAATCACCATACACAGTCCTTAATAGACTTCTGGCCGCCGGTCCTGGAGCACAGGGATCTCTTTTCTCACAGTGTCACGATGATCCGGTTCGATCTCAGCCAGGATCAACGTCTCTTCACCCTCGGCTTCGGCGAGAACTTTGCCCCAGGAGTCCACGATCATGGATCTGCCGTATAACTCAGGACCTGCACCGTTGCAGGCGATGTGAGGAATCTGGTTTTCTATGGCTCTTGCGATGCAAAGATTTCGCCAGTGCTCGCCACGTGATGCCGGAAATTGGGCAATGGTGACGAGGAAGTCTGCGCCCTGGAGGACCAAACTTCGGGCGACCTCAGGAAAACGAAGATCGTAGCAGATTTCGAGGGCCACCTTGCCTTTTGACGTGTCGACGGGCGCAATTTTCCCGCCACCATCGAAGTGTTCCTTTTCCGGGCCGAAGGGGTGAATCTTGGGCTGAAACCCAATTCCCTCCGAATCCAGACAAAAACCCAAGTTGGTTCGGCTGTCCACCAGCGAGCCTATGATCATGCAGCCATGTTCCTGTACGAACTTCTGAAAAGGGTCTAGGGTGGGGTAAAGCGGACGGTCCAGGACATCTCTCTCGTAACAGAAGCCTGTGAGAAATAGTTCCGGGAAGACCACGACTTCAGCGCCCCTCTCGATGGCTGAACTGGCCATATCAAGGGCCCGTTCGAGATTTGCCCTTACCTGGCAGAGCCTTATCTGGAGCTGGACGCAGGCGGCAAGCATACCCAAAAGAGGGGCGAAACCGAGATAAAAAGCTGGTGGAGGTGCTGAGGCAAGAGGGAAATTGACAAGCACGCGCACTACCCCACCCTTTCAGCTTACGCTGAAGAGCTCCAGATCGCGAGATCTGGAGCCCCTAAAGGACGGGGCCTCCGCGCTGCCAACGAGGTGAAACGCAGGCCCAAACGATGCCCAAACGTGTCTAGACGGTTTACGAAGGAAGGCAAAAAGGAGCGAAAGGCGAAATTGTATATATCTATGACATATTACCTTTCAGACTAGATGGATGGAACGCACCAGAAGATCAAGAGGCGAGTCTACAAGATCCTGGAGGTGGCAGCTCCAGGTGATCGGGCCAGCAGGTATACAGACATCCTCATAATGACCCTGATCCTCCTGAACGTGATCGTAGTCATCCTGGAGACGGTTGAGCAGCTTTCGACCAGATATCAACACATCTTCAACGCCTTCGACTTCTTTTCGGTAATGGTATTCACGATCGAGTACATTTTGCGGATATGGTCTTGCACCACAGATGAACGTTTCAGCAGTCCTGTTCGGGGCAGGTTGCGTTTCCTTTTCACACCAATGGCGCTCATTGACCTGGTTGCCATACTGCCTTTCTATCTGCCTCTCGTCGTCGCAGACCTGAGATTTGTGAGAGTGATACGGCTCTTCAGACTCTTTAGGCTCTTCAAGATGGCCAGGTACTTAGATTCCATGAGAACTTTAGGCGCGGTCTTGAAGCTGAAGAAGGAGGAGCTGACCGTGACGTTCTTCGCCCTGATGATCCTCCTGATTTTCTCATCGAGCCTGGCTTATCACGTCGAACACGAAGCCCAGCCCGAGCAATTCTCCAGCATTCCGGCCGCCATGTGGTGGGGCGTGGTCACTTTAGCGACCGTTGGCTATGGCGACGTCTATCCGATAACCCCACTCGGAAAGCTGATCGGAGCTCTTATCATAATCACAGGGATAGGTATGTTCGCCTTGCCCGCGGGCATACTTGCCTCAGGCTTTGTGGAAGAGGTCCAGACCAAAGAGAAAGAGCAAAGAAACGTTTGTCCCCACTGCGGAAAGCGCATCGATGAACCGCCCGCAACTGATTGTGGTCACTTGGGCGATCGGGACTGAACTGTTTTGAAATTCGAGCTCCTTTCGGCGCTGCGATGAGATCGAATGTTTCTGAGTATAGTCGAGAACCAATTAGATGAGACTAATTTGTTCTTGCCAGAATAGTGTTTAACGATGCGAGTAGGCCAAATCTCAAACTCTTACGAGTTAGAGACTCGTCCGAGAAGTATCGTTAAACACTACAAATTCAAGAGGTTGTACAGGAAGGTGTTCTGGATCTGTTTTCCGCCTCAATCCGCGGCTATCGCCTCGATCGGGTCCAACTTAGATGCCCTGTAGGCGGGATAGATCCCTGCAACGAAGTTCAGGACCAAGGCGAATAAGATCGCATAGGCCACGAGCATCGGCCTCAAAGAGAAGGTAAGCTCGGCCTCGCCAAAGCCGGAAGGGCCATAGATCGCAATCAGCCTTGCCGCAAAAAGGCCGATCGCCATCCCCAAAAGCCCGCCTGGAAGCCCCAAAAGCAGGTTTTCCAAGAGGAAGATCTTCAGGATCGACCTTCGGGTGGTGCCCATCGCCATCAGTATTCCAACTTCCCGAGTCCTCCTGCTGATTATCATGATGGTGGTGTTGGCGATAACGAATCCGGATATCGCCAAGATCATGGAGTAGAATATCAGGTTTATCCTCGACTGGGTACCAACGAATCTCGCAATCTCCCTGCTGAACTCCTGCCAGGAGCTGGTTTCGCGGTTCAGTTCCCGTTCCAAGGCGACAGCTTCTTCGGGGGCGTCTTCGAAGTTTGCAAGGCGGATTCCGATCTCCGAGACGACGTCTCCTTCGCCCACGAGATCTTGGGCGGTCTCCAGGTTCAAATAAACCAAGTTGAAGTCCTTGACAGTTCCTTTCTCGATCAAGCCTGCCACCTTGAGCTTGACTTTCCGATCTTTCAAGACGAGATCGAAGCTTTCGCCGGGCCGAATCTCGAGGTTTTCTGCCAGCTTCACTCCGAGGAAGGCGACGTGTTTTTTGTATCTAAGCTCTGAAAAGTCGCCTGCAACAACCGCGTTTTTGACGTTCATCAGGAGGTCTTCAGAGCCAGGATCCGCCCCGATGAACTCGACTCCTTCGACGTTATCTCTGTGTCGAGCTGCACCTTGGCCTATCAGCCTTGGCGAGACCGCAACAACTCCTGGCCGATCCCACACACTCTCGGAGAGGGTTCTGTAAAGATAGATGTAGTCCTCGCCCTCTTTTGGCTCGATGTATATATGAGGGTTCTTCTCGATGGTGTTTGCCACAATCTCGGTTCTTACGCCTTCGGTCAGACCGAGTGACATGATGATTACGCCAACGGCGATTCCTACCGAAAGAAGCGTGAACGCAGACCCTCTCCTGTTGGAAAGAACATGTCTTACGGCAATGGCGGGTTCAAAGCCCAAAGAGACGCACTGGCATGCGAACTTCTCTTCCCAAGACCATGCATTCCAAACCCTGAGCGTTCGAGACCCGGCTTCAGCTCCTTTGAGGGCTGCAACAGGATCTAGCCTCGAAGCTCTGTAGGCGGGATAGACCCCCGCAAGGATGCTCAGGGCGAGGGCGAAGAGGACGTAGGTTGGAAAATTCCAGGGGTTTATGACGAGGGGAATCGAGGCGATCTCGCTTCCGCCGGCCGTTATCTGGAACTTGAAGCTTCCGATTACAAAGATCCCAACGAGGCCGAGAACGCAGCCGAAAGTCCCGCCAATGAGCCCCAGAATTCCGCTCTCGTAGATGAAGATCTTCAAAAGGGATCGGCTGTTTGCGCCCATGCTGAGGAGCATTCCGATCTCTTTTGTCTTTTCCAGAACCAGCATGTTCATGATGGCAGCGATCCCGAAGGCTGCGATGATCATGACGAAGAAGATGGAAAGGGCCCTCCAAAACCCTCCGACATTGATGGATCTCATGATCTCGGGGTTGTTCTCTTGCCAGCTTCTGGCGTTGTAGCCAAAGCCGTCTATCCTCGATGCGATCGTTTCGGCATCGTCTATGTCCCAGACCCTGAGCTCTAGAGAGTTTATGACATCTCCTTCATCCAGAAAGTCTCTTGCCGTCCTCAAAGATACGTAGGCGAAGCTTTCGTCGAGGGGAGTTCCGGTATCGAAGATTCCAACCACCTGGAGGTCTGTGGTTCTTGCCCTTGGAAAGCTCACCTCCACTCCGTCCCCTACTTTGATATCCAGCTTTTCTGCAAGTTTCGTTCCGAGGACAACGTTCTTTCCGTCCTGTATATCGAAAAAGTCCCCCTGGACCATCGACTCGCTGATCTTGTAGATGGCATCTTCGTCTGCGGGATCGACGCCCCGAAGAAGGGCGTTTTTGTTCTTGTCTTCAAAGGACATTGTGGCCTGGGTCGAAAGAGATATCGAGGTGGACTTGACGCCCGGAATTTCGGATACGCCCTTCAGCAGGCCTTGGCGAAGGTGGATGTACTTTTCGTCCTCTTCTGGCGATACCGTCACGTGAGGAAGCTTCTCTTCTACGATATCGGTCAAAAGCTCTTGAGATCCGTTCCCAAGAGACGTGAAGATGAGCGAGATGGAAACGGCGAGAGCTACCGCTGTAACCGAAAGCAGCGTCTGGCGCCGGCGGGAAGTTACGTGCCGGAGCGCAACCGAAAGCTCAAAGCTCCTTGTTGACAAGCGCGTTACCTTTTGTCCTGAAAGATTTAGTTGTTGTCGCTTCGCGCGTCAGAGGCAATCTCGCTCGAACTATCCTGGCCGTGAGACGAGATCTGGCGCGCTTTTCCGATTACGGAAATATGATATTTATAGCGACCCGGTTCCAAAATCGCTCTTGCTAGCGGTTTTCGCCAATAAGCTCAATATTCAGTCAGAACCGGGCCGCCCAGGATCCAGATCCGCAAAGTATTCCATCAGCATCCTGTGGACGAAGACGTAACCGCCGCCGACTTTGCGCAGGAATATGCGCTCGGCTGCGTAGTCGAGGAAGGTGACCAGCTTCAGAGGGAGGAGATCTTCGCGGCGGAGTGCGAACCTGAGGGCGAAATGCTGGATGACGGCGAAGCCGCCAAAACGCAGCCCAACAATCAGCCCAACAATCAGCCCAACAAAAAGCATATTTCCGGCTTGATGCTCGTAGTATCCCCAGATAATGGAAGCAAAACACATCAAGATGCCAATGATGCGCAAAATCAAGCGAGGAGATACATGGAACACGCGCATATCTATGGATCGAAATCATCTAAAAGTTTTCCCTTCGTCTTCGATCTTCGGTCCGATCAGCAGAGGCAAGATCTGTTATCAAAACGATTCATGCACTCACGGGATTTTGATATTTGGCCTGCTCGTATCGTTAAACATTATTCTGGCGAGAACCAATTAGTCTCGTCTAATTGGTTCTCGATCATATTTCCGCCTCACCTTCAGCATCATCCTTTCTTTGTCCACGACCTCTACCAGCTCGCCAGGCTCGATTGGCTCGTCTGACTCGGCCATCCAGTATTCTCCATTATAGAGGACATGACCTCTAGGACAAATCCGATCTATCGCCTCGGCCTCTTCGACTGCCATTTTTTCAGCATAAGTTGGACGGTGCCGGGCCTCGGCCACCTTGTACAGCACGAAGACGAAGAAGGCGCCAATGATGAGAGACGGTCCCATCAGCGCCAAGAACATGCTCTGTTTGTACTCGGCAGGCAAGAACCATTCGGGAGATCCAATCGGAACCAAAAGGATAGACCCTGCGATGATGCAGACGAATCCGGCTGCCCCGAACAACCCAAACCCGGGACTGTTCAGCTCTATGAAGAGAAGCGCCACCCCCAAAACCAGGAGAAACAGAGCGCCCACGTTCACCGAGAAACCAAGTCCAACCAGCCCCAAAGCAAGAGTGATAATTCCCAAAAGCTCTGCACCCAAACCGGGATTGGATAGCCCGAAGACGAGAGCATAAAGCCCCACCAAGAGCAGGAGACCCGCCAACAAGGGGTCCGAAAGAATTGTCAGAAGCTGGAGTCTGGGATCGGGCTGGAAACGAACTATCTCCGCGCCTTTGGTGGCCAAAGTCCGATTCTTCGCCTCGAATCCGTCGATATCTTCCAAAAGCGATGGAATGTCGGGGCTTACGAACTCGATCACGCCATACTCCTTTGCCAGGTCCGCGTTCAGGTTCAGGTTGGAGACGACGAACTCTTTGGCGGCGGTGGCGTTGCGCCCATGCGCTAGGGCCCTTTCCTCTGCCAAAGCCACCACTGCATTGATTACTTTGGTATCGTTCACGGGCTCCGTTCCTGTGGGACCTATCTGGATCGGCTGGGCAGATCCTATTATGCTGTTGGGAGACATGGCAGCTACGTCCGCGCTGAGAAGAATTATGGTTCCCGCACTCCAAGCGGTTGCGCCCTTTGGGTAGACGTACGCAACGACCGGAAGTTCTGTCCTTTCAATCATGTTGACGATCTCTTTCGTCTCGGTCAAACCTCCTCCGGGCGTATCTAGAGTGACTATGAGGGCCTCGCATCCCCTCTCCTCAGCCCGGAATATGGCTTGCGCTATCATATCATCACTGGCAGGGGTGATGGTATCATCCAGCTCGACTACCATCACGCACTCTTGAGCTGTAGCGAAAGATACCAACGAAATTGCCAACCAAATCAGGATGAAAAAGGGGGCAACAACAAAGAACGTTCGCGCCCCCCGCCACTGCATATTGCGTTCAGGTATCGAGTTCACCTCTCTTCGAAAGCCTTGGTCAGTCCGGCAACCGTACCTGTGGACTCTCCGGACATGCCGCTCGGGGTGACTACGATGAGGTTCTTCTCTCTAGCTATCTCTGCCAAAGTTTGTAGCTCTCTTAGCTTGATTGCCACCGGTGCTTCCTGATAGAGCTTCGCTGCCTCGGACATGGTCTTGGAAGCCTGAAACTCACCATCTGCAAGAATGATCCTGGACCTTTTCTCCCTCTCGGCCTCGGCCTGCTTGGCGATGGCCCTGAGCATAGAATCCGGAAGGCTAACATCTCTTAGAGTGACCCCGGTAACTTTGATTCCCCAAGGATCGGTCTGTCGGTCCAGAATCTCCTGGAGCGTGACGTTAAGCTCATCTCTTTTAGATAGAAGTTCATCCAGCTCAATCTGGCCGAGAACGTCCCTAAGCGTGGTTTGAGCCAGAAGACTGGTGGCCATCCTGAAGTTTTCCACCTGGATCACGGCCTTGGCAGGATCTGTCACCCGATAATAAAGAACCGCATCCACATCCACGGTCACGTTGTCTTTGGTGATCACCGCCTGTTTTTGGACGTCTATGGTGATCACTCGAAGATCCAAAGAGAGAGCCTTATCGATCACGGGAATTATGATGGTGATTCCCGGACCCTTGATCCCGCTATAACGGCCCAACCTGAAAACTACCAACCTCTCGTATTCACGAGGAATCCTGATACCCTGGTAAATTATCAGGATTGCTATGATCAACGGTACAAAAAACGCAGTGATATCAGCCAAGTCAACACCCTCCAACAATTTGGGCTTCTCACTTTAAATAGCCGTCGGAGGTAAATAGCCGTCGAAGGGCGAAGCGGGATATTCGTCCCCTTCCATCGCGGAAGGGGCCGGGATGAAAAATTACTTCTTGAACTCGGTATATCCACACTTTCCGCAGCTCAACCGGTCCTTATGCTCGGCCAGGAATACTCCATTACCACATCGGGGGCAGACCGGCTTCGTCCGCTTGATTTTATCACCGCTCACATCATAGAACTCGTGTATAGCCATCTAACTCGCCTCATTCAGTTTTATTCTTCGGCCTCTGAAGATTCCTCTGCATCTGCGGATTCCTCGGATTCCTCTGCATCTGCGGATTCCTCGGATTCCTCTGCATCTGCTGCCACATTTTCGGCTTCTTTCTTGGAAGCCCCTTTTGGCACGTTTCTTTGAATTACATGAGGCCTTTCCACTTCACTTACTCGCTCTTCGCTCGCGTAGATCTTGGCGTATCCTACGGTCTCCCGCTTTCCGAATTCGGAATTCATGTGATCCACGATAACGAGCCCTGGTTTCGAGTTCATGGTAGCCGCGATTTTTTCAATGATGCTGTTCCTGGAGGGTGTAGGTCCGTCATGCTCGACTCTGAACGTGACCTCCCGCCGCCCCAATATAGGGTTATCTCTCTCTTCGATGACCTTTATGTCCATCTCAATCCTCCACGATCATCCTATCCATTATGTTTTTGACGTGTTCCTTTCTCTCGGAGGTTACCTTCACCATTACGCTGCCCTCGTTGGGCTGGCCGTAGACCACCACCGACCCCAAAGGAGCGTAGAGTATGGTGGGCAGGGTTGCCAAGTCCTCTTCGCCCTTGACTACGATCTTGACCCGCCTTTCGCTGGCCAGGACCTCCTTTATAATCTCAATGAGCTCTTGGGAGAGGACTGCTGCAGGGTTTTCCACCTCTACAGTCTCGTAATCGTCGCTCTCGCCAATCCCCTCTAAAACGTGATCTGGCGCGGGTCCGCGCTTGGTTTTGTTGTCCAAGATGCAAAGATCTGGTCTCTTCGGAGAAGAGGACAACAAACAGAACGTAGTCACGTCCCCCACCGCCACCACCTTGGGCGCGGATCTGAGAGCATCATGCATTGGCACTATGCATTCCAGCCCTTTACCTCTGTAGAGATCGCCCAGAGGGACTTTCAGTTCTGATCTCAATTCATCGGGAAGACGTATGACCTTCAACTTTATCGCACCTTCAGAGCATACTTCCCGGGAAGGGTTATCCCCAACTTCTTCGCCACTTCAGATCCTTTCGGATCCACTACAATCACGTACCCGCTCCAGTCTTTGCTCAGAGAAGATGAGCCACAAATGGGACAAACTAGTCCTTCAACAATCCTGTGGCATTCCCTGCAAGCCTGTTCGGTCATTCTGTCTCAACACCTTCCCGCCTTCGCGCAGCTTCAAGCCATTCCAGTTTGCCCAAACCAGTCTGCCTCATCGTAAGCCCGATCTTGCTATCTCTTGGCTCCTTCTCGTTGAGGCTTATAGCGATTATCCGTGCACGCAACCTGTCGCCCTCGGACAGGGATTTACTCGACTCTTTGCTAGAAAGCCGCGCATTCTTCTCATCGTACGACATATACTCGTTGGTAATCTGGCTTACGTGAAGCAGTCCATCAAATGGCCCAATTCCCACGAACGCCCCGAACTTCACGATCTCGACCACTTCACCCTCGACGATTTCCTGCATCTCAGGCTTGAAGACTATCGCATCAAATACGGTGCCGTAGTACACGGCCCCATCTCCGGCCAGGATGCGACCCTCGCCAATCTCGTCCACGTTCAATATAGAGACCACAGATCCCAGGATCTTGTCCACCCGAGCCTCGTACTTGTTGCGGAGCGCCATCTCTACGGCATCTTCCAGGGATTCGCCCATTTTGTCAGGAGGGATCCTCACTACTCCCCGCAGTTTCATCTTCCTATACATCAAAACTCCTTCCGCTTGCGATCTCCAGGTATCGCCTCTGGCGCAGGTGTATTACGGTAACACCCTTACTAGATAACTTTTTCTTCAGTTCTTTATCGTTGGTGAAGACCGAAACATTCCTTTCCAAAGCCAGATCCAAGAGGGATTGGTCCGCCTCACCCGAAGCCTCTACAGCTTCACACCTCTCGGCGAGAGCCAAGCCCACCTTGGCAGCGAACCGATCTTTTCCGGAATCGGCAAATGCCGCAAGGCCACTCAACTCCCTTAGCACTGGAACAGGAACCAGAAACTGGTGATAACCCAAACGCTCCAGCTCGGCGAAGATATCGACACCAAACTGTTCGGGAACCATGAGGGCATTGGTGTCCAACATCACCTTCAAACCGTTCATCTTTATGGAAAGGTCTGTCGAGTTCGCATCACTTGGAGATGGTCCCAACGCCGATCAACCGCCACCGAGCTCCTATTCGCCTGCTCACTGCCACCCTGTCACCAACGCTGGCGCAGATAGGACGTCTCAATTGAACTTCCACGAGGCCGCCATCCCTCGCACTGGAGACCACGCCTACAGTAGTGGCAGTGCCCACGTTCAGCATCAGTGGTTCGCTGGTGTGAATGGGTTCCACCTCGGCCTCATCCGACACACCGACTACCCTATCCAAGAGTTGGATCTTCATGAGGAAAGAGTTCAAAACCGGCGGGATTGCCCCAGGTGAGCCTGCCACTTGGCCTACCAGAGTATCGCTCTTGGTTATGGAAGGGTCTAGGAGCGTTCCGACACCAATTAGGCCCCCTGATGTGACGGCCTCTTGCACTCCGCCACCCGCCATCAGCTTGGTTACTTTCGTCTTGATGGGGACCCACTGTTTTCGCCCTTCTGACTCCACCGACATTCCTGGTCTTATCTCAATCTCGTCGTTCGGCTGGAGACTGCCTTGGGTCAAGGTGCCACCAATAACGCCACCTATAATGTTGCTCGGAAAAGTGCCGGGCTTGTTCACATCAAAGGACCTGGCAACCTGGAGCAGGGGCGGCTTTTCCATATCCTTTTCAGGAGTGGGAATGGTTTCTTCAATCGCCTGGATAACCAGATCTATGTTTACTCTCTGCTGGGCCGAGATGGGAATGACGGGCGCGTTCTCGGCCACAGTTCCCTTGACGAACTCTTTGATCTCGTTGTAGTGCTCGATTACTCGCTCTTTCGAGACCAGGTCGATCTTGTTTTGAACGATGACTATGTTCTCGACACCGGTTATGTCCAGGGCCATCAGATGTTCTTTAGTCTGAGGCTGGGGGCATGGCTCACTGGCCGCGATTATAAGCACCGCGCCGTCCATGATTGCGGCACCAGAGAGCATGGTGGCCATGAGGGTTTCGTGACCTGGCGAATCCACGAAAGAGACTGTACGGAGAAATTCACTGGGGGAATCGCAGTTGGGACAGGTCTCTTCTACAGTGTAGCATTCCGGCTCAGGACAGTTGGGACACTTCCGAAAGGTGGCATCGGCATACCCAAGCCTGATGGAGATGCCTCTCTTGAGCTCCTCGCTATGCTGATCTGTCCACACCCCTGAGAGCGCCTGGACAAGGGTGGTCTTGCCGTGATCGACATGGCCCACCATCCCGATGTTGACTTCTGGTTGCTTAGACGGTTTCGATTTTTTGGACAAATTTGTGACTCCCGAATGACTTTAATGGCCCACTACTGGGAACGACTACTATATAAATGCTCAGTACTCAGGATGTGGTCGCTTTTTGGATCAGCTCTTTTGATCGACCCTATACGTATCCTCTGTCACCCTCTTTGATCTCCTGTGAGATCTCCCTTACGAAGAGGCTATAAGTCCTACGAGAAAAATCAGACCAACCCCGAAATTCTTCGTATAGCTCTTTCCCGAAATCTGACTCTGAATCGTCTTTGCTCTCCACACCAAATTTGTAGAGGGCCTCGAAGTTATCCTCCAAATAGGCGAACAAGGCCATTTCAGCGTAAGGCTTGGGAATGAGGGGTTGAGATCCGATAAGAGTGTGCATCAGCGACTCTTCTTCGATCATCTCTTCTAAAGTGAGGTTCAGCCGTTCTGCGGAGCTTTTCCGGGCGGATTCACCTATATAGAGCTTTTCTTCAGGGGAAAGCGGTCTCATCTCAGCAGAAATCTCCATATAGCGGCGACCCATCTCGAATTCATGTTCCAGAACGAAAGCCAACATATTGTCTGAAGCCTGCCTGACATATTCTGTGTTCAAGGATATGACGGAAAACCAGAGTCCTTGAAAGTAGAAACGCCGGTTCATGGCCGCGGCGTAGTCCAAAATGCTGGGATTGGCAGATGCGAGCGAAGGAAAGAAGGTGATCGCCTCAGTCTCCACCAATATGTAGCCGGTGGCTTCGTCTCCCGCGAGGGTGAGGACGCGGCCCAACGGAGAGAGAGGGCGAAAGACCTCGCGAGAGTCTTCCATCCTTCTGTAAGCGCGAAGAAGCCTTTCGCACTCATCCAGATCCATGGCAGCCAAGTCGAAGGCCACATTCCTGGCTACAGAGACGAGCCAATCTCTGTAATCTCGTTCGAATGTTTCCCGTTTAATCGGATTCCACTCCCTTCGAAACGACCACTTTGTCCAGGATCTCTTTGAAGAGGGGCCACTGTTCCTCTGAGATCCTGATACCATTCTTGGACCAGCCAGTATACCTTTCGGAGGTAATGTATTCGCGAATGTCGATCCCCACGGACCCCCGAAACTCGGTCTTTCTTATTACCACATCTGTGGTGTCGTTTTTCTTGATTCTGCCGATCTCTTCATCCAAAAGACCAACTCCAATCATTTTTTGGCTTCGACCCTCCAATAGAGGCGTCAACTTTATATATGTTGTATGATTCATGTTAGCATGTCACATAGTAGCATGAAGGTGGTGGCGACTTGAGTGAAATAGGCAAAAAAGTCAGATTGGAACGAATAATCGATAGAAACAGTGGAAACAGCGTCATCATCCCCATGGATCATGGCATATCTGTAGGCCCTGTAAAAGGACTGGTGAATCTCTCAGATATGGTGGATAAAGTGGCAGAAGGCGGGGCCAACGCAGTTCTCCTCCAAAAGGGAATGGTCAAGCACGGTCACAGGGAGTACGGAAGCGATATCGGTTTGATAGTCCACATGAGCGCCAGCACTGCACTTGGACCAGACCCCAACAACAAGGTCCAGGTATGCCAAGTCGAAGAGGCCATAAAGGTGGGGGCCGATGCAGTCAGCGTCCACATAAACGTGGGCTCCGAGACCGAGGCAGAACAGCTCAGGAAGCTTGGGTCCGTGGCTGAAAGGTGTGAGTTTTGGGGAATGCCTTTAATCGCGATGATGTACCCTCGTGGCGATAAGATCGATGATCCCAATGGCGTTGACGTCGTTGCCTTAGCCGCAAGAGCCGGAGCAGAGCTTGGCGCGGACATTATCAAAACAAATTACACCGGGGATCCAGACTCTTTCAGAGATGTGGTGGCGGGCTGTCCAGTACCTGTAGTCATAGCAGGTGGCCCCAAAACCGAGACTGACCAGGAGTTTTTGGAGATGATCAGAGGTGCCATAGATTCGGGTGGCAAAGGAGTAGCTATAGGCAGGAATGTCTTCCAGCATGAAGAGCCCTCCAAAATGACCCGAGCGATAGCTGCCATAGCCCACCATAATCAGAGCGTAGAAGAGGCAATGGAAATTCTGAAATGATCGATTGAGGGCACCTTGGAATCGCCCTTGGGGTTTCAGAGACTCAATCCCCACGCCCTACATATCCATTTATCTGAGCATATATATATATATGATAATTAATTATGGTCGAGAACCAATTAGATGAGACTAATCGGTTCTCGACTATAAGATGGATCTGAGATCCCCCGAATCGGTCCGTTCGCCTTAAATCCCTCGATCTCCAGAAAAAGTTTTGGTGATTTTATTGATAGAGATTAAGACCGAGAAGAACATGCAGATCCTAGACATCACCACTGATGTGGACGAAAAGGTCGCAGAAAGCGGAGTCGAGGACGGCATCTGCCTTGTCTATACACTTCATACGACAACCGGAATCGTGATCAACGAGGCTGAGAGCGGCCTAACCCAGGACATATTGAGACGATTGGCCACACTGGCCCCGCCTGGCGAAGGCTACCTTCACGATAGGATCGATCGGAACGCTCATTCCCATCTTCAGGCAGTACTTCTGGGAAACAGCCGCGTTTTGCCCATCGAAGAAGGGCATCTGAACCTTGGAACCTGGCAAAAGGTCCTCTTCATCGAGCTCGACGGTCCTAGGCACAGAAGAGTTTTGATTAAGGTGATACCAAAATAAGAGAAGGACGCCTTCAGATGGACGTCCCCGTGGTCTGAGTCAGATTACTTACCCCTTCTATCAGATCTTTGGTTATGGCACCAGGCTTGCCATCGCCTACGTCTCTGCCATCTATCTTGACGACCGGCGCCACCTCTGCTGCGGTTCCCGTAACGAACATTTCATCTGCTGTGTAGAGGTCGAAGAGGCCCAGGTTCACCTCTTTGAGAGGATAACCCTTGGATTCGGCCACTTCAAAGACTGCGATCCTGGTTATGCCCTTCAGATTGTTCATGGTGTAGGGAGTTAATATCGTGCCGTTTTTGACAACGAATACGTTATCTCCGCTTCCCTCAGAGATGTTGCCTTCGGCGTCTAGGAATATGGCTTCGTCTCCACCTTTCACATTGGCCTCGATCTTGGCCAAAATGTTGTTCAGATAGTTTAGAGATTTGATGTTTGGCGGCACCGCAGCAGGAGAATTCCTTCGAACTGTGACAGTAACCGCAGTTAGACCTACCTCGTAAAGGTCACCATACATGGCGTCCCACTTCTGGGTGATGATTATAGTTGAGGACTTGGGGCACTTTCGCGGGTCCAAACCAAGATCGCCGATACCTCTGGTCACTATGGGCCTGATATATGCGTTAGAAAGCTCGTTCTTGCGCAAAGTTTCCAATATCGCAGAACACATCTCCTCCTCGGTTATCGGAACTTCCAGCATAATGGCCTTGGCAGAGTCGTATAGCCTCTTCACGTGTTCTTCTAGCCTGAAGACCCTGCCATTGTAGGCCCTGATCCCTTCAAAAACACCGTCTCCATAAAGCAGACCATGATCATATACCGAAACCGCCGCATCTTCCGCGGGAACAAATTCCCCATTAATGTAAACCCAGCTCATAAGACATCCACAACCCCGCATAATCGACAAGGGATAAATGCATTTTGACTGCCCGGAAAAGTCCTGCCGATCGACGGGTTTATTATGGTATATCACTGCACTGTCCCGAACCTGAAATTGCTACCCTGTTTGGCGGTGTTGGATTTATGATAAGACTTGGTTTTGTGGTCGCTGAGTTCAACCGAGACATTACCTACCAGATGGAGATACTCGGCAGAGAACATGCAGAATTTCTCGGCGCAGAAGTCACCCGTACGCTCATGGTGCCAGGCGTGTATGACATGCCCCTGGCAGTGAAAAAATTGTTGACCCACGACGATATCGACGCGGTGGTGACTATAGGTTGTGTCATCCAGGGTGAGACCGGACACGACGAGATCGTAGCCCAGCAAACATCCAGAAAAATCATGGACCTCGCTTTGGATTTCGACAAGCCCGTGGCCCTCGGTATATCCGGTCCCAAGATGTCCAGAGTGGACGCACACCGCAGGATCGATTACTCAAAGAGAGCGGTCGAGGCAGCAGTCAAGCTCGTAAAGCGGCTAGAAGATGCCTAATGGGAGGAATATCAGTTGGTATCAAGAAGACTCGCTTCCATACCCGAATCCACCACCATGAAGATCTCAGCAATGGCAAAGAAGCTCAACGCCGCCGGGCTGGACGTGATCGATCTTGGAGTTGGTGAACCCGATTTCGACACCCCAAGGAACATCTGCGATGCTGCAGTGGAGTCCATCCGAAGGGGCGATACCCATTATCTTCCAACCACGGGCCTCTCCGAGCTCAAAGCGGCCATTGCAGAAAAACTTTACGACGAAAACTGCCTCGAAGTATCTCCGGATGACGTTTCAGTAGTTCCGGGCGCAAAGATGGCAATCTTCGCCGCGATACAAGCGCTCCTCGACGAGGGCGATGAATGCGTTCTCATCGGGCCTTCTTGGGTGAGCTACGAGCCCTGTGTGAACTTCTCAGGGGGACGGGTTCGATGGGCCAAGGTGGACGAAGATTTCATGCCTCTGGATCTGGCTGAATCGATAACTTCGAGGACGAAGCTAGTCCTTGTCAATTCGCCCTCGAATCCCACGGGTGCGGTATTCAACCGTAAAATCCTGGAGGAGATCAGGGATTTAGCCGAGGATCACAACCTCATGGTCCTCTCGGACGAGATCTACGAGAAGATCATCTACGGAGAGGAACATCACAGCATAGGCTCGATCCCTGGAATGGAAGAAAGGACGATGACGGTGAACGGCTTTTCCAAGTGTTATGCCATGACCGGCTGGAGGCTTGGCTACATCACGGGCCCCTCTGAGGTGATGAAGTGGGTCAATCGCATTCTTTCCCACTCTGTATCTCACGCAACCACCTTTGTGCAATGGGCAGGCGTTGAGGCTTTGAAAGGGCCGCAAAACACCATCGATTCCATGGTCGCAGAGTTCGAACAGAGAAGAGATCTTCTCGTCTCGGGACTTCGAAACCTCGGCATAAAATGCGCCCTTCCCGGTGGCGCCTTTTACGTCTTTCCGGATGTGTCCGAATTCGGCGGAGGAGATGACTTTGCAGAGAAGATGTTGAGCAAGGCCATGATTGCGGCGACGCCAGGTTCTGCTTTTGGGCCAGGGGGATGCGATAATGTCCGAATGTCCTACGCCACCTCTCAGGAGAGGTTGAAACAGGCGCTTGAGAGGATAAGCGAGCTGGTTGGCTGAGAGGGAAAACGACCCTCTCAAAACCATATTTTGCCTCTGCAGGTTTGCTTATTTCGCCTTTTCAGGGGTAGGTCACACAAGATCGCATATCTCTTCACATGTGCTGTCAGGAGAAAGGTAGGTGGCGTTGAAATCCCAGTCAGGAGGCCACCAGCCGGGCACAGGCCACTCGCCTTCGAACTCGATGATAGCAGACTTCCAGCCCAACATCCACGACTACGTCACGGGCCACATTCCAGAAGCTTTCAACCTGTCGCGACGAAGCCTGATGGACGACGACAACTCCGGGCACTTGTGATCCAGGATATTGAGACTGGAAGAATCGATCAAGTCATCCTGGAAAAAAGACGTAACACATGACAGAACCGTGATCTACCCTTTTTGCGGAACTGAAAGAGAAGCCAACTGAAAGAGAAGCCACAAGCGAGCTAATCTACCTCCACCCCAAATGGCGTCTTCGCATACCACAATGTCAAGCTCTACGAAGGATCTTTCACGGAGAGGACTCCGTACCCAGTGAAACCCTCCGTGGAAGGAAAGAACCCTCGTTGAGCTTCTAGGAAAAAAAGGCAAAAAGTAGATAGGCCTTGAAAGACAAAATGTATCCCATGCTCTTCGAGAGAGTCGAGTCAGTGGGACTTTCCCATTACTCTTACATTCTAGGCGACAGGAACGAAGCCGTTGTCATCGATCCGAGGCGAGACTGCAACGTCTACGTAGAGCTGGCATCAAGAGAGGGTATGCGAATCGCCCACATTCTGGAGACTCATCGAAACGAGGACTACGTCATCGGTTCAGTGGAGCTCGCTTCCCGTACAGGAGCCAAGATCTGGCATGCAGATTCTGAGCTGGATTACAAGTACGGCACTGCTGCAGAAGAGGGCCAAGTCTGGAAGGTGGGGCGGTTCAGGCTCGAGGCGATTCAAACACCGGGCCATACACCAGGATCGATGAGCTACCTTCTTCGAGACAGTGGCGGCGATCCCTGGATGGTCTTCACGGGAGACGCTCTTTTTGCAGGAGACCTTGGCAGGGTAGACCTCTTGGGCATGGACAAAGCAGAAAAGATGGCCCGGTTGCTCTACGATTCCCTGTTCAACAAGCTCCTTTCGCTCGGCGATGATGTCATAGCCTGTCCTGCTCACGGCGCAGGCTCGGTCTGCGCAGCTTCCATAGCCGATAGGAAGTGGACAACTCTGGGCCTGGAAAGAAAGCTCAACCCCAAGCTCCAGTTTAGAGACGAAGACGAATTCGTGGCCCAGATGGCAGTGGAGCTGGAGCGTCCCCCCTACTTCAGAGAGATGGAGAGGCTAAACCTAGAAGGCGCGCCGCTTCTTTGCAAAGTTTCCCCGATGATGCCGCTCGCGGCAGGCGAGTTCGAGGAGATGGCAAAGGAAAGCTTCCTTCTGGATACCAGGATGGAGCTCGGCTTTGGCGCGGCCCACGTTCCTTTTGCCCTCAACATCTGGCTTTCTGGGGTGCCCTCTTTTGCGGGCTGGTTCCTCCCTTATGACAAACAGATCTTGCTAGTGGATGAGACCGGAGACCCCAGTGAAACCGCACGCTATCTCCTGAGGCTCGGTTACGATAACGTGGCAGGATATCTCGCTGGTGGGATGCTAACCTGGCACACGAGCGGAAAAGAGAGCCGTTCCATCAGGACCGCCAATGTTCAACATCTCTGCAAGCATCTTGACATGAAGGAGAAGAAGGATGCCTGGATATTGGATGTGAGGAGCGAACACGAACTGGAAACGGGAGGAAGAATCAGCGGCGCTCATCACATTCACATAACACAATTAACTCGGAATCTTGACGAAGTTCCAAAGGATAGACCGATCTATATCTTCTGCGGAAGCGGTCTTCGTTCGATGGTGGCAGCGTCAATTCTGCAGAAAGAGGATTTGGAGAACCTAACGGTGATCCTGGGCGGCCTTGCAAGCTGGAGTTCGGTCGCCTGCCCGATCATCCGGTGAAATCTTCTCGCTGCCTTCTCACCAGGTCTTTTTTTTGTTCCTACTCTTTGTTCTTGACTCTATCCGGTCATCGAGTTCCCAACAAAACGACCTATCGCCTCCATGTAGTCCTCTAAGCCAAGAAGCATCAAGGTGTTATGGCCCGCATCCCGTATCACCAACATCTCCTTTGTCTCGTTCTTGGCAGCCTGGTAAAGTTCGAGCCCATCTGAGAGCGGGATGATCTCGTCAATCTCACCGTGGATGACGAGGACGGGTCCTTCAAACATTTTCATCTTCTCCAGGTTGGAGACGAGATGTTCTTTCGACGAGTCCAGAAGGCGAGGGTCAACGCCCAAGGTTGTGAGCAGATTATAAGTATGGGCAAAGCCGCTCTCCAGTATCAAGCCAAATATCTTTTCAGGGTAGTGCGCTGCCAGTTCTAAAGCCGAAGCAGAACCCAAACTTCGACCCATCACAACTACCGGACCTTTGAGCCCAGCTTCCTCCAGAAAGCCCAGAAATTGGCAGAACACAATGTGGGCATCTTTGATCATGCTGGAATATGTTGGATTGCCGCCGCTGGTCCCGTAACCCCGATAATCAACCACTGTGAAGTTTATGCCAAGCATCGTGTAAAGCGGCCCGATCTCGTCGTAATCGGCAACCACCTCACCATTCCCATGAAAGAATAGCAGGTTTGGCGCAACTTCTGCCTCCTGGGCCAAATGGATCATGGCGCCCAGACTGACATTCTCGTCCAGAGGGAAAGATAGGGCTTTCTTTTGGCCGGGAACATCAGGACCTTGAGATGCAGTCTCCGGATAGAAGACACAGAAGGTTATCTCCGGCAGATCCAGAAAGGTGATGTCTGGAAGGTCAGATCTGTTCTTCATATCCTAACCAAGCACCTTATTCCTATTTTTAACGATGCCCTTTAGACCATTCATGAACCTCAGATTTTATGCGTCGATGCGTCCAAATGGCATCGATTTGAACCTGCCCAATTGATTTAAAATTTTATATGAAGTTTGTGAGGAAATTTAGAATGCGTGAACTGATGATGCCTTGAAGGTAAGGTAGACAGAATCTCCTCTCTTGAGGGCCATCTCTTGATACCCTTGCCGGGTTAAAATAGCAACAAAAGGAATCCCCACATCTACCCAGACCTTCACCACCATTCCAGCATCAACAACGTCTTCAACCACGCCCTGAAAGGAATTTCTAGCGCTCGAATCCAGCGGTCCCTTCGACAATAGAATCTCTTCGGGGCGGACCGAGGCGAAAACTTCGCGCCCGGAGATCTCTTCACCCTCGTTACTGCATGCGGTCGAAACTATGGTGAGGCCTTCAACCTCAATCTCAGATATGCCACCCATTTCTATGCAGATGCCCTTGAATAGATTCTCCACTCCGACGAAGTTGGCTATCATCTCACAGTTGGGCCTTCTGAAAACCTCTTCCGGGCACCCCTCCTGAACGATCTTGCCATCGTTCATCACCGCAACTCTGTCTGCGAGCGAGAACACCTCCTCAAAGTTGTGAGTCACGTGTATCACCGTGACCCCATAATGAGCGTGAAGCCTCTTTAGCTCTCTTCGCAACGTTTCCCTGGTAAGCCCATCCAAAGCGCTGAGGGGCTCGTCGAGCAGCAGAACCGAGGGCTCCATTACGATCGCTCTCGCGATCGCCACCCTCTGTTGTTCACCTCCGCTCAGGGTATCTGGGTGTCTGTGGCGAAGATGCCAAATCCCCAATAGCTCCGATGCTTCTGAGACCTTTTTTTCGACTTCTGCACGAGGAACCCTTCTCGATCTCAATCCAAAGGCGATGTTATCTTTTACGGAGAGGTGAGGAAAAAGCATATAGTCCTGGTAGACCATACAAATGTTCCTGTCTTTGGGAGCTTCGTTTGTTATGTCTCTCCCGTCAAGATCGATCTTTCCCTTATCCGGGGTGTAGATACCCGCAACGGTCTCGATCAGGATGGTCTTGCCCGATCCCGTAGGCCCGATCACCACTAGATATTCTCCGCTCCCGACATCGAGCGATACCCCCTTCAGGACAAAATCGCCCAGATCTTTCCATACTCCGACTATCTGCAACACAATCTGGCCCCCTTAAAGGCGAACGCCACCACCGCGGCGCTCAAAGATGTAAAGCGATACGACTGATATCAAAATAAGTATGGTCGCAGCAGAGATGGCCTGTTCTAGCTTTCCGCAAGACATGTTCAAAAAGAGCGAGATTGGGAGAGTTTCGGTCTTCATCCTGGTCGCTCCTGCAATCATCAGAGCGGCCCCGAACTCGCCGATCCCTTTCGACCACGTTATAACCGAGGCTGCAAGAAGACCGTTAGAGGCCATCGGAAGGGTGACTCGCCAGAGTGCCTGGGCGTCTGTACATCCCAACGTCTTGGCGACATACTCATATCTTGGATTTATGCTCTCGAAAGTGGACCGCATGACTCGGAGCATAAAGGGCATGTTAACGAAAAACTGGGAGACAACGATCCCAAGAGGCGTGAAGACAAAGACCAGTCCTGCCTCTGCCAAGCCCTTTCCGAGGGGACTTGTGCCGAAGAAGAGAAGAAGGCCGACTCCAGCCACCAATGGCGGAAGCGCAAGAGGCATGTCGAGCAGCGTATTTATGATATTCTCTCCTGGAAAGTTGTATCGAGCAAGAGCATAGGCTGCAGGAACCGCGATCAGAATGCAAAGGACAGTTGACGCCACCGAGGTCTTGAGGCTCAAACCGATGGCAAACTGGATTTCTTCTGAACGGAGCGAATCGAAGAAAGCTTGAGGTGGCGAATGGCTCACGACCAAGAACAGGATGACCACAATGAAAAAGGCGAGAGCAAGACAAGATGCGATGGTGAGCGCCTTCAGCCAGCACTTTCCAATACTGCTCAACGGGTTTGCCTCCTTCGCGTTCTCAGCTCTGCAGGAGTGCTGCTTTCATCTCGGACGTCATCGATCTTCTGTTCCTCCAACCAACCGCTGCAAGATCCGTCTCGCAGGTCGAACTGGCGCATGTAAGGCTTGATATCCAGCAACGGAGTCTCGTCCAATATGTCCAGGCCCCGGACTTCGAGGACGTTTTCCCTGACTCTTTTCAGTTCGACGATGGAGATTCCTATTGGATTTGGCCGGTTGAAATGACGGATGGAGAATATGCCGCGTTCTTTCTCCTCGTCGAGGAAGGGCTTTTGAAGCAGGTTCGAGACCGTAGCTCGGTGAAAATGGTAGATGAGCATTAAGTGAGAGAAGGATTCGATGCCCTTTAGCCCCAGAGCATATTCGGGAAATACCTCAACCTGGCCCTCAGAGTCGTTGAAGACCGCCTGGATGGGGGTCTTATCTTGTTCTTTGTATTCCGAATGGATTATACCGATAGGTTGATACACAATTTTCATTGACTCTGCCCCACATCTCATGATCAAAAAGTGCACGTCAAACTTCGCATTTTATCCCTTCGGTCGGGACGATTCAGAAGAATGTGGCGGTGTCTCGAAAAAAGATGTGGAGTTATGGTGATGTGTGAGCACCACCAGGCTCCGGCTTTCGGTTCAGCTTTCGTATTTCGGATCTGGGTAGGTAGTAAACCCGTACTCGGTGAAAACGACCTTCCCATCATCTGATGCAACGAAGTTCATGAACTTTTCTGCGTTCTCTTCATCTTCGGAGAATACGAGAGTCCCAATGGGTATGACCTTGATACCGTTCATATCCTTTGGAATCTCAATCTTTTCCATGCTCTCGGGGTTGTAGAGATCTTCCCAGACGATGGCAGCATCTGCCTGCTCCATTGAGATGTAGACCAAAAGTTCGTTCACGGTTCCTGAGAAGGCGACAACGTTTTCGGATACCTCGTCCCAGAGGTCCAATTGCTCGAGCATCTTTTTTGAGTTCTTTCCGATTGCAGGTCCGGCAGGTTCGCCTAAGGCAACTCTCACACCTGGCTCTGCGAGATCCTCGATCGATTCAATGTCAGCAGGGTTTCCCTTTGGGGTAACGATACAAGGAACGTGATAGACCACGTTTTCGGTCTCGTCTACAAACCCCCTCTCGATTGCAGAGTCGATATAAGACCTTGCTCCGGGCATGTATACATCTCCGGTCTGGTAAAGCTCGATCTGAGAGAGTAGTTGGGCAGATCCGCCGAAGGTGTACAGGATCTTGACGCCTTCTTCTTCTTCCTCGAACTGGTTGGCAATCTCTTCCATCGGTTCTCTCAATCCTGCGCCACAGTACACGAGGATTGAATCCTCTTTTGCACATCCAAAAGTGGAAAGGCTCGCCACCAGGATGAGCCCGACTAATATTGAAACAAGCCTGCGATTCATGCATTTCTGTCTTGTGATGCTTCGATGATAAGGGTTTTGGAAAAAAGATGAAAGTGTTGTGCGGTCCATCGAGATCGCGCTCTGTCTAAGATGCCACTTCAGACAGCCATCCCAGAGATCCTCCTGGGATGAGACTATTCTTGGTGCTCTAGCCAATCCTGCCAGGTGTAGAGCCTGGCATCGTATCCAACCTCCTGAAGCATAAACCAGACTATCGAGGCTCGGCCGCCTCTCTTGGAGTAGACCACCACTGGTAAGCTCTTATCCAGCCCCACGAACACCTCGGCCAAACCTTCACAATCTTTGATCCGGCCCCCTTCCATCACTCGGCTGTACTCCAAGTTAACTGCGCCTTCTATGTGGCCTTTGGCAAAATCGGCCGCGATCCTTGCATCTACGAGTTGCGGCCGGTCTGCCACGACGAAGTCGTAATCGGCCAGAAGTTCGGGTATCGGGTTCGGCACATACTCGACAGGGGTCATCACGCAGGGGCTCTTCTGCATGGGAAGACCTGCTGCAATCCAGTCATCTCTCGTTCCGTCAAGCACTCTTACGTCCCCGTGTCCCAGGTAGGCCACAATCCAAGAGACAAAGGTAGGATCGCCACAAGATAGACAATCGCTGTATGTTACCAGTATGTTATCTTCAGAAATCCCTGCAAAGCCCAGGGTCTGGGTGAGATCAGGAATCGACTTTAAGGTCTTGTCTTGGCGGAGGAATCCTTTGGAGGGAAGAAGGAGTGATCCCTCGATGTACGAGTCGCAATGACCATTTCCAACGTAGGCTATAACGCACCTTTCGTCTTCTAGAATTCCGCAGAGTTCCTCAGGGGTGATCTTCACGACACTGCCACAATCAGGCCTATCCAATTCTGCATCGTTTTCTGGACCGTTCTCTTTGGAATCATCTAAAATGACTGGCGACGATATGAGCCATACGAGGCCCGGCCCTGCTCTGGCACCATAATCGCATCCTGCATCTGCACCGCTGGCCAGGAAGGCTAGGACCGTCATGAAAGCCAGAATTGTTCCGAATTTTGATTTTCTCATATCCGCAATACACCCCCAGTATGTTTTGTGTTACGGTGTGCCTTAAATGTGATGCACCTGAAAGAATCTTGCCGCTGGAGACCTCTATTCTTTCACCAGAAGGTCGGCCAGGTTCATCATCTCGATGATCGCCCCATCGGCTAGTCGATATCGGGACCATTTTCCTTCTTTCCTCTCTTTTATCAATCTTGCCTTCTTGAGGACAGATAGGTGATGCGAAATGGAGGATTGGGGTCGATCTAAGGCAGCCATGATCTCGCAGACACAAAGTTCCCCGCCTTTGAGAAGTTTCAGTATGGAAAGGCGGCAAGGGTCTGACATGGCTTTGAAGACCTTTGCCTCCCCCTTCAGCTCAACATAATCAATCCCCTTTACGAGGTTGTGCAGTCTTTGGATCGCCTTTTCTGCTTTGGTTTCATCTCCAAACGACGTTTTCAGGCGTTTTTCCTCTATTTTGGTATTTGTGACCATTTTATCATCTCAATTGCAGCAAAAAAGTCCGTTGAAGCATGAAAATGTTGCTCATGTCCTTTTACCAGCAATTTTTGCAGATTTTCGCAAATCCTCTACACTTGTGGGCACCGTTTGGAAATCAAGTGATGGCGGGTTTTTTTAAATGAGCCTGTTTCAAAACTACTTATACGGCCCTTGATCACGAATCGAAGTTTACACGTCATTTGAGGTCATGGGCGGCGATTCCTTCGCCGAGATAGTTGATCGGCAAAGACCAGCATGCGGCAGTATTTTGAAATAGGCTCAATATGACTATTCTCCTCGAGATCCCAAAACCCGTACGCATAAATTGTTTTGACCTACGGATGGATCTTCGTTTTGGTATTCCGACCCGGTGACATCACCCGATAATTCGAATGTGCCCGCATATGTCACATATCATGACTATATGCCCCTATATCCACATTCCACCGCATTTTCAATTAGAGATTTCGCCCATAAAACTCCATTTAATGGAGAACTTCCAGCACATATATTCAGCAGCCCCCTTTTGCTGTCACATCAACCTAATTCGATATATATGTTTTCAGATCGCGTCGTGTAATCTCTCACCAAAATGATTGATAGTCATATAATTTTGTTTTACTTTTTAAAGACGGCATTCGAATCCTAAATCAGATCTTGAAATCACATTGAGTGGCTTAATCACCCCCAAGGTCCAACAACATTATATACGAATAATGCGTACCTACTGCCAGGTTACAACATGTGATCCTATGACCCGGACACCATGAATCCACATATGTGGATATCTAATGCCCGATTGGTCACATAATTTAACGTCAAAAAGCCTGAATTATTGGTGTGAGACAAGCAGGATTAAATCCTGCTATTTGGTAGTGGGAGTTGGTAAAAATTTCATCTCTGACGAACAAGAAAAACCTGACAACTTTGCTGGTGGCCGTCATTTTGGCAAGTGGCGTTCTCGGTTTTGCCGCCTCAGCGGAGAGCGGGATGAACTACCCGGTTGGATCCGGAGACGATGATTGGTGGATTGCATACCCCGATCAGCATCCCAATGCCGGCACTGAGGTCAACCATCCCGAATGGATACTGGACGCTGTGAAGGACGAGCCGATAATCCTTCTGATACATATGACGAACTGCCCGGCTTGTGAAATTCAGGAAGAGAATATTAATACTGTCCTGGACGACATGGATGATGACATAGGTTACCATGAAATGCTAACCGAAAATTACGACGACATCTATGATCTTTTAGACATATACGATCCAAGTGGCAGACCCATAACTCACAGCAGATATGAAGTTCCTGCAACCGTCTTTTTCACCCTTGTTCCCGATGCCGAAGGGAACGTCCATGTCGGATGGTACAGTTACACAAATTACAGAAGTGAAGACCACATAAGGGCATATGCAGAAGATGCCATCGACTACTACCAAGAAAATTCTGATAATTGGGATGAGTGAATCCAATGAAATTCGTGGGCAAGGGTCCCTTACTTGGGGGATTCTCCTCACTTCTGCTTCTTTTCTGCGTTATTTCTGTGGGTGCCGGCCCACATGATCCAGCAGAAGGGGTCGGGCTCGCCCCTGATTTTGAAGCGATCGATTCAGATGGCGTATCCTTCAAGCTGAGCGACTTCGAAGGAGAAAACGTGGTCGTTCACGTAACCAACATCGAAAATCCCCTTTGCATCGAATGCGAACCTTCTCTTAAGTCCCAAGTCGAGGAGCTTCAAAGGCTAAGAGAACTGCGTCCCGATCAAAAAATAGTCACCCTCAACATGAGGAAGAACCCCTATTCCAGAGACGGCAAATTTCTGGCTGAGACCTGGTGGGAGGTCGAGATAGATTGGCATTGGGTCGAAGACTTCGAGCCTTACCCAATCGCCAGCAAGTACGTCGAATTTTGGAGCAGAGGAAGTGGGTTTGCTAACCCTACGATAATCCTGATCGATCAAAATGGACGGGTTGTAGAGTATCACCACGTCTACCAGATGGGCGAAGGCGTGATTGAAGGGATACAGGATGCCGAAACTCTCAGCGAAAGAATCGAAGATTTGGAAAGCGGCGCTCAAATTTCCAGAGACCTGACTCTGGACGGAAGTGTGCCCATTCAGGAGGTTACTTTCATGGGCATGTTCGGGCTTGGCATAGTCACATCTCTTGCGCCCTGTTCCCTTGCTCTGTTGATAGCCGTCTTCTCTTACCTGATGACCACCCACAGGAGGAAGATCCTCGAGGCAGAAGAGGGCAAATCCACAAGTCCCAAAGAAGGTTTTATGATAGGAGTTGCCTTCACCTTGGGAATGGCGATGGTCTTCTTTTTCATAGGCGTCTTCATATCCAACTTGGGCCTTTTCGTCAGAGACTCGCGCTTCTTCGACTTGGCGGCAGGCGTTCTCATGATTATTCTGGGAATTACCACCTTCAAGCCTCTCGGCGAGATACTCGATCCGATCACGTCTCGGTTTCCATCTTATTCGCGAGAAGGAGACATGGGCAATGTGAGGAACAATAAGAGCCTTCTTGAGAAGTTGATCAACATCTCCGTCACCTTATTCAAGTACTCGGCTTTCATCGGCGCGTTCTCACTGGGTGTTTTTTTCGCCCTCGGGTGGGCTCCTTGTGCGATATCTCTGGTGTTTCCGGTTCTCATCTGGCTGATGGCACAAAACATCCCACCGCTTATGGGCGGAATGATGCTTTTTGTCTTTGGAGTGGGACATGGTGTGCCTATAATACCAATTGCCACCTTTTCCAGGACGTTCTGCGGTGCTATCGGCGAAAGGTACCTTTCTGCAGGGAAATGGATCTCAGGAAGCTTTGCCGTTTTGATCATAGCAACGGGGCTGGTCTTTGCGGCCAGGTATTTTGGTTACACGTTTTGGTGATATAGTGTTTAACGATACTTTTCGAACAAATCTCTAACTCTTACGAGTTTGAAATTTGGCCTATTCGTATCGTTAAACACTATTCTGGCGGGAACCAATTAGTCTCATCTAATTGGTTCTCGACTATAAACTGACCGTCACCAAAGCAATTTTTTCTCGGTCAGAAAATGCACGGGCCTAGATGAAGCAGAGATTCAGAATTCCATTGTCGGAAATAATTGCTAATTCTGACCCGTATTAACGACGTGAGCGAAAAGGCGCTCGCATCGCCGCCGGGTTTTGTGGCCCAGGTCTGGGCGCGGGTCCTGCACATCTCGCGCGCTAACATTTTGCACGCACGCTTCTGTTGCCATCCATTCAGGCCCCCGCACCCCACCGAAACCGATATCACCCCGCGGCCCCCAACCGGATCCGGATCGGTTATGGCCAGAAACTCGCCTCTAATGGAGCAGTATTATCAGATCAAAGAGCAATGCAAAGACGCCGTCCTCTTATTCCGGATGGGCGACTTTTACGAGACCTTCGGAGACGACGCCAAAATCGCCTCCGAAGCCCTGAACATCACGCTCACCTCGCGCCAGAAGGACAAAAACGGAGACAAGATTCCACTTGCTGGGATTCCCTACCACGCCCTGGAGGCGTACCTTCCCAAATTGGTCAAGGCGGGGTACAAGGTTGCGATATGCGAGCAAATCGAAGACCCAAAGAAGGCAAAGGGCTTGGTCAAACGGGCGGTCACGCGGATAATCACACCAGGAACCATAATCGAGCCTTCCATGCTCGAAGAGGGCGCAAACAACTTTCTCGCGTCACTTGTCGAGGAAAAGGGGGCTTTCAGCCTTGCCTTCGTCGACGTTTCCACTGGCGAATTTCTGGCAACCGAGATATCCGAAGGCGCACTTTGTGCAGGCAGAAACGGGGCCAAAAGCGAGGCCGAAAAGAAGCTTGCCTCCGAATTTTCCAAGTTCAGGCCAGCGGAGTGCATCGTGCCCCAGTCTCTCGGCGAAGAATTCTCCAAGATCCTGAAAGGTCAAGAAGGAATGACGCTTCAGCGGCTGGAAGACGAAGAGTTCGACCTCGAAAGATCCCGCCAGACGCTCGAAGACCAGTTCAGTCCGGAAGCTCTAGAAGGGATCGATCTTAAGAAAAAGGCGCTCCTTGCAAGAGCCTGCGGCGCGGTTCTTTCCTATCTGAAGTCGACCCACTTGGACGCCCTGGACCACATCACTTCCATCAGGATCTATTCTCCCTCGGAATTCATGGTCCTGGACGAGGTGACACTCAGAAACTTGGAAATCTTCAGGAACATCCGAGATAGGTCCAAACGAGGTTCACTCTTGGAGTTCCTGGACGAAACCGCGACCCCCATGGGATCCCGGACACTTCACAAATGGCTCCAGATGCCGCTTCTTTTGCCAGCAGAGATCGAAAGCCGCCTGGATGCTGTAGAAGAGCTCTTCGGAAACGGTCTTCTGAGATCGGACATTCGAGAGAGCCTGAAAGGGCTCGGCGACCTTGAACGGATCATGGCCAGAACCTCTTGCGGCACAGCTTCTCCCAAAGACCTCGTGGCGCTCAAGGGCTCTTTGGAGCGACTCCCAACGATCTGCTCAATCCTGAAGACCGCAGAAACCTCGCGCCTCCAGGACTTGAGAGCGAGACTGGAGCTCGGGCCGCTTTCCGAGGTTGCAGACCTTATAGGAAGGGCGATCCAGGACGATCCGCCTGCAACCATCCGAGAAGGCGGGATCATTCGGGATGGTTACGATCCCGAGCTCGACGAGCTTAGGGGAATTCTTCGAGAGGGGAGGGGCTGGATCACGAGGCTGGAGCGAGAAGAAAGAAAGAGGACCGGGATCAAGTCGCTCAAAGTGGGCTACAATAACGTCTTTGGCTATTACCTGGAAGCGACCAAGGCCAACCTCTCTTCGGTCCCGGAAGAGTACATCAGAAAACAGACCCTCGCAAACTCAGAAAGGTTCATAACTCCAGAGCTAAAAGAGATGGAGGCAAAAGTCCTCTCGGCCCAGGAAAGGGCGACGGCCCTCGAAGCCGAGCTCTTCTTCAAGATCAGAGAATATGCGGGAAGCTGCGCCAAGGAGGTCCAGGAGCGTGCAGTGGCCTTGGGAATCCTCGACGTTCTTTCTGCCCTCGGATTGGTGGCGGCAGAGAACGGGTTTGTAAAACCTCAGCTGAATTCAGAAGGTGAGATATCGATTCGAGATTGCAGCCATCCGGTCTTGAACAAGTCCATGAGGGGTGGGTTCGTTCCAAACGACGTCCACCTGGATGGAAAAGAGAACCGATTCTTGATTCTCACAGGCCCGAACATGGCCGGAAAATCGACGTACATGAGACAAATTGCGCTCTCTGTGATCCTCGCCCAAATGGGAAGCTTCACTCCCGCATCCTTTGCATCCATGGGTCTTGTGGACAGGATATTCACGAGGGTGGGAGCTTACGACGACCTCACCGCAGGCCAGAGCACCTTCATGATCGAGATGACCGAGCTTGCCAACATCCTGAATTCTGCAACTTCTCAGAGCTTGATTCTCCTCGACGAGATAGGAAGAGGAACCAGCACATTCGACGGGCTGAGCATCGCCTGGGCCATTTCCGAATATATCCACAACAAAGTCAGGGGAAAGGCGGTCTTTGCAACCCACTACCACCAGCTCACCCAGCTGGCCGACATCCTTCCCGGCATTAAAAACTACAACATGGCCGTGAAAGAAGAGGGCGATTCGGTAGTCTTTTTAAGATCTGTGGTTCCGGGCGCAACTGACAAAAGCTACGGGATTCACGTGGCAAAGCTTGCAGGCGCGCCTCAAGAGGTGATCTCCAGGGCCAAAGAGATCCTCAGTGCCATCGAACGAGAAGCCGTGATCGAACCCCTGGGCGAAAGCGAGAACAACCGGAAAAAGAAGAAAACGACCAAGTACACCCAGCTTATATTTTTCGACTCCCCCAAAACAGAGACCCGGACCGAAGAAGCTGAAACGGCAGAAACGAATCCTTTGATTGAAGAGATCCAAAACCTGGACCTCGACACCATCACGCCGCTTGAAGCCCTCCAAAGGCTTGTTGAGTATCAGAAAAAGTTGAAAGACCAAACCTGAACTCACGTTCTCGTGAAAATGGTCTACACATGCATTGGCCACGTATTCAGTTTTGCTCAACCCAAGTGACAAGATGAGCATACCAACACCACAAAATCGACTCTCATTCCTGGGATTCTCTGTAATGCCCTATTGGAACCGCGATCTCGAACCTTGCGCCTTTTCCTTCTTCGCCACACTCTTCGATCGTCATGCCGGTGATTCCCAAGATCTCTTTCACCAGGAAGAGACCATAACCAGTATGTTCTCCAAATGCCCGTTTGAATATCTGGCCCTTCATCTGTGTTGGGACACCCACTCCATTGTCCTCGAAGATGAGGATCTTTTGCCCTTCTCTTTCGTTGGATGATACCCGGATTTCTGTCGTCCTTTTACCGTGGCGGATCGCGTTTTCTATCAAGTTCGAGAAGGCTTTCTCCAACAGAGGATCGGCGAAGACCTCCCACAAGCCTGTCTCGACCTTGACATGGACACCATTTAGAGTCACAGTCGAGGCGGCATGTTGAACCGCCTTTTCCACATTTTGCCATTTGGCGGCTTTCACCCCCATGTCCTGATAATCTCGGGTGAAGACGACCTGGTGTCGGATGTTCTCAACCAGTTGTGAAATACAACCGGCGTATTGTTGCATGGCAGGATCTGGAGGTAGCATCTCGCTTAATAGTTGAGCATACCCAGATACACCCGATATCTGGTTCAAGAGATCGTGCCGTGTGACACTGCTCAAAAGGTTCAGTTTCTTGTTCGCCTCCTTCAAAGCGTCTTGATACCTTCGCATTTTTGTAACGTCTTGGAGGACTCCTGTCATTCTGAGCGGTCTCCCTTTCTCGTCCCAGGAAACTACCATCCCTTCATCGTAGATACATTTCCAGCCGCCATCTTTGCACCTCATCCGATATTCTGATTCAAAATGTGGCGTATTTCCATCGAGAGCGTTCCAGAGCTCCTTTTTTGCCCTAGGGAGATCTTCGGGATGTACCAGCCATTCCCACGTCTTCTGACCCCCTTCCAGATCTTCCAAAGCGTACCCGAGCATCTCCGCGAGGCTCTTGCTCCGTACCACCTCGCCAGTCGCCACGTTCCAGTCCCAGATGCCAAGGTTCGCGCTCTTGACAGCGAGGTTAAACCGCTCTTCGCTCTCCATGAGGGCCACTTCAATCCCTTTTCTCTCAGAAATATCCCGGACGATTCCCTGGATTATGCCCTTCTCATCATCGACGACGCGAGAGCTGATCTCCACATCTATCACAGTCCCGTCCGCTCGCACCAGCTGAGATTCAAAACGAGTATAGCCACGTGCCTCAGTTTCCTGGAAGGCCCTTTTGGAGGTATCGAGCTCGCTTTCTGGATGGAGCATTTGGATATTCATATCCTTTAGCTGGCTTGCTTCGTAGCCTAACATCTCGCATGCGCGGCTGTTGATGTCGATAATCTGCTGGTCGTACTGATTGTGAATAAAGATCGCATCGTTGGACTGCTCAAAGAGCTTCTTGAACCTATCTTCACCCTCTTTAAGGGCCTTCTCTGCCCGTTTGAGCTCAGTTATGTCCTGCCCTTGGATTATGGTGGCTTGAAGGGTCTTTCCGTCCTCAGAACATACGTTCGCCGAGTTCCAAAGGACAATCCGGATCTCCCCATTTTTGCAGAGGACAGGAATCTCCACAGACTCCCAGCGCTCGCCTTCCGAGGTGTAGTTGATCTTTTCGAGCGATTCTTCTCGGTCTTCTTCGGAAAGGAGAAGAGCGGGACCTTTGCCAATGACCTCTTCTGCCGTATAACCGGTGAGACGCTCGAAGGCTCTGTTGAAGCGTGTGAACTTCATGTGGGGATCCCAGACCGCAATGGGCGCACTGGCAAACTGAAGGAGTTTGTCTAAGTAGTCACGAGTCTCTCGCAGCTCTTTTTCCGCTTGTCTGAGTTCGGTGATGTCTCTGATAGACTCGATCGCTCCTACAACATTGCCTTCTCCATCGAAGAGTGGCGATGCGGTGCCCCAAAGGGAAGCGTCCTTTCCCTCGTACAAGCAAGGCGCAAAAGACTCGGCAAAAATCGTATGCCCCTTTCTTCTAATGCGACTGTAACAGTGCTCGACTTCCCTATCGCTGGAGAATATCAAATCGATCAAAATCGGTCTCTTGAATCCGTAAAAAGGTTCTCCATAAGCATAGTCACCCTTCCCAACGATATCCTCTTTGCAAACACCGGTCATCTCCTCCATTGCCAGATTCCACGAGATTACCTTTCTGTCCTGGTCGATGACAAAGGTCGCATCAGGGAGGAACTCGATTATATCTTGCAGCTTTTTATTGGAAGTGAATAGTGCATCTTCCATTCGATTGCGGTCGGAGACATCCCTGCTGATGCCGAAGAACACATTCTGGTTGCCCCAGCGTCCGGGCGTGATCTTCGTTTCGACAGAAATCAGGTTTCCGTCTTTCGCCTGGAGGGGGATGGTACAAAGATGATCTTTGCCCTCAACTATTTTGGCAAATGTGGATACTGCTTCGTCATGTTGTTCAGGCGGGTGTAACTGGGATATGTTCATGTCCACAAGTTCGTCGGGGGCGTAGCTCAAAAGCCGCGTTACTGCCGCATTTGTGCGCAATATACGTCCTTTTGAGTCTGTCACAAAGAGAAAATCCTGCATAGAGTCGAAAAGTGTCTGGAGCTCGTTCTGGTTTTCATGGACTTCTGCTTCTGCCTGTATGCGGACGATCGCGTTGCCAGTCATTGCACCTATCGTCTCCAAGGCGTTCCGGCTGAAAACGGGAACTTCGTTGGAATTACGCGAACCGATGTTATAACATCCGATAACACGATCTCTGTGAACTATGGGAACGAGCGCCATGGCTCGAATCCCTTCACGTTCCCTTTGGGCCTGCAAGGGCAAATCCACGTCTTGATATGTTACGTAGTAGGATCTGCCCGCCATTACTTCACGCCATCGATACGAGTCTCGGGCATTGTGTGATATTATTTCGACAAAACGGTCTGAAAGGCCTTTGGAGTAACTGAGCACAAGGTCATCGGATTCTTTTTCAGTAAGATAAACCGTACCACAGTCCATCCCAGAAGTGTGCATAGCTGTATCGACACAGATCTCCAGCGCCTCGTCGAGCGAGGCCACACCAGAAAGTTTTTGGGCCAGGTCACGTTGCATGATGATCTGTTTTTCTGCAAACTTGCGATCGGTAATGTCATAGATAGTCCCCTCAACTTCAACAGGTTTGCCAGAGGTGTCACATACATTGTGAACTTGCTCATGAAGCCACCGCACTTCGCCATTCTTGCAGAGGATGCGGTACTCTCGCACTGACGAATAATCTGGAATCGTACTTGCCTTATCTGCATCCCCCATCACCCAGGAAAGGTCGCCAGGATGGATAATCTGATCCCATCTTAGTTTGCCTGAAATGAACTCCTCTTTGTCATACCCAGTGATCTCTTTCACCATTCCATGGACGAAGAGGGGGACGTTCTCGATGGTGCTCCTGAAGGCGATACCTCGGAAGTTCTGAACAAAAGTGCGGTATCGGTTCTCGCTTTCACCCAATGCTTGCCGAGTCCTTTGTCGCTCTGCAGCCTGTCGAACCTGATGAGATAATTCCGCATAAAGTACATTCGGATCACGGTCCTTTTGCAGGTAGTAGTCCGCCCCGCGATTCAAGGCTTCGATCACAACCTCTTCTCGTCCTTTTCCGGTGAACAATATGAACGGGATATCGAAATTCCGATCGCGGAGCGTCTTTAGAAAAGTTAGACCATCCATCTCGGGCATTATATAATCGGATATGATAACATCATAATATGTGGTCTGAAGTTTTTCCATCGCCGCCTTTGCGGACTGAACAGCATTGACTTCTATATCTCCCGATTTTTCGAGGAAGATTGTTGTGAGATCTAACATCACGGAGTCGTCGTCTACCATCAGGACTCGAATCATGATTTTTCTCCACTTGGCGCGTCTTATGCACTCGACAATTCTCTTTTGGTTGGCACATATACCTAATGTTAAGAACATATACCTAATGGTCTAACGTGGCTCTGTCACATATGGCCATGTTTCTCTGAACCAAGTAATCACATTTTCCCACTACGAAATTGACTTTGCCATATTTCAAATTTGATCACTAAATCGATATGCTTTGGAATCGTGTCGCTGCTCAGATAACTGGGCGTTTTCTTCCTGCGATTCAATCTAGCTGTGTGTACTCGGTGGACACCACTGGTTTAGGTAATGTCTGGTAGATCGCAACTACCTAATCTGACAAAGTCAAGCTAATTGGTTCTCGACAGAGTAGTGCTTAACGATACGAATAGGCCAAATCACAAACTCTCGCGAGTTATAGATTTGTCCGAAGGGTGTCGTTAAACACTATAAGTAAAATTGGCAGGTAAAATTGGCTGGTTTTTGCCAGTCAAATACCATACTGCATCTCAGCGACCAAGTGCCTTGTAGGTGAGGGCCAGAATTTCGGCAATCAACCTGTTTCATCCGAGCTTTGTGATTTCACAGAACGTCACAACTAAACTTTTATGGTTGATCCGCCCTCAATCGAAAAAGAGTCAACGGAGCGGAAAAATCTTGGTGAAACTACGGCAAAAACGCCCTGGAGATCAGCTGAAGGACAAAGCAGAAAACTTTTACAAAAGAGCAGACGGATTCAGCCACGGGTCCCTGGGCATCCTGCTCGCCGCTCTAAAAAGCATGGCCAATGCCCGAGCCCCAGAAGCTGCTGCTAGCATTGCCTATTACACTCTCTTCTCTTTCTTTCCGTTGATCATCATCCTTATCTCGGTGGGAAGCTCGATATTAGAAGGCGAAGAAGCCCAAGATCAGCTGATGGTCTTCGTGAAAGATGCTTTGCCCTTGGGCGAAGACTTGATCGGGGAGAACATCCAAAGGTTAACGCACCTATCGGAAGATTTTCCCTCCGCTAAAGAGCTGGCATCAGAAAACGTCCGGCGCTTTTTGGAGCTACGAAAACCAGTTGGGACAGTGGCCCTCGTGGGCCTGCTCTGGGCCGCCACCAGCGTTTTTGTCGTCCTGACGCACAACGTTAACAGAGCATGGAATGACGCGGAAAGGCGCAACTTTCTGAAAGGCCGCTTGGCGGGATTGTCCACAGTGATCATTCTCGCATTTTTACGATAAACACAGCAGAATGCCCGTGACTTTAGTCATGGGATGAATGCGTACCAACAATCGGCATCAGGCTTGGGCAGATATCGTTTAATACAGTGGATGCTTGAAAGGTATCAGATGATTAA
>Ga0272443_10001117_pt1 | contig 42147 bp, 37 predicted proteins | sample SSMAcet12_FD_193581 | JGI IMG/M metagenome (GOLD analysis project Ga0272443, IMG submission 193581) | Marine sediment archaeal communities from Little Sippewissett salt marsh, Falmouth, MA, United States - SSM-Acet-12 | ecosystem: Environmental > Aquatic > Marine > Wetlands > Sediment ...
TCCAATGATCTTTTTTTGCCATCTTGGATTACACATTTAGACACCATACGCATATTAGTATGTCGGTAGGCACGGGCTGTATCCCGCCATTGAAATGGCGGGGATTAGCCCTGAGTTTTTCCTAAAACCGATATCAACCAAGGTCTTAGCTGTAGTGCCTAACAAAACATTAGTCTGATTGATATCGATTTGGCTAATCTGCTATGAATCTGCCCAAGTCCAGCTGAGAGAACAACCTGGCTTGCTTTGTACCCATTTCTTCAATCACCAACTTGGTCTTATTCCCACTCTTATCTTCAACAAGTGCGATGCGTATTCCTTCCAACTCATCCACAAGTTGCCTCAGACTCATGTGAAATGTTTTATTTGTCAAACCATTTCAGCGATTGCTTTATCCAGATCGTTTCCTTTCTTCATGGCATCGATGAGCAGATTGATGAGCATTTCAAAAAAAATTGCTTCCTGCTCTTCGCTCATGGTGGGTATGTCCACCTCCTTGTTCACCCTTTCGGTCAGGGTGTCCACGAAACGTCCACTCGCGTCGTCAAAGCCTTGCTGCTCATCACCGATTAAGGCTAGCGCTTTGGGGGGGATGCTTTTTACAAGGGTTTTTTCGGCTTCTCCAACCGCATCACGAAACAAATCTGCTTCAATGGAATCTGGCAGGCCGGTATTGATGTGCTTGCTTAGTTTTGAAGCGATGTCCCGTTTGTTATTTTCGGTGAAAATGGCCTCGAATGTATCTTCAACAACTTCCAACACCTTTTGATTCAGATCGGTAAGCGCCTTATTTTGCATTTCCAATTTCGTAAATAACGCCGTCATTCTCGGATCCGCCTCAAGAGGTGTAAGGACTATCTTTTCGCTGAGCGCTATTTTGGACTGAAGCACGTTGGCCAAACTCAGTTTGGCAGATCCTAACACCGTATACAAGCCGGCCACTTCGGCCTGAAGCACTCCGGCCCGCGCCAAGGATGCGGCATCAGGCATGCGAAAAGACCCGAAGGGGCCTATGGCGGTGTCAGCCTCTACCGTTATGAGCTGGGCGATCTCATCTTCCTTGGCTTTTATCTGATTGGCCAGTTGATCCGACTCTGCCTGTGCCTGTAAGACCATCCGGTCTATCTCTTCAAGCTTTTCGACGGCAGGTTGTCTTTCTTTGGTTATCCGGACGATGGTCGCCTCAACCTCGGTCACCGTTGTTTGGATGTTTTGCCGGGCATTTTCCAACTTCTGGTGTAAAACATCACTTTCACCCAGTTGGGTTAAAAACGAATCTGCGCTGGTTGCTTGAAGCATCGCTTCGGAAACCATTTGCTTGGCTTTCTGATTGATCTGTCTGGCAACCGTATTTGCTTTTGTCGTATCCAGCATGTACTTTCCTCACTTGTTTGGGTCTGAATGCATGTCAATTCGGCCGTTGAGCATAGATCGTTTAATATACTAGAGGTATGTGGAAACTAATACGACAACAACAACCGGCCCAGAGCTTGGACGCTTTCGAGCGGATTGTTGAAATTGAAATCCAAAGCTTCCTTTTTCCTTTGTCCCAAAAAGGTCAGATCAAGAGCCATTGGCACTGATCCACCGGAGCCTATCGCTTGGAGGTCGGCTTCAAAACGGGCTGAGTGAATTTCTAAAAGCTGGCCAGCGCCGGATGCAATGAACTTGGCTACGTTAGCCGCTGCACCGACAGATGCCTTCATTCCTTCCAGAAAGTCCTCCGCTTCTCCCAAACCAAAAAGCGCTGTTTCTCTAAGCGCCAGCGGCCCGCTGACCCGTACATCCAGGTCAATGGGAGTTATCACGATAGCACCTTCCGCCAATAAGAGGGTTGTTTTGAAGGCTTCCAAGGCGGCGAATGCCGTACCATATGCGATCCACTCTGCTGTTATTGCGGTACGAAGTCCGATCATCTTTGTCAGGGCAAGCGGATCGTCATAAACCCAGAATCTGATCCCGAAGAACCATCCCCAATGGCCACTCCCCAGGCGATTGATTTCTCCTTCGTTGTATCTGATTACATTCAGGATCTTGTTCACTTCTTTTTGGGCTTTTCCAACGTCTTGTTGAGCTTTTCTGAGGTTCTGGGTGGCCAAATCTCGCTCGCTTTGCACTATTTTACGTTGTTCTGCAATCACGACATCAAGCTTTCGCACCTCTCCTTTGGCGAAATTCACCTCATTTATTAAATTCTGCAAATCCTTACCGGACTGGAGAACAGCAGAATTAATAATCTCCAAGGCTCCATCGGCGAGTGTACGCATCAGATCGCCTCGCATAGTAGCTTTAATGTGAAAACTTGCACCGATTGACCCTGATCCGCTGGCCTCGATGGTGCTTTCGAACTGGTTGAATATTATGCCCGACGTTTTGAAGCTGAATCCGGCAGCTGATGCCCTGATCTGGGTTTGACTGCGAAAACCGAGCAACTCAACATCAGCCGAAATATCCATCCATTCTATTTTGTTTTTCTTTATATGCAGGAGGGCAGACGGTTTCGACCGTCCACCGGCGCCGGAAAGCTTGAAAATCGGGATATCGACAGGATCAATTTCAGCCCGCAACACGGCGCCGTTGGCCCTGTCAATATCAATACGGGTGAAGGCATGCCACCCCCATAGGTCGAGAGCGACTTGACCGTGCAGGGCCAGCTCATCACCTTTTTGCACTGCTTCCAGAGTTGTCCTCACGCCAAACAAGGTTCCTTCCACCCAAATACCATCGTTGGTAATGAGTCCCCTGGCATCTGCGAGCGTCAAACCTAGTAAAGCTGTTTCCACTTCACCGGCCAGATAGAGCTTTTCATTACTAAACGAACCTGCCAGTCTGCCACTCACTTGAATGGGGAAACCTTTGGGGAAAAGCTCGAGGTTCCCCTCAAACCAAAACCCTTTGCCGGCGATTTGGATGTCTCCTTCAAAGATCTGATGTCCCAGAATCTCTAAATGACTGTGTCCGGCCAGCTGGAAGGCCACGTCCGAGTCCGGTGCGTTGATCGCTACGCAACCGGACAGTTCCATATCGATCAGATGAATGATTTTGCCGGCTATTTTAAACCCGGTATGGAACCCCGTCGACCCTGCAGCCGCCAACCCGAAAATGGTCTCAAAGCTCGCCCAGTCGCCGAACGCTCCATGGCCGCTCAGGAAAACGACCACCCCCTGCCCCTGACCAGCGCTGCTGGACCGGACTGCGGGCAGCACCTCCATGAAGCGACCCGCTTCATCGGGGGTTCCGGCTACCTGCTGATAGGCTGTCTGTCTGAACTCCTGCGGTGTGGTAAGCAGCCACGTAAGCCCCAACTCTATGGGCCCGAACATTACGCGTTCGTTGCCAACGCGATAGTGCAGAGGTATAAGCTGTATAACGTCGTTTATGGAACGTGTCTTGGCGGCATTCATCAGTTTGGCAATCGTAGTGTAGGAATCTACGGTTAGGTCATCTCCCTTGTGGCCAAGCACGGCACCCCCCAGATACTCCGGCAGCTGCAGATAGGTGTGGCCCACCGAGAATGTCAACTGCTGTTCCTTGGTCAATGCATTCGGGTCCATCAGCGCCTTGGGGTCGGAAACGAACTTTACAAAGCTCATAAGAACCTTGACGATTCCGGTCAGGCTGAGTGTGGGCATGGGAAATTTGATGTGAGCCTGAAGATTTACACCTTCGAGACCTAAATACTCAATACCCAACTCGTCATAGAACACAGGCACCGGAATCGGAATCCTGGTAGCCAGAATGATGATCATGTAGAGTTTGTCGATAATCAGCCGGCGTTGGAAGTTGTGCGGGTCAGGCAGGGGCAGGCCATGATCATCCGGCAACAAGAGCGCAGAGGCCAGTGTAATCAAGTCAAATTCGTCGAGGCGCATGTCCGCCTGTACCAAGGCAATGGTGCCGCCCAGGCCCAGTCCGAAGGAAAGACCGTACAGTTGAATCCCTTCCAGCATAGGCAGGGTGCCAGGCACAGGATACAGCAATTTTACCGGGGGATCGCCTTCATTGACCCTGACATCAAACCGTACACTGCCTTTCGGGGATACAGCCACGGAAAAGGAAAAACTCTGAGGCATCTTTATGTTAAGATATTCCCTGAAAGTATCCGGCAACTTGTCAACATATTGGCCAAAGGTCTTAACGGCTTGTTCAATTTCAATGGGCAGTTCTTCGCCGGGAATGATAGCGTTGAGCAGATCGCAGAGTTCATCATCTTTGAAGTTGTTGTCATCATCCAGGATTGTCAAGTCATCTAGTGGAAGACTTTCAGGGAGCAGATTAGCGGCCGCCTGCAACCCGGCATTTTCCAGAAGTGCTTTTATCGGTGTCAGAGGCAAAGCCAGGGGCTTGGTTACCTCAAAGCCGCCGCTGGCCTCAAAAGTGCCTTTCTGCACGTCATAACTGAAAACGGGCGCCTGAAACCGAACCGCACCAAAATCTCCCAGATCGACGTTCCACCAGACCTTATCCTTATCTTGCTTGAGGGAAATGGCTTCTAAGGGCGATGAGACCAGCATCATCTTTATACCGTCGGTGCCCACGGAAAGTTTCGTCTTTATGAGCGTGTTTTGCGCGTCTTGAGGATCAAAGGTTTTAAAGATTTTTACTGCTGGCGTTTTGCCGTCTGCTTTGACACCAAACACATTATTGAGGCTCGCCGGCATTCCCACGCTGAACTGTGCCGAAACGGCCATATCCTTGCCGATATGGATGGCGAGATCCGTTGCATCGAGCCGGATTATGCCGAGCTCAATCCTCTGGCCGCCGTCTATCTCTATATCCGGCAAAGGAATGTCCACCGGGTTTAAGATGCGGTCCGTTGACAGCATGACAGCTGTTTTGTCGGCCTGGAATCGGGTGGTAATTGATTTTGGAAATACCCCCTGAACTATTTCAGGCAGGGCGTCATGCAATGCCGCACAGGAGAGTGTTACCGAAGACCTGAAGGCCCAGCCGTTTCCAGCGCCACTGCCTTCCCGCTCGATGGAAATATCACCAAACTCGAGGTCGAAGGCGCCCGCTTCAGGAAGCGGGAGACTGACTAGGGCATTTACAGGTTTAAATGACAATCCCGCAGAACCGTCCGTTCGATAGAAAAGGGTGAGGTCTCCCCAAAAGTCGATGGTGCCTCCGGCGATGTTGAGTCCCCCGGTGGCACTGAATTCCCAGCTCGCAGCGGTTGCCTTTTCCTTCTCAATGCGGAGTTTAAGGTTGTCGATGTCAAGGGAGGCGACGTCCGGAATTTGCACCAGAGGCGTGGCAGACTCATCCTTGTAAGATAGGGTAAAGAAATTTCTATTGTCGCTGACCGCGTAGGCCGCTTCCAAGGCAAATTCGCGGTCAAATATTATGCTCGCTACATCTCCTGACAGTTCCCACTGGCCGGTGCTGTCATAGCCGAAGGAGAAGGAAAACTCCTTGATCCGGATATCATCGGTAAGGACGATGCTGTTGCCTTCAACTTTGATGGAACCTGAAACACGAGCTTGGAACTTGCTGAAAGCAAACTCCAGCGTCCCAAGGGGAAATAGGGTGTCGCCTATCTTCATTTCCTTATCCGGGGCGTTCGAGTTAAGCTCTATTCTTCCTGAAAGCGACGTGTTTAATTTGCTGTCAACTAAAAGGCTGACCTTTTTAATAACCAGGTCAGGCAATTCCGGTGGAAGCGACGAGATCCCGAGCGCGTTTTTTAAAATTTCTGATAGTACCAGGTCTTCGGCTACGGCGGCTAATTCCCACTGGTTGACCCCTTTGAAGCCGAAGTAACCTGAAAACTCGGCATCTTTCAAGCCGGGAAACTTAAATCGCACCCCGATTTGGGCCTCCGGGTGAACCGGCACCACGACCTTATGCTCTGAATTCATTGATGCCTCTACCACTTGCTGGAAAATTCAAATAACTATCAGACTCAGAGTGCCCAATGACAATCTCCTTTTCCCCAACAGAAATATATCTCATTTAAAGCTTTATTTTGAAATGAATGCCCCACAGCTTGCTGCGGGGTGCGCTGCTTGACTTTGTTCCATTCCGCAGAAGCAGCCTTCTATTCTGCAATCTGTGCAACAGCAGGACCTGTACCAGGCAATAATTTATCAAAATCGACAATATTCATTTCACGGAGAATCGTGGGATTATCGGTCTGCCATATTTTCAAATATAGCTCCTCAAGCTGAATCAGGTCGAAGGGCGGCGTCTCGCTTAATTTTTCCTTTTTCGCCTCATCCAGCTTTATTCCGATCCACAGAGCGTACTCCAAGTCCGTGCAAATAACTGGTTTTTCTGATGTCTTGTCTGTTTCGCGAGCGATGTATAAATATACTTCCTTAATATACACTTTAAGCGATGAAACGATATCGCTAACGCCTTCAGGCCATTCGATAACAGGTGCATCTCCCTTTTTTTTCGCCTTGGTAATCTTTTGAATACTGGTTGCAATGCTGTCTGCGATATCTTTGACGGAGACTCCAATGTCTTCGTCACCTGCGTTCATTTGTTTTACAAGAATCATGTCCCGAGTAATGTCTTTTGCGAGCGTTTTATGCTCAACGGCGCCGACAAGATCTGTTTCCAAAAACTTCACACGAGTTGCCAATTGTACATTTGGTTTTGCTGGTGATTTTGCTGGTGCATCCATGGTTTACCATATCTCATCTTGATAATATTTAAACATTTTGCTTCCGTCGGTTTATTGTATAGTCCCGAATGTTTTGTACGGTCCCAACCATCCCACCATGGCCATAAATGTCAACAACTTCGGATTGGTGCTGAAAGATCTCGGCGAGCTGGCAGTGGCTCGGGAATGTTTCGAGAGGGCTATCGAAATCATCGATGAGAAGATCTACGATCCCGACCATCCACAAATGGCCACGATGGTCAACAACCCCACCTTCTCATGAAAATGTCGCCCCTGTGAGTTCACAACATAGCGGTTTTCATGCTTTGGGGATGAGTCTGCGAATCATGGACGTTTTCGCATTAAGACCATGCCAAATCTAACATTTTTTACTTGTGTATATGTGTTATAATTGTGACTTAGACCCACCTTATTAGTAATAATACTTTAAATTAAATTTGTAAATTCCACACCCGTTGTCAAATATTTTTAATATGTTTCCAATATATCTAATTTCGTATTTGTGCAGATCTGAGTCGGGCTCAAAAAGCACATGCTACGGCGTATCGAATTTAAAAAACCGCTAGCAGGAAAATTACTGAGCGTTCAAACTGTTAATGCGAAAGCTGGGATACTCCCTTCCGCGAGGCTATTGTACATCATTTATATATAAAGCAATGGGATGAAAGCACAATGACTTTCCAGAAATGGTTTATCCTGCCACATCTATAGGTTTATATCGGCCCAGATGTACCAGGTTATTTCCCGACGGTCCCTAGGACTGATATCAACCAGCCTATTGCCTCAGAATGTCAACCCTCCTGGGACAAGCTCCCGACTTCAGTCGGGAGTTGTTGACCCATATCACTTGACTGGAGTAGCGATGCCCCTCACACGCGAAAAGGTTCCTGGGGTGATGAACAGCAGCGTTCTGCTAGAGTAATCACCTGCTTTTGGCTGAAGTCCTGGATCGGTCAGAATTCCCCTGAAACAAACATCTGAAGTCCATTCTCGATCTGGATTGGAGTAGACAACAGCGCGCGTATTCGTATTGAGATCCAGCCTGTATATCTTGGTGCGCCAATTGGCATAATACAAACGCCCATCTCGGTATACCAACCCTTTTATGGGCTCTTCATCGTCTCTGAATATCTCTTCTACCGAACCGGTCCCGTCCTCCACCCGGTATATCCTCGCTGGCACAGTATTTCCAGAGCTGAGGTAGAGGTTGCCTTCGTTGTCGAAGGCGAAATCGCCGCTCCAATAACCATCCACCAAGGAGAGCTTGACCTCGTAATAGGGATGCGCTTTATCGCCCTCGACCTTGTAGATATTACCATCGGCGCGTGAGCCGCTCGCCTCGCTGAAATAAAGACCAAGATCGCCGTCCTCATCAAAGGCAAAGGCGATGTCTCTGACGTACGTGTTGTGGCTGTAGATCGCATCTTCAAAGGTCCAACCAGATCCCGTCTCCTGGGTTATGTAGATCTTGTTCTCGTTTGCATTGACGTAGTAAAGCTTCTCTGCGACTCCCGGATGGAAGGTGAAGCTGTAGAGATTCCGAGATGGTCTCGTGTAAAGGATCTCTTCTGATGAAAGCGTGCTTGGAGACCTTCCTGTGTAATGATAAACGGAACCAGGTGACTCCCTCGCGTCTGCAAAGTAGATGTCGACCAGCTCGCTGACGGCTATGCCTGAAAGGCCGGGTATGCGAGATATGCCTGGAACTTCGAATATGCCAGGTGTCTCAGGTGCGCTGGGCCTTTCAGATAGACTTGGAGCCTCAGATGCGCCTGGCCTCCTAGATAAACCCGGTGTCTCTAAACCCGGCGTTTCGGGTGCACTCGGCCTCTCTGATAAGCCAGGCGTCTCGGATGTGCCAGGTATGCCTGTGGAGACCAAGTTGGATCTATAGACGATATCACATCGCCGATCTGTCAGAGTTATGTAGACCCCTTTCGGTGGTGAGCGTCCTTGTTCCACAGCGAACCAGAGGTTTTTCAGGCCTTCAGGAGAGGAAAGGGCATAGAAGCCATAGATGCGAGAGCCGTCCTGGTCGTAAATGTCCACCCAGGTCCTGGAAGCTTCGGTGTTGGCACCGCAGGGCGGCAGGTCAGGTGCGGGTTCGAAAAGCTCCTGAGGATAAAAGTTCCAGTTATTGACCAAGAGCCGGTAGCGGACAAATTCCCTGCCGCCTGCAACGTAATCTTCTGTTCCTGTCAACACCAACTGGGGTGGAGGAAGGTTCGGATAACAGATCTGAGGCTCTGGCTCTTCACTTATGGCGATGGACAATGCATCTAGACCCAGCTCCTTGGTTGCGGGCTCAAAGCACAGGACGAGATCATTGTTGGTGCAGACCGGGCCGTTTCCAAAGAGCAAGACATCGCCATCGGTGAAACTGGGCCACCCCCTGTAAAGGATCTCGGTTGAAAAGTGGATCTGCTCTCCGTTGCCAGTGCGATCTGCAACTACCGCGTCCAATCCGAAGTCCACGCCACGATCTGGAATTCCAGCAGGAACACTTGCGGGCAAGAGAAGAGAATTCTGCGCGACGATGACACCATCACGAGCAGAAAGCAGGTCTCCATCGAGAAGTTGGAAGTTTTGGAACGTAGAAGCTGTGCCCTCAGTAGAAAACCAGATGTCTATCTTGTAGTTCTCCAGCATTTCAGGCAGCATGTCAGGACTTTGCAGCCATCTTTCCCGCCCCATCGTGGAAGCATGGTCCAAGAACTTGGCGATTCCATCCGAACTTCCGATGAAATGGATGGCGTCGAGGCCGAGATCAGTCCTCTGGATGCCGAACCTGGCCAGAAGCACAAAGTTCGGAACGATGGCGCCGTTGGTGGAGAGAAGATCGCCTGCAGTGAATTTGCCTTCAGGATCGTTCAGCTCAGTGGAGAAAACAATCAAGCCGCGTTCCACATCGATGACGTCGACGGCATCCAAACCAAGATCCTCTTCGACCTTGAAGGGCGAGAGAAGCTCTCGGTTGCGGGCAAAGACGATGCAACCTGGACCCAGCAGGTCACCGTCTGAGACGATTGGGTTTCCGTCTGCGGGTTTAGGGCCTCGTGTAATGAAGTCCTCTTCAGTGGAGAAAAACGCCCTCTCGCAGATATTTGCCAGCCCTTGTGCGTCCTGAGGTCCTGGCGTCGCAAGAGTCCCAGGAATTGTTACAATTCCTGGAGTCTCTATTGTTCTGAACGCATCTGCGGACCGAGGTGCCGCCGATATTGTCCCCACATTTCCGGGATCTAACTGCGATGCGACCGGCAATAGTAGCAAAATAAATGACAACAGTAATGCGGCAATTATTCTTCTCATCATCAAGCCCCCAACTTCAGATCTGCGGCAACTTATCGTCAAACTCCGCTGAAAGTTTTAAACTAGGTGAATGGATTCCAATGTATAAAAGAGTGTCGGATAAAGTAATCTCTAGTTTAATTTTAACTTGGGTATTGATATTCCAACTCTTATGATCGAGAATGTGAGGATGATGAATTCAAAAGCATGAAAGGACTGAAGAAAGAAAATGTAGTCGAGGGCCAATTCGCCTCGGCCCTCCTCCAGTTCTGACGTTCACATGGCGCTAGAGATCTTCGAGCCCGTGGACAATTTGGTAGAGTGCACCGGACGCGCTGGAAAGCCCGACCTCAAGCCTCAGCGCTCAGAAATCGATGCCTCCTTTTCCTCCAGAGAATATTTACGTCGTGACCTGCACTTTCCAGCGATGAAACGCCCCGAGAAGAACTTCGATGAAGAGGCCATGAAACCCATTCGAGAAAAGGCAAAGCTGCTTTACAAAGGGGCGGACCCTGCTCACGATTTCGCCCACATAATGAGAGTCTACAAAAACGCAAAAGAGATCGGAGAAAAAGAGGGTGCAGACATGCAGGTCCTCCTTTTGGCTGCCCTTCTCCACGACGCAGAATCCGGATCGAAACTTGCTGAAGTATATGCAGAATCGAACGCAAGAAACCTGAAGACGGCCGAGGATTTTTTAAAGAGGAAGGGCTTTTCTGAAGTGGTGACGGAAAAGGTCCTGTACGCGGTAGAGGTTCACAGGTTCTCCAAAGGCATAACTCCTACCACGTTGGAGGCAAAGATCCTTCAGGATGCCGATAGGCTTGATGCTGTGGGTGCGATAGGTATTGCAAGAGTTTTCATGACCGGAGGCGCCTTTGGTAGAGAGCTATACAATCCAGAGGATCCCTTCTGCAGGGCAAGAGAGCCAGACGACGGAAAGTGGAATTTGGATCATTTCTATAAGAAGCTCTTGAAGCTGGAGTCAGGTATGCACACAGAGACCGGAAGAGAGCTTGCAAAGGAGAGAGGGGCTGTGCTGAGAAGATATCTCTCAGACCTCGAAAAGGAGATCGAAGAGTAAAGGGGTAGAGGGATAAAAGAATAGAAGAGTAGAATAGCAGAATGATGAAAGCGATGGAGAACGGAGATGGGATGATGGAGGTAACTTTACACCCAAAGTCGGAGATCGATGCGAGGATTGAGAGGCTTCAACAAGAAATGAGGAAGTCGAACATGACTGGAGCGATACTGTTCCAGTCTGTGGACATGTGCTACTTCTCAGGCACTGCTCAGGAGGGATTGGTGTACATACCAAGCGACCCTGAATCTCATCCTGCCGTGATGATGAGAAAGAGCTTTGAAAGGGCCGAACAGGAGTCTCCTCTGGAGGTCAAACCGCTAAAGAGCCTGAAAAACCTAAAAGCTGACCTTGGGATTCCTGCAGGCGCTTTGATCGGTCTTGAGCTTGACGTCCTTCCCTACAACAACTACACAAGGGTTGCAAAAGCTCTGGAAGATGCGAAGTTCGTCGACGTTTCTCAAACGGTCAGGCAAATACGCTCCGTGAAGTCAGATTTTGAGATCGGTCTGATCAGGAAGGCCGCAAAGATTCTGGATGCTGGAATCGCATCTGTCCCGGAACACCTGAAAGAAGGGATGAGAGAGATCGAGCTTGCGGCGAAGGTGGAATGCGAGATGCGAAAATTGGGTCACGAAGGCGCGCTTCGTTTCCGCAGGTTCAACCATGAGCTTCCCATGGGCCATCTCATGGCAGGACCAAACGCTGCAGTTCCAAGCTTCGTTGCATCACCAACAGGCGGAGTTGGCGTATCCCTTCTCCAGCCTCAAGGCCCGGGTTTCAGAAAGATAAAACGGAACGAGCCTTTGCTCGTGGACTACGGCGGAGTCTACAACGGCTATACCGCAGACGAGACCAGGATATTTTCGATCGGCAAACTCCCACAGAAGTTAGAGGATGCTCACGTCGCTTCCCTGGAAGTTCAAGAGGCCGTGGCCAAAGCGCTTCGCTCCGGGACGATCGGGCGAGGGATCTTCAACATCTCAGAGACGAAGGGCGAAGAGCTCGGGTACAAAGATCACCTGGGAGGACCATCAGACGCAAAATGTGGGTTCGTGGGTCATGGAGTAGGTCTTGAGATAGACGAAAATCCGGTTCTGGGACCTGTAGATCATGTAATCCAGCCGAACATGACGATCGCAATCGAACCGAAGATGATCTACCCAGGAGAAGGCGTAGTTGGAATCGAGGATACGTTCCTTACGACCGAGAACGGAGCAGAGATGCTGACCGCACGCCCACAGGAGATATGGCGAGTGTAATGGGTGTAGGAGTTACGCACTTGATAATTAAAACCAAGCACGTGAGAGCAGGTCAAGAATATCATGCTTTAGACAGTTTTGTGCTTAATGCTACTGTTTTTCTGTTCAACTGCGTAAGTCCTAGGGTGAAAATGGCGACGAAGACCAAATGGCAAGATCATGGATAACAGTAACGTTTGGTTTGGGGTAACTCGCCCCCGCACCAGACATTACCACAACACTCGAAGGTCAGTATCCTCAGATCACATTCCATTCGCATCATCCCGAAATTGTTGGATTTTTGAATATCTTTGATTAGGGCTGGACTTTCATCCTCAGTTTCGAGAAGTCCTCTTTTATCACCACGTTGATCCCCATCTTGGAAAATATGTTCTCCAGTTCAATCTTAACGAACTTCTTGGGAACGTCGTATCCCAAGATCAGGGTAAAGTCGGTCTCTGAAGTTTTGCTCAACTTGAAGAGATTGCAGGCTTCAAGCCTATTCAGAACGAACTCAGCATTGAGTTCTTTGCGCCTGAACTCCTCGGCATGTGCCTGTGAGACGCTTCTATGCATCGCCCAGAATTCGTCCTTGTTGGGATGGGTCTCAATGAAGTTCAAGAACATTATCCAGTGGTCTATGTCCAGTATGACGTGTTCACCGGATGAAAGCATCTGGGCATAGGTATAGACCCTTTCGGCATCAACTGAATTGAAGAGCTCTTTATGCTTGCTGTAAAACTTCAATGCTTCTCGCATTAGTTCGCTTTGAGATATCCCTAGTTCTTCTTTCATATCCCTGAACAGTTTTGATGTCTCTTCATCCAGGGCGATCGTGACCCTCTCCGGAGCCTTTGGCATCTGCAAACTTCTCTCTTCCGGCGTATATTTACCTTTTTGTTCCTCCATCAAATATTTGGTCGTTCATAGTCGAGAACCGATTAGATGAGACTAATTGGTTCTCGCAAGATTGGTGTTTAACGATACGAGTTGGCCAAAAGGCCAAATCTCAAACTCTTACGAGTTCGAGATTTTTCCGAAAAGTATCGTTAAACACTATAGTTTGTCTGTGTTGGAGTGGTAAACATCATCGAGTTGTGAAAGGCATTAATCTCATCACATAAAGTGAAATTGGGGTGGTATCTCAAATCAAGATGTCACCTCTCCGGTCCTAATTCTGATCGATTTTGCGACAGGTGTTACGAATATCCTTCCATCCCCGAACTTTCCGGTCTTGGCCGCATCGACTATGGTCTCGACCAGAAGGTCCACGTCTGCATCTTCCACGATCAGTTCCATCTTGACCTTGGGAAGGAGGTCCACTTCCATGTCTTTGCCCCTGAACTGGAGCTTGATTCCTTTTTGCTCACCCCTGCCGGTCACTTCGCTCACCGTCATTGAGATGAAACCTTTCTCTTCGAGGGAGTTCTTGACCCGATCCAACCTTTCGGGCCTGATAATTGTTTCAACCTTCATCAAGGACTGTCACCTCCTAGGTGTAAGTTTAGGCGTAAGCCTTCTCTCCGTGCTGTGCTATGTCGAGTCCCACATACTCTTCTTCTTCAGAAACCCTGAGCCCCATCGTCACATCGACGATTTTTGCAAGAGCGAGGGTCACGACGAAGGCGTATACGATGGCGATACCAGCACCGATCGCCTGGGCCACGAACTGGTCAACGTTTCCGTATATGAGTCCAGAGTACCCGCCGATGGCTTCGGATGCGAATATCCCTGTGGCAAGAGCGCCCCAGAGCCCACCAACGCCATGCACGGCCCAAGCATCAAGGCTCTCGTCGAGGCCCTTTCCGATTCTGAAGATGAGAGCCCTGTAACACAAAATTCCTGCAATTGCACCTATCGCCAAAGCGGACATGGCATCGACGAAACCTGCTGCAGGTGTTATGGCGACGAGCCCTGCAATTGCCCCGCTCACCATACCGAGGGCGGAAGGCTTGCCGTTGATCCAGGATGCAAAGAGCCAAGTCAGGGCACCTGCCGCAGCAGAGGTGTTCGTGACCACGAAGGCGTTTGCAGCAAGCCCGTCAGCTGCCAAAGCGGATCCTGCGTTGAATCCAAACCAGCCGAACCATAGCAAGGCAGCACCCAACATCGTCATCGGGATGTTGTGAGGCTCCATATCGTGCTCGCCAAAGCCCATCCTTTTTCCGATCACCAAGGCCAGGGCAAGAGCACCAAAGCCGGAGCTGATGTGGACAACAGTTCCTCCGGCAAAGTCAAGAGCGCCCATCTCGGCGAGGAAACCGCCGCCCCAGACCCAGTGAGCGAGAGGGTCGTATACCAGAGTGGTCCACAAGAGGCCGAAAACTATGAAGGAACTGAGCTTGACCCTCTCGGCCACGGCCGAGGTTATGATGGCAAGCGTAATCCCGGCGAAGACCAGCTGGAAGGCCATGAAGATCAGGTCTGGTATAGTTCCATCGCCAGTACCCATACCAACGCCCTTCAGGCCCAAGTGGTCGAGGCCACCTATGACGCCGCCTATATCTGTTCCAAAGGCGAGGCTGTAGCCTGCCAAAACCCACTGGACGCTGACCAAAGCCAACGCCAAGAAAGAGAGGCCGACCATCGAGACCACGTCTTTTTTCCGAACCAATCCGCCGTAGAACAGTCCAACACCCGGTATCATCAGCATGACAAGGGCTGTGGAGACCAAGATCCAGGCGGTATCACCACTGTCAAGAACCAAAGACATCACCTATCATTGTAAATTCGAAATCAAATCAATCATTTATACACGCAGCTTTGCTGAGTACTGGTGAGAACTCGACGATATAAAAATAGATTTGATAAAGTTTCACAACATTTGTGAAGACGACATAACTTTGACAAACAGTCCCGTATTCGCAATCATCCATCCCTACATGAGACTTCGAGACGATATCGGTCTTCGCAAAGAACAGTCGGTATTAATAGAACCAGTATCGGCGCCCGCATCCATCCCTCACAACAGGACATCAGAATCAACAATCCGAATAAGCCCGAATAGGCCGAATCTCAAACTTTTGCGAGGTGGAGATTGACGTTCAAAAAGAGCTACGACAACGTGGCCTTCGACCTTCGCACCCGGTGCCTTTCGAGGCGAGAGATCGGGGATAAGGTGAAAGAGCAGCTTGAGGCGGTCGATCTTTGGGATATGAGACGCGCAAAGGCCGTCAACATCTCCGGCGGGCAAAAGCAGCGCGCAGCTCTCGCAAGGGCACTTGTTGTCCAGCCACGCCCCCTTCTGCTGGACGAGCCCTTGGCAGCTCTAGACATAAGGAGGCAGGCGGAGATGAGAAAGGAGCTGAGGAGTCTGATACGAAACTTCGGAGTTCCGAGCATCGTCGTCACCCACGACCTTCGGGATGTGGTCAGCATCGGGGACAAGGTGTTCTTGCTGGAGGCGGGAAAGGTGATCCACTCGGGTCCTGCAGAAGAAGTGTTCTGCGCAAAACCCCTCAGCGGTGCGGTGATGCGCTCATGAACTCGCGCTCGTCCCGCAACTATAGTCGAGAACCGATTAGATGATACTAATCGGTTCTCGCCAGAATAGTGCTTAACGATACGAATAGGCCAAATCTCGAACTCTTACGAGTTAGAGATTTGGCTGAAAGGTATCGTTAAGCACTATAATCTAAAAATGGGAACTGAGATGATGGAAATCAGATATCGACCCATCGGGGTCATCCATTCGGAGCATACGAGACAGGAGGACACCCCCATCCAGGGGGTTTTCAACTCCACCAAAGGCGAGGTGGAGCTATTTGCCGAGTACGTCCCTGGGCTAAAGGACCTCGAATCCTTCTCCTGGACCACTCTCCACAGGCAATTTCATCGGGCGACTGGCTGCACCCTCCTTTAAAAGCCCTTTCTCGATGGTGAAAAGACGCGCGGGATCTTTTCCATACGCCACTTCAACCGGCCAAATCCCATAGGAATCTCTATCGTCGAGCTGCTCGCGGTCAGAGGTAACGTCCTGGAGGTTTGCGGGGTGGACGTCCTCGACAAAACGCCCCTCCTCGACATCAAGCCCTACGTTCGCCAGTTCGATCATCGAGAAGAGGCGAAGAGCGGGTGGGTGGACGAGTAGCACATCGATGACGTCGAGGGCGAGAACAGCACACCAAAGGCGCTCAGAGGGCGGGAAGGGACGAAGTTCTGATCGAATCTCGGGGGCGGGGGCCGGGTCCTCAATCCGGCCGGAGGGCTCCGTCATGCTCGCGGGGCCTGCCGCCAAAGACCGCCGAAGTGCGGCGGGCATCGTCTCATCTTTTCTTCGTTTTAGAAGTTGCGCAGTTAGGTAACTGAACCTAGAAGATTTTGAGTGAATATTTCATTATGGTGCCTAAAAACCTAATTCATCATATTTGGTGATAATAATTATGTATTTGACGCCCAGATCATCCACCAACTGCGTAACTCCTACATCCTCATTGGACTTGCTACTGAGATCGCTGCTACACTGCGATTCTTCTCTTAACCGATGACCAATGGACGACGATATGTTCTGTCGCAGGATAATGCTCTGAGTGTCGAAAAGTGGGGAAACATTTAAGTGAGATGATGAGCAGTGCTATGTCGGACGGGCGATACTGGGTTGATTTAGTTGGTGAGTTAGTATGAACCTCTTCGAAATTGCAGAAAACAACTCAACACATTTGGAGGCCCAGCATACTCTTCTAACACATGATGGAGATATATTACGTTTTAGTAGCTCTGTGTCCAGCGGGTGGACGATCTCGATAAATATGAGGCAATGTGCATTAAACAAATTTTTAAAATTTGGTATATATAAAAACATATATAATCTAACTAAATCTGAAGATGAGCTGGAATCCCATCTCGGAGAGGCCTATAAAACTAGAACAACTTTCGACAGAACATTTGAGAATGGTGAACTGTTTAAATATGGTGCATTAAACATTGGAGGCTTGGGGTTAGAAAATTACGGGAATTATTGTGTTATGATTAAAAGGACATGCGCAAGAATATATTCTTTGGCATTCATAAAGGAACATAGTTTTAAATATGTTCATAATGGCGATGGTGTGAATATTAGGGAATTGGAGCAAGATGTTGCAGATGGAAGTCATGTACACATGTTGGCTGCTATTAAACATGAGGAGGATTTGGGGGATAAACAAGATATCGAATGGCCAACTATGATATGTTGCAACGAAAACTATATCGAAGCCATAACAAAAGATGAAATATCGGAAAGACATGTAGATCGTGTACGAGTAAGTCAAAATTATTATAATTCACAGTACAACGAATATCTATTCAATTATGCGTATAATATATCCGACATATCTGACGATGAGATATATCGATTGGGGGACTTTAAAGAAATGCAAGATCTTTTGAGAGATAAAGAAATTGAATTGGAGATAATAGATGAAAGCTAATCTTAAGATAATAGCCATAGCATCACAAGATGGGTGGGCCTTTGTCCAAGAAGATACTAGGATAGTATTATTAAAACCACCATATAATTATTTGGATATGGTGCATGTAACAAGGGCGACTGTGCAAAAGGCCATAGATATACACGGTTTCGAAAAATGTGACGTTAATAAAGAATTTAATAACATAGGCGAAATCATCCAATACATTAAAAGGGATTACGTCCAATTTAAAAAAACCCAGGGAATTGATATGCCTACACCTGAAGAATTAAAAGGTCTATTAAACTATGCAAATGACGATGTGTTAATCTCTTATTTGAATAAAGCTAGAAATGAATTAATACCACTAGGAAAGATTATTGCCGCTAAATCTATAGCATCAGATTTAAAGGAACTAGATAGAATAGTGGAGAACCCAGAAATATGTCGTCTAATTGAGGAAATACTTGAATTATGTAAGTCAGAGATGAGGAACTTTGAAGAGACGAAAGCGGAATGGACGCACAAATATCCAAATATATCTGGAAAATATGATATGGCCTCAATAATATGTCTTCAAAGAGCAACCTCACAAAGAGGACAATTGCTACGTATAGTTGGTTGAAGTGTTCGATATGGAAACAATTACGTTTTATTCTTATAAAGGCGGTGTCGGACGTACACTCGCTTTAGCTAATATTTCTCTCTACCTTTCACGTTTTGGTCAAAATGTATGTATCATAGATTTTGATTTAGAAGCTCCCGGGCTCCATTATAAATTTCCGCAGATACTTCAAAAAGAAGATATAAAACAGGGTCTAGTTGACTACATATATGAATTTGCAATTGAAGGACATATACCCGAATCTATAAAAAAATATTCACATAATATTATACCTGGATCGGAATCGAGTGGGGAACTTCAACTTATTCCTGCAGGTAATGTATTATCTTCTGATTATTGGCGTAAATTGGCTTTGATAGATTGGCATAATTTATTTTATAAAAAAGATAGTGAAGGAATTCCTTTCTTTATTGGGCTAAAAGAGATGATTGAGGACGAATTTAATCCAGATTTTCTGCTTATCGATTCTAGAACAGGAATAACTGAAATGAGTGGTCTATGCACATCGCTTTTGCCTGATAAAGTGGTGTTCTTGATTACCAATAACCAAGAAAATATCGATGGGGCCCATCAGATACTTCAAAGCATACAACAAGTGGAAAGGCTTCCTGAACAAAAACCAGCTGAAATAAATTTTGTTCTTACTCGCATCCCCTATCCGGATAACGAAGAATGTGAAGAAGATGAAAAGGAATTATTAAATCAAATTAAGGATCGTTTAAATTCGCCTATAGGCATAACACATTATGACAAACAACATATTCATGATATTTGCATACTTCACTCAGATAGGGACTTAGAGTTATCCGAATCCTTGAGAGTGAACCAGTTAGGACTTAGCAGAGAATCACCATTATTGCGAAGTTATCTGAAATTATTTTCAAAAGTAATTCCTAATGAAGTTATTGAGCCAAAAATCGAAAATATTCTCGACAGAATTACCACAACGGAGAACTTGTTAGAAGACCCCGATAAAACCCAGGAAGAATTGGAAGGGCTAGTAGCGAATTACCCTCACCCAAAAAGTTTAGAGCGACTTATAAAGTTATATCTTCTTAGAAAAGAGCCCAGAAACAAAGTATTAGCAACATTTCATGATTTATGGGGGACATTTGAAATAAATAATGAAGATATGATCAGAGAATATACATATTTGTTCATGAAATACGGGCTGGGCCGTAGCTGGGAAGAACCGTTTGAATTAGAAATAATCGAAAGATACCTCAAAACAAATCCTGAAAATAAAATTTCAATTGAATGGAAGTTGGCAAGCGCTTATGCGGCTTACAAAAAGCCCGATATAGCTTTGGAACATTACTTCAAAATACTCAACCAAATTAAAGATAAAAATAAGGTCCTTTTGCCCGTATTTGATTTAATGCTCCAATATGGTTTATTTAACGAAAGTAATATGTTGTTTAATGATTACTCAGACATCATTGATGAAGATACATCATTACGAGTTAAGAAAATAGAGATATTATTTAAACTAAATAAACTGGAAGATGTCGAAAACCTGCTTAACGATGGTGGAATAACAGAAAAAAATTTACTCTACAAAAACCCCAATATGTATTTCCGTGTGATGGAAACGTTAGGCAAATCTGAAGAAGCAGAGGGTAAGTTAGAAAGCTTGATAGAGAGTGCTAAAAACGAGGAAGATCTAGAACGGCTGTATCAGATAGGAACTTTGTTTTATGAAATTAATCGAAGTGATGTGTTTGAGAAGAAAATATACGGAATGCCAAAAGCTGAAGAATTATTTAAGGCTTTAAAACAAAAATATACAAGAAATTCATACGTCAATGATACGTATCTATAATCCAAATGATGTGTGGTAATCGGATTCGTGTTAGCCACTCACTTCGTCACATCATCCCCTCGCATCCATACTATGTTGAATTTCTGCCCCATCTTCCTCGACGAGTCGATCGAGAAAGGATTGTGCGGGCGCGGCATCCAGAAAAGCCTATTGACCCTGCCACCCGCACGCCTTACGTGTGAAAAGAATGAATACACATCACGATATAAATCTCCAGTAACTCATGATCACCAAGGTCTGCAGCACCCACTGCGAGGATGACGAACTCCTCGCCCAGGAACTGGCCCGGACCCCCAGGCCCCGGCGGTGGTGAGACCTGACCTGCCCGCACCCGCCCTTCTCTTTTCCAGATGCGAAAATCGCCCCCCGAACCGATCCGGCTTTCGGGAGCCCATCCGCCCGATCGCCGGGTAGCACGGAAAGGCGGCGCCAGGCGGGACCAAAGATCCTGGGGCGAAGACCCAGGCGGCCCGCGCCGGACGGCGCCCCTCTCGCCACCCGAGCGGAGGGCCGAGGGTCCTCTGCGCACCAGTGGTCGCTAGTGTCGGAGAAAGTTAGTTTTTAGGCATTCAAAAATCCACAACCAACATCATTCGGAGCATCCTGAAACCTAAGAGTTAATTTGATGTGACACTAGCGCCGATCGAGGAAAGCGGCCCGGGGGGCCTGGCCACCTTCTCTGGAGACCGGACTCTCGCACGAGATTCCTCGAACCGCAGGGCGCCTCCAAATCTGTGCACCAATTCCACCTTCATGAACCAGACCTGAACCCATCGTCTTATGTTTAAAGCGGGCCGAGATGTGAGCTATCATTGGCTCTTTTATGTTTATACAAAGGCTTTTCTGATATTGATTTGTGGGATTAAGCATCGAGGTCTATACATAATTCTATACATAAATTGGAGATTACGAGACCGGTTTAGGTATAACCCACTTTGCCCACCTTGTCGTGCCTGAGGATTCAATCGTACCTTCTCGCCGCATTTCCTGAAGCAGGTTATTGATGTAGGTTTTCTTCTGGCCATCGGTGAAGGCATCTGAAATCTTGTCCATGAGCAGTCGGTCGATATCCTGCCTGGATACCTCCTCGAATTCCTCTAAGTATTTTAAGACAAGTTTCTTGTAGAACTCCTTGTCGAATGCACGCTTCTTGATGTAATCAGCCTTGGTGTCTGTTGCGGCTGCAACTTCTGCCGATACGAAGAGCTTCGGGCGTCGTCCCTCGATTAAATGTCCCTTTTTCAAGGGTTTGAACTCATCTTCAGTAAGGCTTTTTCCCTTTTGTACCTTGTCAAGAGAAATCACGTCCATCAAGTCGAGATCTGTCCTCATCATCAGCATTCGGGTATACCTCTCATCGAGAATCTTGCCGATGATACGCACTTTCACCCGACCTTGTTCGCTCAGGTCGTAATCCGGCATGGGAAAGCTCCTTTGCCGCTGCCTCATGAACATCCGTTTGATACCACTGCCAATGGTATCAATCATTTTGAGTTCGACCATCGAATTGGCCAGAAATCGATTTCGGTAGAATTCCGGTGGAGCATCCCGACGGATGACCTCTTCCACGCTACCAGGTAGAAACTCGCCCAGGTTTGTGAAGAGCAGAGACTCAGACTCCTCGACGACGTTGATGCGCCCCCCTTGCGCGTAGTCCTGGTGAGCGATGGCGTTGTGCAACGTCTCACGAATGACCCAAGAATCGTACTGCGTGATCTCAGTAGGAAAGAGTGTCTCGCTGCGCATATACCGGTATGTCAGATTCCTGATCCTGGCGAATACTTGATCAACAGCCAGGATGAGTGGTGGCCCGAAAAGCTGGTAGTCCTTTTCCAAGCCGTTCGCGTCTTTGAGGATCCAGCTAATCTGGGCAACGGCCGGATGCAGAAAATGTTCAGCCTCGTTCTTCCCGAGGAGAACAATGGCAGTCCGGGTGATCTTCCCGTCGATGCATACCTTAGACTTGTTTAGGAAGGTGATATCATCCCATTTATCCACTTCTTCCGCCAGTTCAGGATGCTTTTCCTTGTACTTATCTCTTGCAAAAGCTATAGCTTGTGAATCGAGGTCTTCTAACGTCGCCCCTTCGCAAATTTGAGCTGACCAGTCTTCGAACGTTGCCTGACCGCGGATCTGATCCAGTTTCTGGAGGGGCAGTGGGCTCAAGGATTCATGGATGCGACCGTAATAGTGTCCCTTCCACGAAGTAGGAATTCCTCTTGCAGCAGGAGGTATCTGGAAAAGAATCACCCGTTTCTGGCTTTGGCCATTCTTTAGTTCGTGGATTTTCAGAAACGTCGTTTGATTATTGGTATGCTGGGAGATCTCCAACTTGAGTCTTTCCAAACCCGGTTCTTGCAGTCTGTAATTTGTTCCACATATCTTTCGGGGCGGTTTATCAGTCACGCCGAAGACCAGCCAGCCCGCAGGTTGCCCGTTCAAATTGGCCTCGTTGCTCAGAGCCGAGAAATATTTTCCCAGGTCGTTAAAGTTGTAATTGTTCTTGGCCTCCTTAAACTCTATCCACTCTGTCTCAGCGGGAAGCGCCACCATCTCTTTGAGCTTGGCCTTGAGTTCTTCTGGCGTCATGAGGTCCCCTCCTTCGGCTTATAGTGCTTAAACCAGTTTCCAAGCTATTTAACCCACTGCCCTGATGTCGTCGCAGTGATGCCCTTTCTGCAAAAGGTCAAGAATTGGTGCAGAGTTGATAGGACTACTTCAAAAGCGAGGCAGATGATACCTGGGGGCTCCAATCGCCAGCCAGGCAGTTTCCATCTTGGCCACGTCATTGAACGCTACTACAGTGGTTATAGCGACAAGGCCTGCAATCCCGCCAATTTCCATGTTGAGGGCGCTCGGCTTGCCCTTGATCCACGAGACAAAGAGCCACGCTTGAACCCCCCCAACGCCAAGCCCCCTGGTCTCGGCAGCGGTGACACCTGGCTTGCCCGCACCCGCCCTTTTCTCTTGCCAGATGCGAAGATCGCCCCTGAACTCGTCCAGCTTTCGGGAGCCTGTCCGTCTGATCGCCGGGCTGCACAGAAGGTGGCGCCAGATGGGGCAAAGCGGGACTGAAAGAATTGGGGCGAAGATCCAGGCGGCCCGCGCCAGATGGCGCTTCAGCCTCCAAGGTCGAGCGAAGAGCAAGAGCCGAAAGTCCTGCGACACCCTTTGACTCAGAAGGTGTCGCAGCACCGATCTTGGCACAGGAGGGAAATGCGCCGAGTAGGGCGACCGGAATCCTGTGAATCGGTGAACACGTATAAAAATGAATCCGGTCTCGGTGATGCCTTGACAAGCTTATGCACACTTGAAAAGTTGGAAAGTAGAGCCACTTAATTTGAGCAGAAGTTATATACCTCCTCCAGAAAGGCACGACGTAACTCGCAACTGAAACGCGATAAATCCAGTCCAGAAGGAGGAAATACCACGGCAGACGATATCGATTACACCATTCTCGGCAACGAAATGCAGATCGTCGAGATCGAGCTGGACCCCAAAGAGGGCGTAAGAGCCGAAGCCGGGGCCATGATGTATATGGAAGAGGAAATCGAGATGGAAACCTCTACGGGAGGCGGCCTCTTGAGAGGTTTCAAGAGGGCGATAACCGGCGAGAGCTTTTTCATCACCACCTTCCTCAACAAGGGCGGAGGAAAGAGGCACGTGGCCTTTGGCGCGCCCTATCCTGGCAAAGTGATACCCCTGGACCTGGACCAGGTGGGCGGAGAATTCCTATGCCAAAAAGACGCATTTCTCTGTGCCGCAAAAGGCGTGGAGATCGAGGTTGCCTTCACCAAGAAGCTCGGAACCGGCATCTTCGGCGGCGAAGGTTTCATTCTTCAAAGGCTCCGAGGTGAGGGAAAAACCTTCGTTCACGCGGGAGGCACTATCGTCAAGAAAGACCTCCAGCCAGGAGAGCGTCTCCGCATTGATACCGGCTGCCTCGTGGCGTTCTCGCCCCAGGTGGACTATGACATAAAGTTCGTTGGAGGATTCAAGAACGCACTCTTCGGCGGTGAAGGTCTCTTCCTGGCTGAGATGACCGGTCCAGGACCTGTCTACATCCAGAGCCTGCCGTTCTCCCGCCTGGCCGATCGGATCCTGGCGGCAACAGGTGCTCAAAGAGGTGAGAAAAAAGGTCTCAACATCGACCTTGGTGGTGGCGGAGACCTGATCGGAGACGTCTTCGGGGATGACGAATAAACTCGAAATCGAAAGACTCCGATGGACCAAAGGAAGTGCAAGGCGGCGTATCATGCTTAGCAGCATTGTATCGTGTCTATGCTGAGGCGGCACAAGGCCGTCGTTTTGCACTCTTTTGCCCGTTTCTTCGAAGACCCACAGCGTAGAATGAATTGCGTGGACTGTAGTGCTTAACGATACCTTTCAGACAAGTGTCGAATTCGTGAGAGTTCGACACTTTGGCCTATTCGTATTGTTAAGCACTAATCTCGCGAGGACCGATTAGTCACATCTATAGTCACATCTAATCTGTTCTCGACTATATTTCCCGAAATGTGTAGTGGTTCACATCACAACCGGAGTTTTTTTCTCCGGAACCTCGCCCTTCTCGCTCCTGCCCAAGGTGGGGTTGCAGATCTGAGGCGAGGTTTCCATCAGCTTATGCCAATTGTCCCGATCCCAGAGCATGTGCGAGCGGTTCTCTTCTGGAATGAACTGCTTCAGCCTCAAGGCCAAAGTCTCCCAGTTAACCTCGTGACCGTCAAAATCCGGCCCGTCGACGCAGGCAAACTTGGTCTCGCCACCCACCTCGACTCTGCAGGCGCCACACATTCCGGTCCCGTCGACCATCAGCGGAGTTAAACTGACTATGGTCTTCACTCCAAAAGGCTCCGATGCCTTGGAGCACTCCATCATCATGAAGGGACAGCCATGAACGAAAATCCGGTCGACCTCGTTTTCCTTCAGATAATTGTTGATGAAGTCGTTGGTCCAGCCTTTGTCTCCGCATCCGCCGTCTCCTGAAACGACATGCAGCTCATCGCTGAACTCGCTCAATCGATCCTCCCAGAATATGAAATCTGGACTCCTTCCTTCAACGACGGTAACGACGTAATTTCCCTTCTCTTTGAGGGCCTTTATCAGTGGCAAGGAAGGTCCGATCCCAAAGCATCCACAGGCACAGATGACTTTCCCGAAGTTATCGATTTCTGTGGGAGCGCCCAAGGGGCCTGCCAGGTTCTGGATGTAATCGCCCTCTTTGAGAGCTGCAAGCTTCATGGTGCTCGTCCCCATAACGTAGAATACGATGTCCACCGTGCCTTCATCTTCGTCCCAACCGGCCAGGCCCATGGGTATCCGCTCCCCTTTCTCGTCGACCCTAATAATCACGAACTGACCTGGCTGGGCTGCTCGGGCGACTTTTGGGGCTTTAATCTTGAGATAGACGATGTTTGGGACCAGACACTCCCTCTTTGCTATCTGGTACATCTTAACCTCCAACGACTTTGTTCAGTTTTACAGCACAGACTTTAAGCTCCGGTATCTTGGCCACGGGATCGAGAGCGGGGTTGGTGAGGACGTTGGTTGGAGTCTCAGCGAAGTGGAACGTCATGAAGGCAACACCTTGGGGCGACTTTTCCGTAATTTTGGCCTTCGCCTTGACCTTGCCGCGTCTGGAAGAAACCTCGACCAGATCACCGTCTTCGACCCCCAGAACCTCGCCATCTTCGGGATTTATCTCCACAAATTCTTCGTTTCGAAGGTAGTTCAGGTCGGCGACCTTTCGGGTCATGGTCCCGGTGTGGAAATGGCAAAGCGTTCTTCCGGTGGTGAGAAGGAAGGGATAATCCGTGTCAGGAAGCTCTTCAGAGGGCCTATACTCAACGACCGAGAACTTTCCCTTTCCCCGGGTGAAGCCGTCTTTGTGCAAGTAACGGGTTCCAGGATGATCAAGGCTCGGACAGGGCCAATGGAGGCCACCCTCTTTGAGTCTCTCGTAGTTCATTCCCGCATAGCTGGGTGTGAGCTTTGCGATCTCGTCCATTATCTCAGAAGGATTTTCATAAGAGAACTGATCCTCGTAGCCCATTCTCCTGGCGATCTCGGATACGATCTCCCAGTCGGGACGGGATCCGCCCACAGGATCGATCGCCTTTCTTACCCGCTGGACTCTTCTTTCCGTGTTGGTGAAGGTCCCGTCCTTTTCGAGAGTGCTTGCGGCAGGCAATACCACGTCAGCCAGGCGGGCGGTTTCCGAGAGGAATATGTCTTGGACCACCAAAAAGTCCAGCTTCTTCAGGGCTTCAACCACATGAGTGCTATCTGGATCGCTGATGACGGGATTTTCGCCCGTTATGTACATGGCGTTGATCTTTCCTTCGTGGGCGGCGTTGAGAATCTCGACCACGGTAAGCCCGGGCTCGCCTGGAAGCTCTTTTCCCCAGTCGTCTTCGAACTTCTTCCGAAGATCTTTGTTTGCCACCGCCTGATAGCCGGGGAAGACGTTCGGAAGAGCGCCCATATCACAGGCACCCTGAACGTTATTCTGACCCCGGAGGGGATTGATCCCGCTAGAGAGCTTGCCAACGTTTCCAGTTATCATGGCGAGGTTTGCAAGGCACAGGATGTTGTCGGTCCCGTGGGAGTGCTGAGTTATTCCCATAGAATAGATGATCGACGAAGGCTTATTCAGGGCGTATAGTCGGGAAGCTTCCCTTATGAGGGATTCTTCCACCCCGGTTATCTTGGCAGCTTCACTCAAGGAGAAGTCGTCGAGAGATCTCTTGAAGTCCTCAAACCCTTCACAACGTTCCTGAATGAAGGCATCGTCAGCCAGATTATCGTCCAATACTGCCTTGCACATGCCAAGCTCGAGCGGAACGTCGGTTCCAGGTTTCTGTCTCAACCATATGTCAGCGAACTTGCAAAGCTCGATCCACCTCGGGTTGGCAACTATGATCTTCGCCCCATTCTTCTTTGCGTCCTTTATCTTGAGAGCGATGACGGGATGTTGTTCGGTGGTGTTCGAACCCGTGATGAATATGCATTTTGCATCTTTCAGTTCCTCGATCGAGTTGGTCATGGCACCGCTTCCGAAGGCATCGGCAAGCGCCGCCACTGTAGATGCATGACACAATCGAGCACAGTGGTCCACGTGCTTTGTTTCCATCACAAGCCTTGCAAACTTCTGAGCCAGATAGTTCTCCTCGTTAGTGCACTTGGCTGAAGAAAGAAGCGCAAATCGGTCGCCTTTATGCGAAGATAGCTTCTCTCCCACGAGGTTCAAGGCTTCTTCCCAGCTCGCTGGGACCAGCTCGCCGTCTTTGCGGATCAGAGGAGTTTTCAGCCGATCCGGGCTTTCGACGAAATCAAGGCCAAACCGCCCTTTGACGCAGAGCTGGCCATTGTTTGGGGTATTATCTCCCCTTGTTCCCTTTACTCTCACGATGTGATCGTCCCGGACGCCGATTTCCATTTGGCATCCAACCCCGCAAAAGGGACAGGTGGTGACGGTAAAGTGGCTTGGCTTTGTCCATTTCTCAGATCTTGCGTAGAGAGCTGCAGTTGGACAGACATCCACACAAGCACCGCAGAACTTGCAATCCGAATCCATCAACGAGACGGGATCGATCCCATGTTGTTGATGATAATTCACATCGAAAGAGAGAACTCCTTCGCCCCTCACCTCTTCACAGGTCCTGACACACCTTCCACAGAGAATGCAGAGATTGTAATCGCGGTCGAAGAATGGTTCTCTCAGAACGGGCACGTTCCGGTACTTTGTGGAGTATCTCATCTTTGTAAGGCCCACATACTCCACAGCGTCCTGGATCTCGCATTCTCCATCGTTAGGGCAATATTTGCAGCCCACAGTTGCAGGAAGCTTTCTCATGCACTCTCTAAGGTCGGTGCATTCGTCCTTTCGGTTGCAGAAAAGGCAGCTAGTCGGATGGTTAGTCAAGGCGAGGAGCATCTCCAGGCTGTGTCGCCTCATCTCCTGGAGCACCTCTGTTTTCGTCCTCACCACCATCCCTTCTTCTGCAGGTGTTGTGCAGGATGTGGGATAAGTCTCCAGACCCTCTATCTCCACTATGCAAAGCTTGCACGAGCCTATCGGCTTTAGGTCTGGGTGGTCGCACAGAGCGGGTATGTAGATGTCAGCCTTTCGGGCTGCTTCGAGAATCGTGGATCCTTTGGGAACTGTGACTTTCTGTTCATCAATGGTTAGGGTTATCTCATCCACTTTCACCACCGCGCTGTTTTAGGAACAGCAAAGTCCTATTTCTATTTTGCTCTGATTTCAGAGGGAAATGGAATCGTCCTGACCATGATTTCCGAGACAGAGTCTACCGAATGTGGTAAATGATGGACAAAACTTATATATCACGGAATAGGAAGTCCATATCCTTCCCGTTAAAATAAACCGGTCAAAAGATGATAATTGAGGGAAGAATGTATATACTACCAACTAGGACACCACCCTCCTATTGACATAAATATACATTTCGAGAGATTCCAAAACAGTACATATCTATGCAAATGAGTCGACACAACAGGAAAATCGAAAAGCTTTAAATATCGAGGCATAGCTTGTGTGCCAAAGCCCATCATGGTAAATATCGACGGCGGGCGAATCGCTGTTCGAAGCCGAAGACGGACCTAAGCCAAATACGAACTAAAGGTGCTCCATTACGGGCTTATCGCAGAGCAGGATGGAACCGAACCATCCAAAAAGGCGGCAGATCAACAAGATCGAAGCGGGATACTATGTCAGGTAAGAAGAATAAACTGAACTTGAACCGGGTTTCCATGCCCAAGCAGTCACCTGAAGATCGAAGTCGCAACTTCTTCGAAGTGGCTACGGGTTATACGGAAGAGATGGCAAGGGAGGAAGCTGGCAGGTGTCTACAATGCAAGAAGCCCAAGTGCATGGAAGGCTGCCCTGTTGGCCTGGACATTCCTCAGTTCATCAAGGCTATACAAGATCAGGACTTTTGGGAAGCGGTCAGAATCATCAAGAACAAGAACAGCCTACCAGGAATATGTGGAAGAGTCTGTCCCCAAGAGGTCCAGTGCGAGAGCCGATGCGTCCTCACCAAGAAGGGCGCGCCCGTGGCCATAGGCAGGTTGGAGAGGTTTGTGGCTGATTGGGAATCCCAGAACGGACTTCAAGAGAAATCCAAATCTGACCTGGAGTCACAGCAAAAGGTGAACGTTTCGGCAGACATTCAGCCACCTACAGGAAAACGGATCGCAGTTGTGGGCGCAGGACCTGCAGGTCTCACCACCGCTTCAGATCTAGCCAGAAGAGGACACGAGGTAACCGTCTTCGAAGCGCTTCACGACGCCGGAGGAGTTCTGATCTACGGAATCCCCGAATTCAGGTTGCCCAAAGATATAGTTCGGTCCGAGGTCGATTACGTGAAATCTCTGGGCGTCAAGTTCGACCTGGATTCGGTAGTGGGAAGGTTAGTCCAAGTCGATGAGCTCTTCGAGGAGGGTTACGATGCCATCTTCCTCGGAATTGGGGCTGGCGCTCCCAGGTTCTTGAACGTCCCCGGAGAGAACCTTAGCGGCGTTTACTCCGCAAACGAGTATCTCACTCGCGTCAACCTGATGAAGGCCTACAAGTTCCCGGAATACGACACGCCCATCAGACAGGGAAGCAAGGTGGCCGTGATAGGTGGTGGCAACGTGGCTATGGATGCGGCCCGATGCGCCGTAAGGCTGGGAGCAAATGAAGTGCACGTAATCTATCGCCGTTCCGAGTCGGAGATGCCTGCAAGATTGGAGGAGGTCGAGAACGCCAAAGAGGAGGGCGTGATTTTCGACTTTTTGACCAACCCTACTCGTTTCATCGCAGACGATCGCGGCAGGGTGACCGGCATGGAGGTCGTCGAGATGGAACTTGGTCAGCCCGACGAGAGCGGGAGGCGTCGTCCTGTTGTCAAAGAAGGGTCAGAGCACATCGTAGACATCGACACGGCGATAATAGCCGTGGGCACCATACCAAATCCTCTTGTCCCAGCAAACACTCCCGGTCTTGAAACCACCAGGTGGGGTACTCTGGTAGTGGATGATGACGGGAGAGCGACCCGAGAAGGTGTCTGGGCAGGCGGCGACATAACCACAGGCGGTGCTACTGTGATCAGTGCTATGGGTGCCGGGAAAAAGGCTGCAGCCGACATGGACACCTGGCTTCGAGAAGATGGCCCCTGGAATAGATGAGTACGGGCTCAGCAGGGATAACACTCAGGGTGACATCGAATTGCTCCGTTGGGCAGCTTCCTTTGGCTTTGTCCCTTTCACTTTCATGTGTGTGGCTCAGTGGGCCTGATTTTGGGTTATTGAGCCACTAACGTTTTCCTGTTCAGAGAAGATTTTCATATCGATATCCGTCATCACAGAGAAACTAGGAGAGATCGACAAATGGGATTCAAATCACCCAAAGAAACGACGTGTTCGGTTGACAACATCGGCTGTTCCAAGGCCGAGATGGACACAGGACCCTTGCTGACATTGGGATTTTTGGCAGGCGCGTTTATCGCTTTTGGAGGCCTGTTGGCGGTCATCGTCGGTGGAGGCGTGCCAGGCCTTCAGGCAGATAATCCCGGGTTGCAGAAGTTCATATTCGGAGCGGTTTTCCCTGTGGGGCTCGTTCTGGTCGTAGTGGCTGGTGCAGAGCTTTTCACCGGCAATACAGCCTGCTGTATACCAGCAGTATTGTCCAAAAATGCTTCTTGGACAGGTCTTGCCAAGAACTGGACACTTTCTTACGTAGGCAACTTCATAGGCTCGATATTCGTGGTCTTCTTCCTTACCTACTTGACCGGACTTTTGGCTCATGATCCGTGGCTCAGCACCATCAACGGCATAGCCGAAGCAAAGGTGGCTCAAGAGTTCTGGCCGCTTTTCTTCAAGGGCGTCGGCTGTAACTGGCTGGTATGTCTTTCGGTATGGTTGGCCATTGCCTCTGACGATGTGGTCAGCAAGGTGTTTGGTATATGGTTCCCGATAATGGCTTTCGTCGCGATAGGTTTCGAGCACAGCATTGCCAACATGTTCTTCATCCCTTCAGGGATAATGTACGGTGCCAATGTTACTTGGGCACAGTTTTTCACTGTCAATTTGATTCCGGTGACTCTTGGAAACATCGTTGGTGGCGGTCTTTTCGTGGGCGCGATTTACTGGTATGTTTACAACCGTAATGGGTAGCCAAAGATTGAATGAAGATTGCAAGATCTTTAAATTTGACCTGTTTGCATCGTCGAGCACTATTCTGGTGAGAACCAATTATAGTGTTTAACGATACTTTTTGGACAAATCTCAAGCTCGCAAGAGTTTGAGATTTGACCTGAGATTTGACCTTATTCGTATCATCGAGCACTATTCTGTGTCGAAAACGTGCAAGTTGAAAATTAGGCGTAAAGGTGAAGTTCTAGGAAATCTAGGAAATAACCTCCGCCTTGATTATCACCACGTCCTCCACAGGTCTGTCACCGGGTTTCGTCTTCACTTTTCCGATAGCATCTAGAACATCCATTCCCTCCACGACCTTGCCGAAGACGGGATGCATCTTGTCCAAGTAGTTGTTATCTACCAGGTTGATGAAGAACTGGCTACCACCGGTATTGGGACCTGCGTTGGCCATGGAGATGGTTCCTCGGTCGTTTCTGTTGTTGGAGACAAACTCGTCCTTTATGTTGTAACCAGGGCCGCCCATGCCGGTGCCCATAGGATCTCCGCCCTGGATCATGAACCCATCGATGACCCTATGGAAGATGACTCCGTCGTAGAAGCCCTTCTCCACCAGAGTTTTGAAGTTTCCCGCGGTGGTGGGCACGTCATCGTAAAGCAGAATGGTTATATCGCCCATGTTGGTCTGCAACAATACTTCGGTTTCGCCTGTCCGTTCCTCCTTTGTCATGCAACCAGCTCCAAAAACTGCCAGTATGATCAGGACGCTCACAAGAGGGTAATATCTGGTTCGCGTCATCCATAGTGGCTGATCTCGAAGAGTGTTAAACTTTTCTGGACGAGAGGTTGAGATCGGAAGTTGCGATCGAAACAAGGAGATTTGAGCCTTTGTCCCCAGGTTTCGCATTAACGGTTTGAACGCTCGGTAACTTTCCTGCTATCGGTTTTTTAAATTCGATATGCATCAGAAAATTGAGTATATTGCTCTACCACCAGGTTCAACGTATATATTTTAATATATAATAATACATATCAATCTGTCTGTGAACTGCGTAAGTCCTATTATCAAGTGCGTAATTCCTATGTAAAGTCAAGTTAGATTATGTCCCAGATCGACAAAAATACGGGTTGGGATCTGATAGCACCGCTCTACAGTTGAGCACCAATTAGATGAGACGAATTAGTCCTTGCCAGAACAGTGTTTAACGATATGAATAGACCAAAATACCAAACTCTTGCAAGTTAGAGATTTGTCCGAAAGGTATCGTTAAACACTCTATTTCTGCGCTTTTGCGTCCTCGACCACAATGTAGTCTTTCAGGGAGCAGACCGCGCTCATAGGGATATGGATGAACTCGCCTTCCGATCTGTACCTTCCCTTTGGAACATCGGATTTAGGGTCCACGACGAGATCGATCAATTTCCCGGTCTCCGAATCGAGAATTATGTTCTCCAGTTCGCCAAGGACGGTTCCTTCTACCGTCACGATCTCTTTTCCAGCCAAGCTTCTAGCGTAAACCTTGGACATCGAACCTCACCTGTAACCCAAGTTTCACCTGTAATCACTTGTATCACCTGTAACCCACATAGGAGCTGGGCTCCATCTTCACCCCGCCCTTGAACTTCTCGTTGATCCTCTCGTAATAGCTGATCATGTTCTCCTCGAAGCTGGGCCGCACCCTCTTTAGAGCCTTCCGATAGTGTCTCATCTCGACATCCTTTGAATCGGGATCTTCTCTCAAAGAGAGCATCACAGCCTCCCTGCAGAGCGATTCAAGATCTGAGCCCACGTAACTTTCGGTCAGCTCTGCCAGTTCTTCCAGGCTCACATCATCGCCGGTTGGGGTCTTCGAGGTGTGGATCTTCAGGATCTCGTACCTTCCGTCCTTGTCAGGTGGATCTACAAAGAGAAGCCGGTCGAACCTGCCCGACCTTAAAAGGGCGGGATCTATTATATCGGGCCTGTTGGTTGCCGCTATCACGACCACGTCTTTCAAGGTTTCGAGGCCGTCGAGCTCTGCTAAGAGCTGGTTTACCACTCGCTCTGAAGTCCTGTGCCCCTCCTCCATTCCCCTCATTGGCGCGATGGAGTCCAATTCGTCGAAGAATATGATCGAGGGAGACACTTGTCTTGCCTTCCTGAAGACCTCCCTTATGGCCTTCTCGGACTCGCCGACCCACTTGGACAATAGCTGAGGTCCCTTAACCGAGATGAAATTCGCCTGACTTTCGTTGGCCACGGCTTTGGCAATCAAGGTTTTGCCGGTGCCGGGAGGTCCGTAGAGAAGAACGCCTCTCGGCGGTCGTATCCCCATCTCCTCGAACTTCTCGGGCCGCTTAAGGGGCCACTCTACCGATTCGATCACTTCCCGTTTCAGGCTTTCGAGGCCGCCTACGTCTTTCCACGTCATTTCAGAGATCTCTACCAGGACCTCTCTCATGGCGCTGGGTTCGATCTCTTTGAGGGCGATATCGAAATCGTCCCTGACAACCGTCATCTGGTCCATGACCTCTTTTGGAATGTCTTCATCCATTCTCAGGTCGGGAAGGTACCGTCTGAGGGTTTTCATGGCAGCCTCTTTGGTCAAGGCCGAGATGTCAGCACCCACAAAGCCGTTGGTTCTGTCGGCCAGGCTCTCTAAGTTTACGGAATCGTCGAGGGGCATGTTGCGGACGTGAATCTGGATAATTTCCAGCCGGTCGTTTCTATCTGGAACACCTATCTCGATCTCTCGGTCGAATCTGCCAGGGCGTCTCAAGGCAGGATCGATAGATTCCACTCTGTTGGTGGCACCAATTACGATCATCTGGCCCCTCTCTTTCAGCCCGTCCATCATGCTCAAAAGCTGAGCCACCACGCGTCGTTCGACTTCGCCTGTAACATCGCCTCTTTTGGGCGCTATGGAATCCAGCTCATCGATGAAAATGATTGATGGTGTGCTCTGATTAGCCTCATCGAAGATCTCCCTGAGCCTCTGCTCGCTTTCGCCATAGTATTTGGATATCACTTCGGGACCTGCTATGGAGAAAAAGTTGGCGTTAGTCTCGTTGGCGACGGCTTTGGCGATTAAAGTCTTGCCGGTTCCAGGTGGGCCATAGAGGAGAACTCCTTTGGGAGGATCTATCCCGAGCTTCCGAAACACCTCTGGGTGTTTTAGGGGAAGTTCAATCATCTCTCGGACCCGCTGAACTTCGTTTCTTAGACCGCCGATGTCTTCATAGGTTATTCCTGTGGAAGTTACTGATCCGAAGTTGTGAGCAGGCCTTTCCAAGAGTACGATCTCGGTCCGCTCAGTTATCACAACCACGCCATCAGGATCGGTATCTGTCACATCCAGGGGGATCGCCTCCATCCTCCCTATAAAAGGCTGGCCAGCAGGACTCATTATGGGCAGGATGTCACCTTTGACCACAGGGCGTTTCAGGGTCTGCCTTTTTATCTGATCGCAGGTATCCTCTCCATAGTACATGTGAGATCCTGGTGGTGGTGAGAGGACGACCTTCAACGCTTCATATTCTCTTGCCTTTCTGACCTTCACTCGATCGCCTATGCTCACGCCTGAGTTGTGCCTGATGAAGCCGTCAATTCTGATGTAATCCTGGCTCCAGTCTTGCCTATCGGCACGCCAGACCTTGGTGGCAGTGAGCCTTTTTCCCTCGATCTCGATTATGTCACCCGGCGAGAGCCGCAAGGTGAGCAGTGCGTTGGGATCGAGTCTGGCGATCCCACGGGCTGAATCGTTAGGATATGCCTTGGCAACCTTGAGCTGAATTTCTTTCACGTCCCACACACCTTACCATTTAAGCGACTCTAATGATTTAAACTTATCCAGGTTACAGATGTATAGAGAGATGCCGATAGCACCATATTTGACATTTTTATGTTCAAGAGCGAAAGGGCGCAACGGGCGCCGCAGCCATATTTGGGAATTTTAGAGATAGTGCTGAAGCAGCCTGTAGATTATGTAAACCACGATTACAAAGAAGGCGATCTGGAGCAGAAATCCTCCAAAGGTCAAGAGAAAGATAGCGATCAGGATCGCCAAGATCAAGGTTGTGACGTCACGTTCTTTCGTCCGAATTCTTCGGGAACGACCTGGAATTTGACGAGGCATAGGTAGAGACATGTGGTTCAGGTATGATAATGCTTTCTACGATCTTCTTGCGATGCCAAAGAGAGACCTGATTTAGGGACACAGGCCATCTGTTAAGGATTTTGAGGTTAATGTGCCCGATTTGCTGTAAATTGAGTTCTGGACTTTGCGTATCTCAACGGCAATTGCAGCTATCAGGAATACTGCTAACTCCGAATTATAGTCGAAAACCAATTAGATGAGACTAATTTGTTCTCGCCAGAATAGTGTTTAACGATACGAATAGGCCAAATCTCAAACTCTTACGAGTTAGAGATTTGTCCGAAAAGTATTGTTAAACACTATACAGCAAATCCGATACACTGCCGACATCCCAAATATGCTCTGGCTGAGGTCAGATGGTTCAAGAGGGTCCAACCGGTGTTCTTTCTGTGGTCAGACGATGGATAGGGACCACAATGCAGCCATAAACATACTCTGACTGGGGCTACACAGTATGTGCACCAAAACGCTAGATTCCCCCGACTTCAGTCAGGGGTGGAGTCACATGTAGCTTTGCAGAATCCGGTAGACAAAGTAGACCACGATGGCAAAGAGCAAGATCCTGAAGAGAACCCCCATGAAGTTCCAGGACAAGGCTACGATCACGATCGCTAGGATCACAAGTATGATGTCCCGACCGGACTTGCGACGTTTGTAAAAGCTACGGGGTATCTGATGAGACATAGACAAAAGCTTAGGTTTGGTCGATGATAATTCTTTCCATCAGTCAATCCTACTTCTAGAAACGCGCTCGTACCGTCACATAGACCACGTAACAGACCACGAAAAGAAGCAGAAACTTAGAGATAAACCAGTATGTGTTCCAGAATATCAAGGCGAACAGGACCGCCATCACGACGAGACCAAGGTTCTTTTCTCGGCGGTTTTCATCCCTTTTCCCGTCCTGTTCTCTTTTTCCGTTGCCCACTTTTTTGCCCCCTATCTTTTGGACCATCGAAGTCCCATTTCGCGATTTCGGCGATAAACCTTTCTCTGATCGCTCCCGCAAGACCAAAAGCGTTATACCAGTTCCCTCCTCTGGGGCGGTGGTGATATCTTTTGGACAGGCTTGAGCTTGTGGTCAGGAACACAGAAGAAATAGTCACGCTGGATGAGCTCAAGGCGTTGCTGGAAGCAAAGGAGCATCCCCGAGCCTATGTAGGGTACGAACCCAGCGGCAAGGTTCACATGGGGCACATGCTCACAGTGAACAAGCTAATAGATCTGCAGCAGGCTGGATTTCATGTGGTGGTGTTGCTTGCGGACCTGCACGCCTATCTGAACGAGAAGGGTACCTTGGAGGAGATTCGAGAGGTCGCCAATTATAACAAAGAGTGTTTCATTGCTCTGGGCCTTGATCCTTCCAAGACTGAGTTCGTCTATGGTACTGATTATCAGCTCGATCCTGATTATGTGACCAAGGTTCTGAAGATGGCAAGGTATACCACCTTGAAGAGGGCCCGAAGGTCTATGGACGAGGTGGGACGGAGCATGGAGAACCCTCACGTATCTCAGATGGTCTATCCCCTGATGCAAGCCGTCGATATAGCCTCTCTCAACCTGGATGTGGCCGTCGGCGGAATCGACCAGCGAAAGATCCACATGTTGGCAAGAGAAGAGATGCCAAAGCTGGGACTTCCCGTGCCGGTCTGTATCCACACGCCCATCCTCTCAGGTCTGAACGGCGGCAAAATGTCATCTTCCAAGGCGAATTACATCTCTGTGGATGATAGCGCCAAAGATGTTGAAGACAAGATAAAAAGCGCCTATTGCCCAGCAAAAGACGTCGAAGGAAATCCGGTAACCGAGCTTTTCAAGTTCCACATCATGCCTCGTGTGCGTGAAGTGATTATCAAGCGGCCCGAAAAGTTTGGAGGCAACGTGACCTACGAGACTTATGAGGCTTTGGAGGCCGATTTCGTGGAGGGCAACATGCATCCACTGGACCTCAAGAAGACCGCGGCCAGCTATCTAAACGAGATCTTGGATCCTGTGCGAGAGAAGATGGATTGAAGATGGTCTGAAAATGTGCTGAAAAAATGGCGTGTATATGGGCACTCAACTTGCCATTCATATTTGCATACGGTTGAGCTATCCTGTGGCCATATATGGCCGAGAAACTCTTACAATTTTTAGATGTGATGCAGGGCATTACTCAAAGCGCTGATATTTTTGCCCATCAAGACAAACTAATTTGTGTTTGTCCAAGCGTAATTTATTTAACTGGGGGCCGCGAAGGACCTCTTGCCCGTGCCGCTCTCCTTCGGCGGGCAAAGGGATTCAAAATCAACAGGCAACAAAGCAGCATAAAAAAGTGTCAAACCCATAGGTCTAGCACGCCCTGGCGCGCACTCTAACCGGTCTAGCTGCTTTCTTCTCAAAGCACTCCAGCACTATGAGATGTAGCGGGCCTAAAGCCCATCCGATTGCCTGAACCGCGCCAGGGCTCTCTCTACGCATGTTAAGATTAAGTCGTCCCGCCGCGCGTAATATTTATGTACTTTCACAGGCTTCGTGCCACTATCGAAGGGGCGTCGGCCGTCCCGTCGATTCCCTGGCGCAAATTTGCATGCCGACGTCCCTCCAACAGCTACTATTTTGCTCTCCCGATGCAGGGATAATGCGCCAGAGAATCTCCCTCTGAATCAGGATATGGAACTCACTGCAATATCTGTTTCCTCCCACCAATCGCCATCCAGGACCATGGCATCATATCCCATAAGCTTGAGTGCGAAGTAGAGCGAGCAGGCATCAGGCGTTCCATAGACCAGCTGAACCTTCTCCCTGTCCAGGCCACGTCCAGAAAAGAACTCTTCCAGCTCGCCTGCGCTCTTTAATGTGTGCCCTTCTGGATCCGAGTAAACCAAATCAGTCCTTATGTATATAGAATTTTGCAGGTGAGACATGCCATAATCGGCGAAGCTCGGTTGGGCGTCCACGATCTGAACGGTAAGGTTTTCTGGCACCTCTTCCAAAGTAGATCCATTCACTGAGATCCAAGGCTTAAACTTGGCAATGTAGTTCGACTCCTGTGGCAAAGGCGCATTCTGGACAAGTTCCAGGTCGATGGAACTGATGTCGCCGTCCAACATACAAAGTTCTTCATGGCCCAGATAATCTAAAGCCCAGAAGAGATAAGCAGAGGCGTCACCATTTCCAGAGATGACCACGGAATCTGTCTCGTTGAGGCCAATCTCGCGCAATTTTTTGATTGCGAGGCCCGGATTTAAAACGCCACCCGGCCGGACTTCCTTCCAGTAAAGGTTTCTCGCACCGGGAAGATGGCCGTTCCCGTACTCTTCTGGTGAACGGGCATCCAAGATAACCCTCCCAGATAGATCATCTCCGGCCTGGGCCAGAAGCTCGGCTTCGAGATAGACCATGTCGGAGGGGTCATCCCCTTCTTCTCTCGACTCAAGCGCAATCTCACGGAGGTTGCGAGGAGATGGTGAGGGCTCGCTATCTGCTGAGCTGGAGTGGTAGCGATCCCACCAGCTATCGAAGTTTACCCAGTCGGGACAGTCAGGACATCCCGGCGTGCTTCCCAGAGCCCCTGTGCTCAAAAGGATGAGGGACAGGGTTCCAAGAACCGTCAATATGATCGGATTTCTGAAGGCGATTCCCTTCCGAAAGTCGAGGGTCCTGCCATGATTAGATACACAATCTTTGATCGTATCACTCCCCTTCTCCATCGCTCGAACCCGACGATTCTATTTGAGCTTGGCGAGTCGGCCGACGAGTATAAATACCAGACATTATGCACAATATAGTTTATCAATGTACTTTATTGAACATGAGTATACATTGATTCAGGAGATGTTCCATTGATCGGAAAGTCCGTCAGAATTGAGAGGATATTCAACAGAGATACGGGAAAAACCGTGGTTATCCCCATGGACCATGGTGTCACCGTCGGTCCCATCAGAGGTATCAAGAACCTAAAGAGCGCCGCAGACTCTGTAGCCTCGGGCGGCGCGGATGCCGCCGTAGTTCACAAGGGTGCTGCATCTTTCGGTCATCGAGGATACGGAAGGGACCTTGGCCTGATCCTCCACCTCTCTGCCAGCACTTCTTTAGGGCCCGACCCCAACAACAAAGTCCTGGTGGCCACAGTCGAGGAAGCCTTGAAACTGGGCGCAGACGGCGTGAGCATACAGGTCAACGTGGGCGCAGAAGACGAAGACCAGATGCTATCGACTTTGGGAGAGATATCACAAAAATGCCAAGAGTGGGGGATGCCGCTTCTCGCCATGATGTATCCTCGTGGCAAGAAGATCAAAGACGAGTACAAAAGCGAGTACATCGCTCATGCATCTAGAGTGGGCGCAGAGCTTGGAGCCGACATTGTAAAGACGAGCTACACTGGCGATCCGGACAGCTTTCGAGAAGTGATAGAAGGATGCCCCGTGCCCGTCGTAATTGCCGGAGGGCCCAGGACCGAATCCGAGCTCGCTTTTCTGAAGATGGTCGAAGAGGCTGTAGAAGCAGGGGCCAGCGGCGTTGCAATAGGAAGAAACGTCTTCCAGCATGAAGATCCCGCCCTGATAACCAGAAGGATATGCTCCATCGTCCACAAAGGGACGAGCGCAGAAGAGGTCATGGCGTTCCGATGAGGTGCTAGATATTGCCAGCAGGGAATCTATTCGAAAATCGTAGCCTTGGTGACTTTTGCGCAAATATCGGCTCGGCGCCACGCCAACGCCACGCGCTGTTTCAACTCCGTTTCAGGGCTTCATCTCAGATATTCGACGTTGCTCTTGACCGATCTGAAAGATGACATGTACCGATGGACCTCAGGAGGGATTTTTGCGGTCACGGGAAGTCCGATCCTTTCTGCCTCTGATGCAGAGATCGGAAGGCTGTGGATGTGCTCTCCGCCGAGAAGCTTCGCCTCGATTATCTGGAAGGCCTCTTCTTCTATCCGGTCTTCGAGAAGCTCACGCGTGAGGTCATGCATCAGGTTCAACGCCTTTTCAGATATGTGTCGCATTACGAAACTGGAATCGTCGGCGTTCTTTCCTTTCATCTCGGTTGCGTAGATCCAGGAATGTGCAGGATATGCGCCTCGGACCATGTCTCCTACCTGAGGATCTATGGGGCCGATGACGGCATCAGGATCCATTAGGATCTCATCGCAAGCAAGAGCGATTATGGTCCCCCCTGACATGGCATAGTGGGGCACGATGGCTCGCGTCTTCCCGTTGTGTTTCTTCAGGGCTCTTGCTATCTGGATGCTGGGCAGAAGCTGGCCGCCTGGCGTGTGAAGGATGACATCTATGGGCCTCGACCCCGCGCTCCTGATCCCCCGAAGAAGCTCTTCTGCATCTTCTATGTCTATGAACTGGTAAATCGGAAGGCCGAAGAGGGATATGGCTTCTTTTTTGTGGACCATGGTGAGGACTTTCGATTTCCAAGATCGTTCCATCTCCTCGATCAAACCCAGCCTTCCTCGTCTGTTTTTCCAGAGCTGAAGCTGGGGCGCAAGGACGGCATAGAGCAAGAAGGCTATGAAGAAGAAGGTCAAAAGGTCCATAGTGTTCATGCCATCCATGTACATGAAAAGAGGACCTGATAATACAAATAGGTGGCCACGAAAGTCCTGGAAGAGGACGAAAAGATGGGCAAGATGTGGCTGGTGACGAGGGGTTTTGTACTTATTCTGTTTTTAATCTCCACGGGCGCAGTGGCAGACTACTACGAAGCAGTGGGCGGCCCCCAGCTTTCGGTATCGTCGGTTGATTCCCACCTGGAGATCGGCAGAGTGAGCGCGGTCTGGATAGAGCTAGAAAACTCGGGGGAGGTAACCGGCCTAAAGCCCAAGAGAGCTCCAGAGACCGAGGATGAAGTGATGCTGGCCATGCTGGAAAAGGAGATGGAGATGGAAGCTTCAGAGGCGATCGGTATCGAGGCCAAGCTCGTGAGCAAAGGAGCAGGGGTAGAGGTTGCATCTGGCCCTCAGCTGGCAGGATCGCTCAAGAGCGGTGAGATTTCGGAGCGACCGCTAGAGTTCTTGGTCAAAGTGGGCGAAGATGCCAGCGCGGGGATTTATCCCATGACTTTGGAGCTCAATTACGAGATGCAAAAGAGCGTCCAAGTGAAAGGTAACCCCGTCTACCCAGAGATCTATTTCCAGAGGGACGGCTCGGAGAACACGATACCAATAGAGGTATCGGTGGTCGTGGGCCCAAGGATCGAGGTGGAAGGGATCAAAGGAAAACCCACTCCAGGCCGAGATTCCATGATAGGAGTGGTGTTGGCGAACAGCGGTGACGAGCCCGCTTTGGATTTGAGGGCGAGTTTGCTCTTCCATCCGCAGTTCGGATTGAGCGAGGAGACCGTGGAGATGGGCGACCTGGAGCCTGGGAGATCGAAGAAGGCCGAGTTTCCGATCGAGGTAGAGGGAGATCTTGACCCAGGAGATTACGCCCTTGTCTGCCAGATTCAATATCTCTCAGGAGAAGAGGAGAGAGAGGAGAAGCGGGCAGTCCTGTTGGAAATTGAAAAGCCCGCGGGCCTCAAAGCTCTTCTCGTGATTCCGGTCTTGGCAATTCTCATCACCGCACTTTACCTGAGCGGGGCTTTCAAGCGTCTGCCCAAGATGAAGAGGCGAAAGAAATGGTAAACTACCCCCAGGATGAAAACGCGCGTCTGTGACTACTCCCCCGACTGAAGTCGGGGGCATCTAGCACTTTGATGCACAGACTGTAGCCCCAGTCTGAGTATATTTATGGCTGCATTGTGATCCCTATCCAGAGTCAGCCCACAGAAAGGACATC
>Ga0272443_10001118_pt1 | contig 42109 bp, 44 predicted proteins | sample SSMAcet12_FD_193581 | JGI IMG/M metagenome (GOLD analysis project Ga0272443, IMG submission 193581) | Marine sediment archaeal communities from Little Sippewissett salt marsh, Falmouth, MA, United States - SSM-Acet-12 | ecosystem: Environmental > Aquatic > Marine > Wetlands > Sediment ...
GTGATCTCATACGGAAGGAGCGAGATCAACGGATGGCGAAGTCCAAGAACAACGGTGCAACGCTAGGCTTCGAAGAGACCCTTTGGCAGGCTGCCGACAAGATGCGCGGGCACATGGACCCGTCGGAATACAAGCACGTCGCGCTCGGCCTCATCTTCCTCAAGTACATCTCTGATGCGTTCGTCGAACGCCAGGAGCAGCTCTTTGATGAGGTCTCAAATCCTAACTCTGAATGGTTCGTTGCCGAGCCAGAGCAACGGTACGAGACGATGGAGGAACGTGACGCATACGCAATGAAGAACGTCTTCTGGGTGCCCAAGGAAGCCCGTTGGACGTACCTTCAGGAGAGGGCCAAGCAGCCGGAGATCGGCAAGCTCATCGACGATGCCATGGTCGCGATCGAGCGAGAGAACGAACAGCTCAAGGGGGTCCTGCCGAAGGACTACGCCCGTCCGGCGCTCGACAAGCAGCGGCTGGGCGAGCTGGTCGACCTGATCGGCACGATCGGCCTTGGGGACGAGGAGAACCGCTCCAAGGACATCCTTGGCCGTGTGTACGAGTACTTCCTCAGTCAGTTCGCGAGCAAGGAAGGCAAGAAGGGCGGCGAGTTCTATACGCCGCGCTGCATCGTCAAGCTTCTCGTCGAGATGATCGAGCCGTACGAAGGCCGCGTCTACGACCCCTGCTGCGGATCGAGCGGGATGTTCGTGCAGAGCGAGGAATTCATCCGTGCCCACGGTGGACGGATGGGGGAACTCTCCATCTTCGGACAGGAGTCGAACCCGACCACCTGGAAGCTTGCGAAGATGAACCTTGCCATCCGCGGCATCGAAGCCAATCTTGGCCCGCATAACGCCGACAGCTTCCACAACGATTTGCACAAGACGCTGAAGACCGACTTCCTCCTCGCCAATCCCCCATTCAACGACTCTGATTGGGGCGGCGATCGACTACGCGAGGACATCCGTTGGGCGTACGGTGTCCCTCCGACAGGAAACGCGAACTACGCGTGGGTGCAGCACTTCATTCATCATCTCGCGCCTAACGGCATCGCTGGATTCGTTCTTGCCAACGGATCGATGAGCTCGAACCAGTCTGGAGAAGGCGACATCCGCAAGGCAATCGTCGAAGGCGATCTTGTCGACTGCATGATTGCGCTGCCCGGGCAACTATTCTATGGGACGCAGATCCCTGCGTGCCTCTGGTTCATCACGCGCAACAAGTCGGGCACCCCGACCAAGGGGGGCAAGTCCTTGCGTGACCGACAAGGCGAGACGCTGTTCATCGACGCACGCGCGATGGGTTCGATGGTCGATCGCACGCATCGCGAGCTGACCGATGATGACATAACCAAGATCGCCGGAACGTATCACGCCTGGCGCGGCGAGACTGGGGAGATGTATGAAGAAGTCTCCGGCTACAGCAAAGGTGCAACGCTCGATGACATCCGCGAGCACAGTCACGTCCTGACGCCAGGGCGATACGTGGGTGCCCCGGAAGCCGAGGAAGATGACGAGCCGTTCGAGGAGAAGATGACCCGGCTCACCTCCGAACTCTCCGAGCAGTTCGCCGAGTCGAAGCGCCTCGAAGACGAGATCCGCAGGAATCTGAAGGGGATGGGGTTCGATGTGTGATCTTGCGCGGCTGTCCAGACGATTCAAGGAGGCTGTAACTCAGCTATATCGCGATGACGGACAGCTCGTCGATGGGAAGGTTCACGAGCAAGCCATCACAGCTCAGCTCGCTCGCCACTTGGACAGTGGACTTGAGGGCGAGGGATTCGATGTGGACTGCGAATACAACCGGGATTATCGAGAGGAAGATGATATCAAGCGCGATCAGGATCGTGCCCGCATGAGGCCCGACATCATCGTCCACCGTCGGTGGACATGTGAGAACTTGCTGGCTATTGAGGTGAAGCCATACTGGTCAATTGCAGATCGTACAGAGGATCTTGCCAGGCTCGAGTACCTTACAGGCGACGCATTCAAATACGCGCTGGGTGTGCATCTGGAGATTGGAAGTGACGGTCCGACATTCACCTGGTTTGCAGACGGGTCTCAGATCGGTGATCCCGATGCATAGCGTGGGCAATTGGCCCAGCCGGCGGCTGGGCGACCTTCTAGAAGCAATCATTGACTATCGCGGCAAGACCCCTCCGAAAGCCGCGTCGGGCATAGCTACGCTCACAGCTGCAAACGTCCGAAATGGAAGACTTGATCTCTCCAACCTCTCCTACATCTCTCAAGACACCTATGAGAAGTGGACGACCCGCGGTCTGCCTGAACCTGGTGATGTGCTCATCACTACTGAGGCGCCAATTGGCGAGGTTGCTTCATTTCCTTGCGATGGGAAATACTTGATCACACGCCGATTGATGGCCCTTCGGGGACGCCACGGAGAACTTGACAACCAGTTCCTGAAATACATGCTAATGAGTCGGCCTGTGAGGCAAGCCTTGCTGTCTGCGGAGCGAGGCTCTACTGTTCCGAGAATCCTCAAGACAGATGTGACGAACCTGAAGGTCCCCATCCCAGACGTCACAATACAACGTCGCCTTGCGCACATCCTCGGAACGCTGGACGATAAGATCGAGCTGAACCGGCGGATGAACCGGACGCTGGAGGCGATCGCCCGGGCGATCTTCAAGAGCTGGTTTGTCGACTTCGATCCAGTCATCGACAATGCGATCTTGAATGGCAAACCGATTCCGGATGAGTTCGCTGACCGGGCTGAAGCTCGCCGTGAGATCCTGGCGCAAGACATTGGGGATGAGGGTGTGGCGGGCTACCGCCACTTGTTCCCCGACAGGTTCCAAGACTCCCCTCTCGGCAAGATTCCGAAGGGATGGACAATCAAGGCTCTTGACGAGATTGCCGGTTTCATCAATGGTGCAGCCTGCCAGAAGTACGCTGCGGAGCCTGGCGAGCCGAGCCTGCCGGTAGTCAAGATCCGTGAGCTCGGCCAAGGAGTCACTCTGCAGTCTGACAGGGCAAGGCTTGACATCCCAGAGAAGCATCAGGCCGACGACGGAGATGTGCTCTTCTCATGGTCGGGAACACTGCTCTGCAAGATCTGGACGGGTGGTCCGTGCTTCGTCAACCAGCACATCTTCAAGGTCACATCCGCAAGCTTCCCGAAGTGGTTCTACCTGCTCTGGATCAACCGTCATCTTGAAGCCTTCCGAGGAGTTGCCGCCGGCAAGGCGACGACCATGGGACACATCAAGCGAACCCACTTGAGCGAGGCACTGGTCGTGGTTCCGGAAAGCAGCCTACTCGCCGAGATGAGCAACGTACTGGCGCCAATTGTCGAGGCCGCAACTAGAACAGAGCTGGAAGCCAGAGAACTCGCGGCTTGGCGAGATGCTTTGCTCCCGCAGCTTCTCTCGGGCGCAATTCTGCTTGGAGATGAAGGAGAGCCTGCTTGACCTTTGCACTGGACGATCTCGCTCCGAACTACCGCGCGGCTGTCGATAGGTGGCCGGACGCCCCCACGCTAGACAAGCACTACAGAGCAGTTGCCGAGGCCTACGGCGGGACAGGTCATGCACTGATCGAGACCGTGAAGTCGTTCCTTGAGTGTGTGTGCCTGACGATTCTTGGGGAGTTCGGCAAGTCACTGCCGAGGTCTACGCCCTCCACTACAGACTTGCTGGTTGAGACTCTCAAGGTTCTGGGCATCGCGAATTCGCAGGGAGCAAGCAAGTTCGACAAAGTGCTCTCCACCTACAACCGGTTGGCTGACGCCCTAACGGAGTGTCGGAACGAATCAGGCCCCGTTGCGCACGGGAAGGACGGCTTCCTGACGGCGCTTTGCAGCAATCAACTTCGGACGTATCTGCTGGCGGTGGATTCTCTTCTTGCATTGGTTCTCGCCGCGCTCGAGGGGACTGAGCCGGACATCATGCATACACGCGAACCATATGAGGTCTTCCAAGCCTATCACGAGCAGGTCGACAGTAAGGTCTTCGTGCAGGCAGATGTCAGTGATGAAGCCGAGATTCCGACGTTTGTTCTCACGATTGGCACACTTGATGCGGATGGCAAGCCGAGTTCGTTTGACCTGCGAGTAGAGCCGAGCCGCTTGCTGTACGCCCTAGATCGAGCAGCATTCAGACAGGTTCTGGATGCTCCTGTGGGGACGATGACTCAAGAGGAGCCTGCAGAGGATGAGGAAGCCGAGAAAGAGGCGCCGAGAGAATCAGTTCCTTCCTCGGGAGAGAGCCTCGAGAGCGGACCTAGGCTTCAGATGGTATGTCAATACGCAGGGGGGCTCGAATCGCTCAGTGAGGCATTCAATCAGTTCATCGCGACTCTTGATCTGGATCCGGAGTGTGAAGTGGGCATCGAGCGCTACCGACTCGGAGCGTCCCTTCTGCAGACAGCAGAGGGGTATATGCAGACCGACTGGCATGATCGCGAGACCCTCAAGTCAGCCATGCGTGTGTCGCTGAGGCGTGTTCTTGTGGGATTCGGAGTCTCCGGAGCAGACGCCAGGGGGTACTCTGCGCAAGTTGCATCCTGGCTCCAGATCCAAATTCCGAAGGGGGATTCACGCATGACCGAGATCTATGAGAACCTCTTCGTCGGCCATCAGGGCGACTACGAGTATCAGGTCAAGGGGCGGGATGGCTGGGCCGTCGTCCATGCCTGCAAGGAGCCATACCACAGGCAGCTGTTGGGGTACACAGGACGAGGGGCGCCAAAGGAACATCCCGAGTACTACTTCGCGGAGCGTGGCGATCGGCTCTATCTCAATCTCGTCGATGCGCCCAACCCGGCGTACATCCCGCAAGAGATCATCGACAAAGCCATCGCCTTCATTCACGAGAAGCTCTCGGAAGGAATGAAGGTTCTCGTTCACTGCAACCAGGGCGAATCGCGCAGCCCTGGAATCGGATTCCTGTACCTGTTGAGACACACCGACGCACTGCCGACGACATCGCTCGATGAGGCCCTGACGGCCTTCCGGAAGATCTACCCCACGTTCCACCCGAGCGGCGGGATCTCCGGATTCATCGCAGCGCACTGGAAGGAGTACGCTGGAGCAGAAACATCATCAAGATGATGACGACGCGCAGGAGGATGACGGGGAATACGATGCCGATCATAGCGATGATGAGCAACAACGCAATGATAACCACGACGGATCTCCTCCGCGGCTAATGGAGGAGAAGCAGCATCAGCATGCTGATAACGACGACACGCAAGAGGATGACGGGGAATACGAGGCCGATCATGGTGATGATGAGCAGCAACACAGTGACAGCTAGGACGTGGTCCCCCCGGAGGTATCGAAGATGAAGCCCGACTCGCAAACGTCGAAGTTCAGTCCGCGGGAGCTAATGGAGCGTGCTGTAGAGGTGATGCGGGATACAGTCTGCGAGCCACGAGATGATGGGAAGGCATCTCCAAGAGTCGGTGCTGTTCTCTTCAAGCCAGACGGGACAGTCGAAACAGCTTGCCGTGGTGAGCTCCGACAGGGCGATCACGCGGAGTACACCCTCCTTGAGCGGAAGAATCGGAATGTTAGACTGGATGGCGCTTTGCTCTTCTGTACGCTTGAGCCGTGCGCTCCAGGTGCTCGTGCTCACCCCAAGCTTTCGTGTGCTGAGAGAATCGTGCTGGCAAGAATCAAGGAGGTTTGGGTAGGTATCGAAGATCCGGATCCGACCGTGGACCGCAAGGGGATCAAGTACCTCCAGGATAACGATGTGCAGGTTCACATGTTCGATCGGGACCTCCAGGATGTCATCCGTGATGAGAACAAGGAGTTCATTGCCCAGGCTCTCGAACGCGCAGCCGAAGCAGAGAAAGAAGTGGAGGAGGTCGTTCTCTCTGAGCTTGAGGAGCCTGTTGGTGGATCTGTCTTGGCGGATCTGTCCAGTGAAGCGCTGCTGGAGTACAGCAAACGTGCTGGGCTCCATGAAACCATTGAATCTAGCGCATTCCGACGCCGCCTTGCACGACAGGGTCTTCTGCAAGAGCGAGAAGGCACGATGACTCCTTCTGGTTTCGGCCTTCTTCTCTTTGGCAAGGAGCCTCGGGTGACGATGCACCAAGCCGGCTTGCTTGGCACGATTCACTATCCAGATGGATCGGAAGAGCCGCGGGATTTCGATCAACCTCTAGTATTGATCCCGGATCTCGTGGAGGAATGGCTCCGGAACAAGCTGCCAAGTGTGACCAGTAGGGAACATATGCAGCGCAGGCAGATCGAGACGCTACCCTTTACCATGATTCGCGAAGCAGTGGTCAATGCGCTCGTACATCGCGACTACAGCATTGAAGGAGGCAAGTGCCAGCTGATTGTCGATGACGCAACTGTCACCATCAGAAGCCCCGGCGCGCCACTCCCGCCAATCACGGTGGAGCAACTTCAAGCCTTCAACGCTCCAATGCTTAGTAGGAATCCTGGCCTGCACTATGTTTTCGCCAGGATGGACATGGCAGAAGAGCGGGGATTGGGGATTAAGTCGCTCAAGGCCCAGGCTGAACATGCCGGACTGCCGCTCCCGAAGTACGCGTTCAACAATCCGTATCTCGTGTTGACGCTTTACCGAAACAGGGCGGCCTCAGTCAGAACGTTGACTCAGGAAGTGCTTGCCTCGTTGACTGACTCCGAGAAGGCTGGGTGGGAGTGGCTATCTACGAGGAGAGAGGCGTCTGCGCGTGAGTATGCCGCGGCGCTTAAGGTAACGGATCGCACTGCACGGCGGCACCTCAGCCACTTCGTTGAAGTGGGGCTGATTCGGAAGTCAGGAGCAGGCACTCAAACGGAATATGAGGTGGTCTAGGGATGTCCGTGTCCAATTCTCTCGTCCGGACATGGAAGCGGACATCATGTCCGGATAGGGCAGGGTTAAGGCACGCCAACTGCCTATCCGGACATCCAGCCGGACACTGTGTCCGGATACCATCAGACAAGCGCCCTATTGACAGAGAAACGGACACAGACAAGCGTCAGCACGAAGGGATCTGCTGAATGGCCCGCATAGTCGAGTCCCACGTCGAAGAACTCGCTCTCGGCTGGTTCGAGGAGCTTGGCTGGGCCACCCTCCATGGCCCCAACATCGCTCCAGATGAACCATCCGCTGAACGTGACAGCTACTCTGATGTGATCCTGCGAGGTCGTCTCGAAGTGGCGATCGATTCGCTGAACCCAACTCTCCCCGCGCAGGCCAAGGGAGAGGCGTTGCGGGAGGTTCTCCTGACGGATTCACCATCTCTCATCCAGCGGAATCGCGCGTTCCACAAGATGCTGACGGACGGTGTCACGGTCGAGGTTGCTGAGGATGGCGCAGTTCGCGGCGAACAGGTGAAGCTGATTGACTTCGACAATCCGGATGCCAACGACTGGCTCGTCGTCAACCAATACACGGTCGTTGAAGGCCAGCACAATCGACGTCCGGATATCGTAGTTTTCGTCAACGGGCTGCCGCTTGCTGTGATCGAGCTGAAGAATCCAGCGGACGAGAACGCGACGATCGAGACGGCGCGCAAGCAGTTCGAGACGTACAAGGCCGAGATCCCGTCGCTGTTCAACACGAACGAGTTACTGATTGCCTCGGACGGCGACCAAGCTCGGATGGGTTCGATCACTTCAGGCCGGGAGTGGTACCTGCCGTGGAAGACGGTCGATGGGTCGTCCATAGCGAATCCGGATGATCTGGAGCTGGAGACGCTGATCAAGGGTGTCTTCGACAAACAGCGTTTCCTCGATCTGATCCGGCACTTCATCGTGTTCGAGGACGCTGATGACGAGATCGTGAAGAAGGTGGCTGCCTACCACCAATTCCATGCAACATGCACGGCCGTCGATCAAGTGGTTGCCGCTTCGCAGCCCGATGGCGGCAAGCGAGGTGGCGTCGTCTGGCACACTCAAGGGTCTGGGAAGAGCTTGACGATGGCGTTCTGTGCCGGAAAGCTGGTGCTTCATCCGGAGATGCGGAATCCAACGATCGTCGTGATCACCGATCGAAACGATCTCGATGATCAACTCTTCGGGACGTTTGCGCGCTGTCACGAGATCGTCCGGCAGAAGCCGGTACAAGCAGAGGATCGAGCGCACTTGAGGAAGCTGCTGAGCGTGGCGTCGGGTGGCGTGGTCTTCTCCACCATTCAGAAGTTCTTCCCTGAGCAAAAGGGCGATACCCATCCGTGCCTCACCGAGCGCGACAACGTTGTCGTCATTGCCGACGAAGCGCATCGAAGCCAGTACGACTTCATCGACGGCTTTGCCCGTCATATCCGCGATGCCCTTCCAAATGCGACCTTCATCGGCTTCACGGGTACGCCGATCGAGCTTTCCGATCGCAACACGTACGCCGTGTTCGGCGACACGATCAGCGTGTATGACATCCAGCAGGCGGTTGCAGACAAGGCAACCGTACCGATCTACTACGAGAGCCGGATCGCCAACCTCGATCTGCCAGAGTCTCTCCTTCCCAAGATCGATGAGGAGATCGAAGAAGTCACCGAGAACGAAGAGATCGAGCGTGTCGAGAAGCTGAAGTCCAAGTGGGCAGCCCTGGAGGAAATCGTCGGGACCGAGAAGCGGTTGAGCCTCGTGGTCGATGATCTGCTTCAGCACTTCGATGACCGCCAATCCGCCATCGAGGGCAAGGCGATGATCGTCGGGATGAGCCGCCGCATCTGCGTGGCGCTCTACGATCAGCTCATCAAACGACATCCTGAGTGGGCGAGCGAAGATGACGAGAAGGGTGCGCTCAAGGTGATCATGTCCGGCTCGGCGTCCGATCCGGTCGGATGGCAACAGCACATCCGCAACAAGCAGCGCCGCGATCGCCTGGCCAAGAGATTCAAGGATCCGGATGATCCTCTGAGGATCGTCATCGTTCGCGATATGTGGTTGACGGGGTTTGATGTTCCGTGCTTGCACACGATGTACGTCGACAAGCCGATGAAGGGCCACACCTTGATGCAGGCGATCGCTCGCGTGAACCGGGTGTTCCGCGACAAGCCGGGCGGATTGATCGTCGACTACATCGGCCTTGCCGATTCGTTGCGCAAGGCGCTCGCCAACTACACCGAAGGTGGTGGCCGCGGCGAGATCCAGTACGACCAAGGACAGGCCGTTGCCATGATGCTGGAGAAGTTGGAGATTTGCCGCGACATCTTGGCAACCTTCGACTATCAGCCGTACTTCGAGCTTGATCCGAAGGAGAAGATGAAGCTCGCCAAGCGCGCGATGAACCACATCCTGTCGCTCGACAACGCCCGGGATGATTTCATCCTTGCTGTCGTGGGGCTGTCGCAAGCATTCGCCTTGGCCGTCCCCCGCAGGGAAGCACTTGCCGTCCGCGATGAGGTGGCATTCTTCCAGTATGTGAAGGCGTCGATCGTCAAGAACACCCTGTCGACGCAGCGGCCCGAAGAAGAACTGAGCGCGGCCGTTCGTCAGATTGTCTCCAAGGCGATCGCTCCCGATAGGGTCATCGACATCCTTGATGCTGTGGGAATCGACAAGCCCGACATCTCCATCCTATCCGACACCTTCCTTGCCGAGGTTCGCGGGATGAAGCAGCGGAATCTTGCCGTGGAGGTTCTTCGTAAGCTCCTCAATGACGAGATCAAGCTACGGCGTAAGACCAACCTGATCCAATCGCGCCACTTCTCGGAGATGCTCCAGGAGACCATCCATCGCTACAAGAACCGGGCGATCGAGACGATGCAAGTGATCGAAGAACTCATCGCTCTTGCGAAGGAAATGCGCGAAGCAAACGCTCGCGGAGAGAAGCTTGGCCTCACGCAGGACGAGCTTGCGTTCTACGACGCGCTGGAAACCAACGACAGTGCCGTCGCAATCCTCGGCGACGAGATCCTCTGCAAGATCGCGCGAGATCTAGCGGATACGGTTCGGAAGAACGCGACCATCGACTGGACCATGAAGGAAAGCGTTCGTGCGAAGATGCGCTTCATGGTTCGCAGAGTCCTCCGAGCAAACGACTACCCACCCGACAAGCAGAAGAAAGCCGTCCAAACCGTGATCCAGCAAGCGGAGCTTCTCGGAGAGGATTGGGCGAGTTAGAGGGTTCTGTTGCGGAATGGCAGAAGGGGGAGCGGAAACTCACATCTGGACACATGGTGCGGCGAGGGCTGGCAAACGCAATTGAGTTGCAGGCGCTGCTACATGGATGCACCTTGACTAGTCCGGGATCGAGCACGAAAGGGAGGTGGCAAGGTGTGGGAGACAATCGGCTTAGGGATTGGCATCGACGCGCTGAAGGCAGCTGCGCGCCCCGCGATCAGACGAGCACGCAAGGTCCTGCAAGGTCCTAGAAGAAGCAAGCATTGGCGCAGCCGTCTGAACAAGGAGTTCGCGCGAAGCGTCCTGGTGTACCGGGAGGCTACGGAAGAGCCCCACATTGTCGTGGACGGTGACTATCAGCTGACTGATTCTCAACGTACGAAAGCGAAGGAGCATAAGCGGGAGCTGGAAGAACGGAATAGGCCGAACGACTCACATGCCATTGTGCAGGGAGAGCCAAGCTGGCGGTGCGATCCCGTGGTTTTCCATGTTGGAGGTCTCGACTTCGCATCGGTTCAGGCCTTACGAGATGATGGCGTGAAACCAGAGATCCTGAGTGTAAGTGCGGTTATCCTGTGTTCTGAAACTCGTCGAATGATTGTGCACAAGCGTTCTATGGAATCAGCTACATTCAAAGGCTGTTTGCACACCTTCGGCGGGGCCTATATGCCGCCCGGCTACCATGTGAAGGATGATGGGACGAGCCTTGTCACTACCGTCCTGCGAGAGGTTCTCGAAGAGTCCAGGATATCGCTACATATCGACAGCTCTTGTCCAATGATACTAGCCAAGGAGCTGGCGACGGGGTTTGTGCAGCTTGTCTTTCTCGGGATTGACATTTCTGGAGGCGACGCTAGACGGATCGAGCACACATGGGAAGGAAATGTCGAGCAGATCGCGTTTTCAGAGCTAATAGGTTCGCTTCGTACTGACAACTGGGTGCCTAGTGGGAAGGTGCATGTACTAGCCTGGCTTGCGCTGGGCGCACCGGGGCTCATGGGAAGAGCAAGATTCGGGGAGTACTCACCGCGGAAAGCCTTCGATTCGCTAGTCCCTCGGTGAGTTGAAAACGGCCTGCAAGTTAGGGTTGGAAGAGATTGCCGATCCATCTGATTCCGCGTCACAAGCAAAACGGATTAGCGCCTCTGCTGCGCCGTGTGATTGGCAATCAGACTGCGAATTCGACGAAAGGGAGATACACACCGGCTCACAAGCCCACGGAATCGGCCCGCTCGAGGGGCAACGTGACTGAATCGGTTCCAATTTGGTCGCATAGGCTCCATCTCTCCCGTTTCTCTGTTCCTGACAGGCTTCCATTGCTTGGGAAGCGGCACCATGAATTCGGTCGATTGGCGGGGCCTCGTTTTCAAACAGCAGTTTCGAGTCCCCCAGGATCACCTGATCCAGATCCTAGCTCTGCTTCTAGACTGGTTTCAGTGGGTCAGGTCACCAGTGTTCAATACAACATGGTCTGACTCGGGAGCCCCACGCCACGCGGAAGAGGGGGGCGTCTTCCGTCAGACAGGGTAACAGGAAGGTCACTTCGTGAATCCCAAGCAGCTGTTCTTTCGCATGGTTTCAGCGGATGATTGGAAGCTCTCATGCTATCCACCCTCTGCCATGCTCCCTTTGTCGCAACGACTACCCCTCGATCCTGTATGCACTACCAGACGCCCTAGATTCTGATTCGTTATTGGAAGGCAGTTCACAGGAGTTACCTTTATTGATATGCTTCTCATATGCTGTTAGTGAGAGCAGACCTAACTGATGAATGTGCACTGCTGATAGGGAGGGCCTATGTCGAAGGGCAAGGAGAAACGATCGATCTACTCAGCGATTGAGCTAGGCTTATCTGACGTTGCCGCGCCACAGATAAGCCTCATGGGAGTTACGTTTGAGTTCAACCCGGTAACCGGAGCGCCAACCGTAGCGCTTGACGCTCCGCGCTTGTTTTGGGGTGGCGGACGAGGCCTTGAGTACCTCTGGACTCGGATGACACAGTGGGAGCACACGAAGTTGATCGACTATAGGCTGGATTCCGCCAGAGACGCATACAAGAAGGCACGGTCATGGCTGCAACTTGGAGATCCGCCCACGGTCGTTGCCCCCTACCAGATTCTCTTTGATTATCGAGCCAATCCATCACGGGGATGGGGCACCGTGGAATGCACAGGTGACTACGAGTTCCCTGAGGTTCTACGGAATCATCGAGAGGCAATGATTCACCAACTGAGAAAGAAGGGACGGCTCTACGGAGACAGCAGATGCCCCAGGGTATCCAAGTTCGATGTCAAGGAAGATGGCAAGATTGTGTATAGAGTCGAGAATGCCTTCTACTATGACCAAGTTGGCACGAACCTTTCTCTCGACTATAAGGGAGCGTTCCCAGTTCCCGGCTCGATGGAAATCGCGACTACCGTGAGGGGCTGGGATGTATTGAACGCGGGAGTGGCGCGTGGCGAGTTGCCAGCTCTTGAGCAAAGCCGGCTTGCAAATACTCTTGGAGTAGCCGTGGCGGTCACCGCCGTGAACAAGAGAGGAAATATCTCACTGCTCAGGCGATTGCGACGAAAGAAGCTTGCGGTGTACGGAAACATGTGGGGCGTTCCGCTCTCCTTCGCGGTCAAGCTGGAGGGCGAGAAGCTGGAAACGGGGAGTTCAACCCCGCTGGCTAGCCTTCTCTCTCTGAACACGGAAATCCTGAGAGAAATGGGCATGCATCGCGATGACTTCGCAGACCCAACTCCCCTTGCGTTCTGCCGGGATCTTGGAAGAGGTGGCAAACCACAGCTCTTCTTCGAGATGCGTGCCAAAGTGCCATTTGAGGAGATCGTGAAGCGCATGACCGACAACAGCGAGCGGCTCAAGCAATTCAAGAGCTGGAATTGGCTCAGATTGAGGCTAGGTGCCTCCCTGGAGGCGAGTCGCTACAGGGCATCTCCCGAACTTGCCGCTGCGATCGCTCTTCTAATGCCCGAATAGGCTAGGCTCTTTCGACTTCCGCGGATTCTTCAGCTTGGGCAGGGCGTGAACTAGTTCACGCATCACTTGAAGACAGGTCCTGCAAGTTCGATTTCTCGTGCTTGTGCCGGCAGAATGAACAGCCTCCTACAGCCACAGGCGCGGAGTCCTGATCAGATTTCGCATTCCTGGATCGCCAGCTTCCGATGACGAGACGTCGATCACCACTTAACCCCTAACGAGTCCATTTTGCATTCAATCCTAGAGCCTTCAGGGATCACTCCATGGAATAGCGGTCGTGATGGTGTCAGTTCTCTCTTCGGTCACATAGGCTCCACCAAAGAGACGCGAACCGCCGGCAACTGGCTGGCGGTTTTGTCTTTCTGCCATGGGATCAAGAAGAGTGGCAGCTCTTGACTACGGGGACAATACGTGTACACTTGGATACATAATGTCCCCGACACAGATCGGCCCGACTCTTTTTCCTGCTGCGCGACTCGCCGTACTTCGGTGGCTCACAGACACCGAGAACGGACTTCACCTACGTGAGCTAGAACGCCGTAGCGGCCTCAACAAGCATGGGCTGGCGCGAGAGCTTCATGCGTTGCGAGATGCCGGAATCCTCGTGTCCAAGCGAGTTGGGAACCAAATCATCTACCGCTTGAATCCGGAGTGCCCGATCTACGACGAGCTACGATCCATCGTCCGCAAGACGGTCGGGCTAGCTGGTGTGCTGCGCGAAGCGCTCGAACCGTTCGCCAATCGCATCGATCTTGCCTACGTCTACGGGAGCTTCGCGCGAGGCGAGATGCGGCCGGACAGCGATGTCGATCTCATGATTGTGGGCGCTGTGTCATTGCGAGAGGTCAGCTCGGCAATCCGCATGGCGGGACGAACACTCCGTCGCGTTGTCAATCCAACATCGTACGCGCCTGATGAATATGCGGCCGAGCTGCGCAAAGAGGATTCGTTCGTCGCCCGGGTCCACAGTGCGTCTCGAATTGACGTGATCGGAGGAAGCGCATGAGCCCCGCCGAGATGCTGCTTCGCGATGAAGTGCGCCGAGAGCCCGAGACACCCGGAGAGGTCAAGCGGCTTCTCGAGGCGATCGATCGCCGACTTGAGGTCGCTGGGAATACCGCAAATCACCCGGAGACCAGGCTAGAGCAGGCATACCATGCAATCCTCAACTGCGCCCTGGCCGGACTGCGAGTGAGTGATCTACGGCCGACCGATCGCCGGGGGCATCACGTCGTTGCATTGGAGACGCTCAGCTGGACGCTCGGAATCCCGGATGACCGCGTCGACTACTTCCAGACGCTGCGTGACCTTCGCAACAAGGATCTCTACACGGGCGGCATCCACGTCACCCTCCGCCAAGCGGAAGAGGCTATTGCAGAAGCGCACACCCTGCGAAGCAATCTGAGGCGATGGCTCGAAGACCGCGGCGCAGGAGGCCGCTAGGCCATTCGAGGCGGGTTGACGTCCAGCATCCAGGTACAGATCTCGGCGGTTAGGGGGCTGTCTTGCTCCGAACCCCGCAACGAGAGCGTTTGCATGGCATGCAAGAGGTCAGGGGTTCGAATCCCCTAGGCTGCAAACCGCTGTTCCCATTCGGAACTCGGAAAGCCCTGTTGCTCGTGAACTCGCCTTCTTCCTCAAGTGTCAGTCCAAGGCGATTTCGGTATTGCACTTGGGCCTTATTCCGGGTGAAGGCCGGCTGAACATCGAATCCCTTCCACGTACACTCATCTTATGACGAACATCCAGTCAAGCCGACTCATCGAGATCGAGCTGTATCCTGATACGGGACGGTGTCCCGACACCTATCGGCAGCTGATCGCCCGGGCGGTGGCGGAGGTTGTGAAGAGATTCGAGCGCGGCAATGTGCACGTGGATTCACGAGCGATCGAGAAGGCCGTGTTCCTGACGGACTCTGAAGAAGCACGGGCTCTCCTTTCGGGGGTCTTTGGGATACCTTCGCAGCAGATCCCCGACACATTCTGTGGAACGCCCGATGGTGCGACGCTCTACATGGTTACGGAAGACATCGCCGAGCCAATCCTGCGGAAGCTCTACCCGTCGATCCCATGGCGAGGTGGCGTGGAGTACTTCGAGTGTGTCAAGCACGAGATCACACACATGGTCCACGAGCGATGGGCAAACGAGCAGAAGGGGACATCGGACACTATGGGACCGACCTGGTTCTTTGAGAGTCTGGCCATCCTTGTTGCCGGGCAGTTCCCAACCCTGGCCGAAGAGGCGCCTCTGGAGCCCGGCATCCTTAAGGAGATCCTCGAGCGGAGTGAACATGAACGGATCTCCTACACCGACTTCGCGCGGGTGGCGTACTCACTCGCCCGGTCGTTCGATGTTAGGCAGATGATCGATGCGGCTGCCGACAAGAGATTGCAGGATCTTCTCGCGTACTACACGGCCATCTCGGAGACGGTGGATCATTGCTAAAGGGAGCGCTGCCGGATCCTGGTGCGCTGACCTTCACCCCTGAATCCGGTCCAACCATAATGTCAAGATCGACATGGACTGACATATCGATTCGGACTCCCGTAGACATGTATCACAGTAGGTTCTCCTGGCACTCCTAGCTGATCGAAGCTGCGCAACGCGAACACAGATGCCCAAGGATGCCGTATCCTCTCCTTGCCCCTGCTCAAGTAGGAGCCAAAGGAGGAAGCATGTCCCAACGCCGACGTCGGCGGATGCAGTTCGTGTCAGATGCTTTGGTTCAAGAGATTGTCGATGGCATCAAGACAGCGAGTGTGGTGAGACTTGGCGAGGCCGACATTGCTGACGGCGACTATGATGATCCTCTCGTTATCGGTGAGTTCTACGATGTCTATGACAGTGCACTAACGGTCCAAGCGACCATTCGTGTGGTTGCCATGGAGCTCTGCCGTTGGGATGCCATTCCTGAACGCTTGTGGCGCGGCGAGGGGAACGTCGATGCCGCCGAGTTCAAAGCCGATCACCTAGACTACTTCGACAATCCCGGCGATGACTTCGAGTTCATTGCCTACTATTTCGAGAACGTCAAGCGGTCTGGTTAGGCCTTTGCCTTGTCCGTGACCTGCCCACCCGAAGTCCGGTTCTACCTGAGAACGACGCCCCTCTGCCGGCGGGCTGAGGGGACCGAAGCTGCTGCATGTTAGATCTGACCTGTGGTTACGCGTCTTGAGAAGCGCGGTACTGAGACATCCATCATCACGCCACAGCGCTCGAACGCGTTGACCATTCAGTTCCCCAGGCTCCAGAGGTTCTTCCATGGAGTGCCGGTTGTGATGGTGTCAGTTCCGTTTTCGGTCACATAGGCTCCAAAAATCCCTTCCTGTCTTATTTCTCGAGCTTATTGCTTCGCTGGCCTCTGGCACTCGCTTCTTGCAAGGAGGGCACATAGAGTGAGGGATGGCTATTGGAGCACGGCCCTCAACATCGAGAGCACATCCTCCGAGATCCCCACATGCTCACGGATGTATCTCTCGACGATGGAGTTGACATTGTCGGGTGTCAAGGCCTCGCCGTGGCCCATCTCCTCAAGCTTCGCGAGAATTAGGCTGCACGTGCTATCGTAGAGATCGTGCTCGACGGTGATGCCGTAGTAGTTCGAGTACGTTGTCATGTAGTCTGCCACGATGTCGTGCAGACTTGCCCCGAGCAACGCCTCGAGAACCGCTGCTAGAACGCCAGTACGGTCCTTCCCTTCCCAGCAGTGGATCAGGAAGGGCGGCTCTCCCGCAGCGATGAACTCGATTGCCTGCTTCAAGCCATGGCGGAAGACCGGGCTGTCTACGATGAGGCCCAGATTCAAAGCCAGAATCATCCCGTCTTCCCCGAGTTCACGATACATCGGGTTGTAGACGTATGCGGCTTCGAGGCCGGTTGCCGACTCGCCGACATTGAGCACGGTTCGAATACAGGCACGTTCCATGAGTGCCGCAACGTATTGCGAACGTGGGTCATCGCTTGCAGGGTGAGATGACCTGTACAGGCGGCCCGACGCGATGCTGCCACATGCAATCATCCGGAAGTTGGCAAACGCATCATCGGTCTCATAGGAAGCCCTATCAGTGGGTCTCTCAATATGCTGGACGGCGAGCTGGATGGCGTAGCCTCCAGCTTCCAGAAGCGATACCTCGACAGGCATGCCTACATGAACGTCGTAGGTTCTGACAAAATTACCGTACTCGAGGCCTATCTCAAGGTCATATTCTCCGTAGTGGAAGGCTCGCGGGGTACCAAGAGGGACCTCGCCAGGGAGATAGACGTACGGGACCGCAAGCGAGATGCCAGCGATTGTGATCTCAAGAACGTCACCCGGTTCGATGGCCAGCATTGCGAAGTCTGCCTGTGATATGTCTGTCTGAGCAGACCCGAACGTTTCGTGGACATAGACGCAGGTTCCACGAATCACTCCTGATTCGACATCCACTTCGACTGCTTGAATCGAGAGAGCGAAAAGGAAAATGATCAGTGTGGGGATGATCCAGCGACGCGTGTATTTCACAGCTCGACCTCCTTGCGATCCACCATTATAGGAGCAGCTCCTTTCGTTAGAGTCCACAGGCGTGGTGTATTGAGCAGGGAATGAGGTGTGCACGGAAAGAACGACCATCGCTACCATCTTCGGGAATCAGCAAAGACGCCGATGCACATCGGCACCGAGGAGGAAGCGATGGTCAAGGAAAGAGTAGGGAGTCTGGTCTGGCTGCGCAAGCACATCGAGGATGCGGACAAGGACCTCCTTCGAGAGATGGTAAAGGCGATGGTTGAGACGCTCATGTCAGCTGAAGCAGACGCTGTCTGCGGAGCACCGTACAGGAAGGCGAGCCCGGATCGTGTTAACCGTCGAAACGGCTACCGCGAACGCCGTTGGGATACCCGCGTGGGATCCATCGATCTCGCCATCCCACGACTTCGTGAATGCAGCTACTTCCCCGACTGGCTTCTTCAGTCACGTCGCCGATCAGAACGTGCGCTCGTCCAAGTGGTCACCGAATGCTACGTGCGTGGGGTGTCAACCCGCCGAATCGATGGATTGGTGCGAACCCTCGGGATGGAAGGCATGAGCAAGAGCCAGGTCTCGGAGCTTGCCAAGGAACTCGATCCGCTTGTCGATGGCTTTCGCACTCGACCGCTCGACACCGGTCCCTACCCATTCCTGTGGCTTGATGCGATGACTCAGCGTTGTCGGGAAGGTGGACGCGTCGTCAATGTGGTGACGGCCATTGCTACCGCTGTTAACGCGGATGGTCACCGGGAGATCCTTGGACTCGACGTGATGACCAGCGAAGACGGTGCGGGGTGGTCCGAGTTCCTACGCAGCCTTGTGGCACGAGGACTGAACGGTGTGAAGGTTGTTGTCTCGGATGCTCACAGCGGACTGAAGGACGCCATCGCCAAGGAGCTTCCGGGTAGCTCGTGGCAACGCTGTCGAACACACTTCATGCGCAACCTGCTCACCAAGGTTCCCAAGAGAGCCCAGGGGCTCGTCGCGACACTGGTGCGCTCGATCTTCGCTCAGCCGACGGAAAAGGAGGTCTGGGCACAGCATCAACGCGTGATTGACGAACTGTCCCACCGCTTCACAGCAGCAGCCCAGATGCTCGAGGACGCAGCTGAAGAGATTCTGACATTCACTGCGTTTCCTGAGGCCGTGTGGCGTCAGATCTGGTCGAACAACCCCCAGGAGAGAGTGAATCGGGAAGTCCGGCGGCGGAGCGATGTGGTGGGCATCTTCCCCAACCGGGATTCGATCATTCGGCTGGTGGGTGCTGTTCTGGCTGAGTACAACGACGAATGGATGGTCTCTCGGCGCTACGTCTCCATCGGAGTCCTACAGAAGACGAAGTCGGGGTCGATGGAAGAAACAGCCTCAGGGGAAAAGGAGCTGGTAGCTCAACTGACAGAGTGATCGATGGTGCGATGTGTCGTCATCCATACACCACTTGACTGGACGTGACCATTCCTCCTCTTGGAGCGATGCTGTAGCTCAGGCTAAAATAACAAGCGGGTTTCGTCAAATCATCTGATGTGACTGACCTTCCCCTGGAACCGATCTGGAAGCAGAGCTAGTTCGTACGCACTGACACCAGGGCCCTGGAGTGGCTAAGATCCGATGATTCCTAGATGTCACAGGCTTTACGGGCACTCCGATGCAATGAATGGAGACTCTCGTCACCATGGGGTGGCTAGCGCATGCGTTCTACATTCAGTTCCCCAGGCTCCAGAGCAACCCACCAACCACTGATGCCATCAGTCTTGTCAGCTTTCAGGGATTCCGTAACCGAACTGCCACTTCCGGCATCGACAGACAACGACTACGCCTTCGGGTTCGAGTCTCGTGGGGTTCGTGATGTGCATTACATTCGCCCGCGTCCACTCACCCAGATCTCAGCTCTGCCTCTGGACCGGTTCCTGGGGGGGCGTAGGCCGGACTCTTCATCTCTCAGCGCATTGGAATCGGATCGGGAAACGCTTGAGAGAAGAGCATCCGCGCGCGCGAGTCGACATCAGGCTGAGGCATGAAGAGTACAGTCGAGGGTTCCCCATTCACCTTGGCGGGAGATCGCCGACTGTGGTAGCTTGAGAAGCGAACCGGCCGCGAGAAGAACCTCGGCGGGAATGAACGCCAGTGGGGGGATGATAGGCCATGCGCAAACAGGAAGACGTGGAGCGACAGCAAACCCTTCTGGAGGAGCTGTGTGGGGACGATGAAACCCTATACACTGTCCTCAGCTTGTATCTCTATCACACACCGCTTGGTGCCATATCGGAGAAGGATCTCGATGCTCTCATCAAGGAGGCGGAGGAGAGCGGGAGTTTCAGACCGGCAATTGACAAAGCCATCTTCGAGGGGAGTCAGAACCCTGAAAAGAGAGAACGGTACATCGAGGTCGTCCGGAATCTTGCATTGAGAGCCATAGACGCGGTGGAGCAAGCAAGGCAGAAGCGAGAGACGGAAGGACTTACCGATCGCGCTGCTTCTCTCGGGGCAAGAATCGAAGCTTACCGGTTCATGAGCGAAAGAACCGGCGACATACTTACCGTGGCTTCCGAGTACTACAGGGAGAGGCTTCTGGAAGCGGAAGAGAGCGGCAGGAGGCAATCGAGACAGGACGAGAAACGGCAATCTGACAGCGAAGAACGAGCGATCAGGGAGCGAGAAGAGGGCGAGCGAGTCGCGAGAAGAACAGAGAGAAGGAAGATGGGAAGAATGGGGAGGCGGGAGGCGAAAAGACGCGAGAAGATCGAAAGCGAAGCGACAGAGCTCCGGCGAAGAGGGAGAGAAGAGAAGAGATCGGAAGCGGAGGAGAAGGAACGGCAAATAGAGGAGATGGAGAAGACAGCGCGAGAGGCAAGAAAGGAGGAGAGAAAGAGGAGCTAGCCTCGCTGCAGCAGGCGCGAGGTGTCAACGGCAGATTCCACAGCCCCTAGACTCCTCCAGTCTCGCAGAAGTATCTCATTGCAGCAGTCCTATGGGGCCAGATCCAACATCCATTCTTACGGCAATACATGCCCTCCGGTGGAACAGGACGCACCTGGCCCTCCTGCGTATCGCCGCGTTCTTCCGCACCGTTCCATCACCTTGGCACCCTGGATGGGAATGGGATTGAGTCCGCGAAGGTACGGGTGTGTGCTCCTTCGCTGCTCCTCCGGCCTTCCCTTCGCGATCACTCTGGTCATATGCGGATGTCGCTTCCGCAGACGCCGCGCTCAGCATTCCTTGGGAGCACGATAGCTGTCGGAGTCAGCATTGTCCGAGAAGAGACTCTCTCATCCGTGTCCATGTCACCATGCTGCGAACAACGAATGCGTTCTGCATTTGATCCCCGGACTCCACCAAACGGGGGTGCGAACGTGTCCGCGCCTTCAGCAAGGCTCCCTGATCACATCGCGTGTCCCAAGCTGGGTTCCTGAGATTCCTGACGGCCCAGGCTCCGGCTTGTCGGCTGCGCCGTACGCGGAATCGACAGGCGACGGGTCACTTCCGTTCCCAGCAGTGAAGTCCTTTGAGTCGGCTCTGCCGCTTGAATCGACGATGCTCGGCCTCCGACAGCCTCCGAAACGCCCCCGGGGGGCATTCGATAGCTAGGTGAAAACCCATGTTGGACCCAACGAAGTACACGGCGTCGCCGTCGAGGGAGCCGACGCATCGCTTCTTCGTCTTCTCGTATAGGTGATCAGTTTGCGTCATCTGGTCGTACGCCTCCGGGGCTGCATACCATCCGAATCGCAAGGATGAAGCGGTGCAGCCACTGTGCCTGCACCACCCGCCGGTCTCATCCCGCCCAAGTCTCTTGTCTCTAGGCTGGAGGCGTAAACTCCACGTCCGAGGCAGTCGGTGCCTCGGCCACGATAGGGTGTTCCTCGTCAGCCTCAGGGCTGTCTGCAGTCTCGTCCACCGCGGGATCCGTCTCCTCAGTCTCGATCCCAGCCTCGACTGCGGTGTCGGCTACAGCGGTTGCAGTGCTCGCTGCCTCCAGGTCCCTCAGCTTCTGTGGGATTTCCGCAGCAGCGGGACCTACATCCAATGCCTGAGGACCCTTTTCGCCCTCGGCTACGACGTAGTCGACGCTCTGCCCCTCGGTCAGCTTCTTGAACCCTGTCCCTCGAACGGAACTGAAGTGAACGAACACCTCTCCGCCTTGAGACCTCTCAATGAAGCCGTACCCTCTCGCATCGTTGAACCATTTGACTTTCCCGGTTTCGCGCTCTGCCATGATTGAATCCTCCTCCTGTACGTTGGGGGACTCCATGTTGAAGGTCCCTGTGTGCTGAACTCCAGCTGCCTGCTGTTGCCGCAGCTACCGGCTCGCAGGTCACCGTGTCCTCTCATTCCGAACTGCACGTTCCGATGTTTGCGGATGGTCGAGCCATGCTCGACCACGAACAAGGCATCGTCATCTTTCCAAGTGCCGCCTTGCTGTGCCGGCAAAGCCGATCGTGCTGCTGCACGTTAGTGGACTGCGACGTGTCCCTGGCAGGTCTTGCGGAAGTGGCATGCGTGGGTCGCAAACGCCACCGCCATCGGGAACTGAAGAGGTATCGAAGCGTGGCGATTCAGCTCTGCCAGCTCCCGCCTCAGGGCGAGTGTCTGATGAGTGTCGGCGAACTCCACCATGGTGGTGAGCCTCTTGGCACAAGCCTGCTCGAGGTCCTTGAAGAACCGGGGAACTGTCAACTTGCCTTCGTTCAGAACAAGCTGGTCGACATCATCGAATCGACGGTGTTCACTGCAAACGGACCACCCCGGAGGCAGCATTGCGCCTACCGTAATCTGCTCAAGTGACGGAGAGGCCGCCCTACGACCAGAGAAGCCAAGGGCGCGCTTGAAACTCGAGGATGTCTGCGGTACTTCTGGGTAGATCAGTAGAGCATTCGTAGTACTCCCCTTCGTAGGGCGGACTCTGCAACGACCCTGCCCGACTGCAGCGACTAGGCGCGATTCAGTCTCTCGGTGATGTACTGCCTAAGGGCTCTGCGGATGATCTCGGATTCGGAAATATCCTCCCGTTCGGAAAGCTCCTGCAGCTTGGCCAGTAACTTCGCGGGAGCCATGAAGTTCTTCATGACCAGTGGGTTGTTGGGATTACGCTTCCGAGGCGTCATATATATAACTATACAGCTAACCAACTAGCGAGTCAATCTAGCGCGTCTGACTGTTCACTTCTCTGGGGAGATCACACGAGCAGCGGCAGTCTGCATTGCGAGCTGCTGGACGTTGGATCAGGATCGGAGCTAGGGAAGCTAGATTCCCGGCATCATGATTGGATCAGGGATCGGGGCAGGGCCAGCAGTCCATTCGCATGCTCGCCAATGTGATGCGCAACGCTCTGCCAAGCTCCCATTGTGATGAGAAGCCGCCATCATCAATGCGGGATGGCGCTTCCGGCGCATCCATGACCTGGACCTGCGTCCTTGGACACTCGCCGGCAAGATGGAACGCGCATATGCCTTCGGCACACCCCCAGCCGCCACAGCGGTCTTCTTGCGCCGCCCTGGTGGCCCATCAATCCCGTGTGCACGCCGTCTCGGCTTTGCCGTCACGCTTGGATGGGCCCTTCAGAAGGTTCAACCTTCGCAAAGCCCGGCTGTGTCTGGCTAATGGTGATGCGAAAGGCACTCTCCTGTCCGCAGGTAGTGGTTGATTGCGGTCTCCCAGTCTTTCAGGTCGGTACGGGGCCTGCAAATGACGCTCGTTTCTGTGGCAGGCAGGCTCGCTTGCTCCCACGTAGGTGTAGGTGATCTTTGCCTGAGTCGACTGGCGGTCTTCAGTGGCATAGCAGCGGATAAAGATCCAGTGGACGCTGTCCTGCTCGAACACTGTGTATTCGATTGTGGTCCGATCTTCATCATACTTGAATAGAACCCACAGGGTTTGAGGTCCGTCTTCATGTCCATGTGCAACGACGAACGCCATTCTCTCCTGAACAGTCCCATCAGCAGGCGAAACGACCCTAGGGTCGCAGCTTTCCGCCCAACGGGACGGCTCTCTGTCGGATATAGGGTCCCCCTTCGAGTTGACCTTTGATTGGAAGAACCTGTCGACGCTGCTTGCCGTGGGGCGCCACGCAATGCTTGCCTACTGCTCCAAAGCCTGTTTGGCAAGGGTCTTGAGCATCTGCAGTTGTGCCGTGTGGTACAGTGTGTGATCCACGATCCCGTGAATGAGCTCCATGGCCGTCATCCCGCTCTTCTCTGAGGCTACCGCATCGAGTTTGCGAGGATCAAAGCTCGTGACGGCTTCCGCAAGGCGTTCATGGGTCGCCTCTATGAAGCGCCTCTCTGACCTCCACTGGCTGCTATCCACAGCATCGCACACGACAGGCCAGCCTCTTTTCCGCAGGTTGAACTCCACGGGTCGATTCGCTCCACTGAGTTTGTTGGCCACAGCGTTCTCGAAGTAGGTGATGTGCAGTGCAATGTCCCGGATCGCATTCGCCCCGGGATAGGGACGCCACACCGCGATTTGCGAGCTCACCCCAACCAGAACACGCAATGCCGCCGGCGCGCCATGCCATGGCCGAAGATGCTTCTTTCCAGTGGGGCGGACAATGGAAAGCACCTGCTGCCTGATTCGAGGATCTAGATTCTCCATACCCGTGCTCCTTTCCGTTCAAGAGTAGTGTGACATCGAATTAGGACATCTCGTGTCTCATATGTAGAGTCGCATTCGCTACCGCTTTCAGGAGGCACCCATGCGTGCGGATCGGTTGCTGTCGACGCTTCGGAAACGCTAAGCCCTTAGTCTGATCGGCAACTCCGAAGCACCGCATTAGCTTGGCAGGACATCCGTCGCCAGGAAGCAGCCAGCGAACGCGTTAGCCACTCACTCTCCCAGGCTCCAAACCGTTTCTCCTGTCGCGCTCCTGGAGAATCTCGATGTTCGCATCCGCTTCACTCCTCCGTAAACGTTCGTTCGTGTCGGTTCCGATATTGTGTCTGGGCCGGATTCCTGGGTGAAGGGCATCCGCGTGATTTCGGAACATCAGGATTCTCTCATCCGAGAACGGAGCTCTGACTCCACTGGCTTACTTGCCTCTTGAAAACGGGAACTACACGCCCTACTGTTGGCATGCCGCCTTCGGGCGAGACCATTGCAAAGGGGGTGATCGCATGCACATGTCTATGGTGCCGGCGGTATCCCCTACAGGATCGGCCAAGTAACAACAGCTTCGACCGCGTTGCCTGGCGGCTTCTTGCCGTCCACACAGCGACCGCCGGTGCCTCTCATAGAGAGGGCCGTTGTGCATCCTCATTGAGAGGTTTCCACTCACACTTGTGACGGACTGTCTTCAGACAGTTGCTGTGTATTTCAGCCTCCAGCGGATCGCAACAGCTCATTGCGGCACGTGCTGCACCATGTGCATCCAACGACAGGAGGCTTGACCGAATGACTGCACAACACGCAATGCAATTGAAGTCCTGGGATCGTCACGAGATTGATCCGTTGTTCGAATCACGCTTACCAAAAACCATTGAAGCCGAGGCCGTCCTGAGCGGAAAGACGACAGGCATTCTCTATGTCGATCGACCGTCAAACCCTCGAGCTGCGGCGCTCAGCGTCGGGGTCGGCTGGTACGTCGTCGGCCGGCCAGTTCCAGTCTTTCTCCGTGCAATCAACCGGCTCCTCCCTCGGGACACATACTCGGTCCTCATCCTTCCCGATGGTCAAGCGGACGAATGGCTCCCTGCACTAACTGAAGACCTCTACTTCGTTCGGGCCCGAAGCCGCTACGCCCTACGTTGGCAGACTGCCGTACCGGAGACGTCATGCCCAGAGGGGTACCGCACCGCGGCCATCGATCGCGCCCTTCTTGAGAGCAAGATCGAGGGCGTTGAGGGCATTCGGGAGGGCGTCCTGGGCACGTGGCATTCCCTAGATGACTTCATGGCTGATGGTTTCGGGTTCGTGGTGCTGTCCGAGTCCGGAATCGTGGGGCATTCGATGACCGATTATGTCTGTGGAGATGTCTGCGAAGTCGGCGTCGACATTGACGAACAGCATCGTATGAAAGGCCTTGGGACGCTCGTGGCAGCGCGCACCGCAAACGAGGCGTTCGCACGCGGCCTCCGTCGCGTCGGTTGGATGAGCTGGGCCTGCAACCACGGCTCGGTCGGCGTGTCCTTGAATGCGGGCTTCTTCGATGTGTGCGAATACGACGTCCACATCAACCATTGGCCTGCAGAGAACCCAAGCGACCTTACGCAGGAGGAGTTCCAGGCGTTCGCCGAGGAGTACGAGAGGCGGTTCGAGAAACGGCCGCCCACGGGCAGCGGATATCCCCACATTGTGGCAGCGACTGCCTGGGCATTGGCCGGAAACGGGCGAGCATGTCGCAGACAGCTTCGACGAGCAATCAACATGGGCTGGCTTCACAGTCTCAGCCAGCTGCGCAGCCTGTGGCCGGAGCTATTCGCCGTGCCTGATCTACAAGAACGGAAGCCTTGGGCAGACCTCCTTGCGCTTCTGAAGTAGGTGCACACTTCAAGCATGTTCGGGTTTGGCTTCGCCAAACACTCGCACAAATCAGGCATCGGAATGCTCCGTCAACTCACGTGCCTTCTCCAGATCCCATGATGGGCAAGTCACTTGCTAGTAGGCTTCGACAGCCCTCTCGGAGCGTGACCTTTACCCCTGAGTGCAGTCCGATCATCTCATCAGGATCGGCGGCTGTGACCCTCTGAAGCGGTGGCCAAGAAGTACTGTAAACACAGTCCTACACAGCATATCGTGTGGGTTCATTCGCATGGAAGAGTACATCGACTACCATGTTGCCACCCACGAACGCGTTAACCATTCGGTCCTCCAGGCTCCAAGCCGCTGTTCGCACACTCACTAGGAGAACTACTCCGCACCTTCCATCGTGGCGTATGATCTGGCGGAGTCTGAGGTGTCCACGGAATCCGAAGGGGTCGTTGTGAGTCCTGCCGCCATGCATTGGACACTACGTCCAGCGAAGATGCGAGATGCAGCAGCGGTTGCCTTGGTCTGCAACGCGTGGAGCGTCCGTGCGCGAGGTAGCAGCGAGACATCCGAAGAGGATGTGCTTCGCAACTGGAAGCGTTGCGGTGTTGATATTGCCACTGACACGCGAGTCGTCGAGGTTCCACACATCGGGATTCTCGGTTACGCGACGTTCTGCGACTCATTCCGGGACTATGCTCAACTCCGTGGATCAATCTTCATGCACCCAGAACACAGGAGAGTCAAGATCGAAAGCGATCTCCTCGACTGGATTGATGATCGTGCGCAGGAGGCCCTACAGCGTATCCGAACAGGGACGCGGGTCGTTCTCTCCCACCTTGTCATGGCTCACGATGAATTGCGCCGGGATCTTCTTATTTCGCGCGGATATGGACTCGTACATCACTCCGTTCGCATGCGCCTCGAGCTTCCTCAGCTCACCCAAGCAGTAGAGACACGAGTTCCGGCGGATATCTCGATTCGATCCTGCGAGCGGAGTAAGGATCTACCTGCTGTTTCCGCTGTTGTCCAGGAGGCGTTTCAAGAGCACTGGGGTTTCGTCGAGCGGACGACCAAAGAGGATGTCGACCGCTATGAACGGTGGCTCAACGACGATCCCAATATCGACATGGGTGTGTGGCATCTCGCGTGCGCTGCCGACGAGGTTATCGGGGTCTGTCTTGGAACCTCCAACTACTGCGGTGTCTCGGAGCAAGCTTACGTCTTCACCCTCGGCGTGCGAGAGGCATGGCGCGGAAATGGCGTAGGTCATGCGCTCCTGGCACACGCCATTCACGCGTTCAAGGCTAGGGGGTGCACGGTCGTCGATCTCGATGTCGATACAGTCAACGTCACAGGAGCCCTCCGGCTCTACGAACGCGCTGGCATGCGAGCGCAATGGCAAGTTGACGAATATGAGAAGGAACTACGAGCGATAAGCGACACGTGGCGGCGGCTCTGAGCCCGCTTGAAGCCAGGCCTTAACTGTTGGAATACACGACCGTCACCGGATGGAAGTGCAACCTCACATCGCAACTCAAGACATCGATCACCGGGATGCAGTGCACGAACGCGTCCTGGATTCAGTCCCCAGGTTCCAAACCGCTCTTCCTACCGCGACTTCGGAGAACCTTGGTCTCCGCGTGTTGGCTGACCTTCTCAAGCGTGAATCGCGGCTGGTCTTCGTCTTATCCGTGGTCCAGATTCACGGATACAAGTCACCGGTTTCCAGGTCCGCTAGTACTACCGTCCTTCTCCGCTGGTACCCTTCGGGCGGATCACCTCTTGGCGGGCGGCTCTCCGCAACATGCAATCCGCGACCCCAGTCGCTTGAGTCACGCGGAATCCAGCCGCCCGCGTGAAGCTCAGGCTACCGCTGCAGTTGTGGATACACGGCCGACTTCGGAGACTCGTTGCTGGCGAGCACGCAATCGCCACTGAGTGCCTTGTGGACGAGTTCTCCCCACCGCTCCATGTTCGTCTTGAATGTGATCGCGTTCGAAGGGCAAGCGGCGATGCATGAGCCGCAGTGAATGCACGGTGGAGCGCCCGTCGGAACGTACGGGCCGGTTTCGTTCAGCTCGATGCGGAGTACGGGACATACCTCCGTGCACCTGCCACACTGTACGCATTGGTCCGTGTCGAAACTCAGACAGGGATAGATGTGCCTTTGGAACAGACCTTCCCGAATCAGCATCTTCGCCTTGGCTCTGTCAGCGAAACCAAGGTAGCGCAGATCACGAGTCACATCCGGAGACTCCACTCCCTGGTTGCTCCTCAGGCGCATGATCCGATCGCTCAGGTCCTCGACGAACGGGATGGCCTCATCTCCCGGCATGCCAGCATTCACGTCCGTCGGGAAGAGCTTCCCATAGCAGTGGTACGCATCGACCTTCATTGCGAAGACGGGGCTTCTCCCGGTCCTACGTAGCATCTTCGCCGCGTCTTCAAGTGCGACACCCGAGGATACGGTGCCGTAAGTGACGAAGGGGACAGCGTATTTGCCCCAGCCGTTGCCGGGTCGTGGCAGCGCCTTGATAAGGTCGAGAACGTTGTAGTGCATGTGATGCGCATAGACGGGTCCCCCGATACAGAGCATGTCGTGCGGCCCCACGTTCTCCGCAAGGAATCTTGAGGGATCGCGCTCCCGGAAGAGCGTTTTATTCCCGGTGGCATCGACAAGTTGCACTTCGGCACCCCTCATCGAAAGCTGCTTCTCAAGCATGCTGCCGACCTTCAGCGTGTTCCCAGAGGGGCTGAACACAACGATACTCACCTTCATCCGGCTCTCCTTTGTCATCCGTGCCTCGCAACGAGGAGCACGACCTCTGGCCGTATCCATAGCTGTCCTCCCTATTACTGTTTAGCTACTAAACTATGAGCCCAAAAAAAGCTATCAATCGCATCCAGTCAATTCCTGCCTCCGCTCGCGCAGAGTCAGTATTGCATCGAAGTCAGTCATCACTGAGAGAAACGCGCCCAGCTTGGTCTCGAGATCATCCCCGCAATACTCACGGACGGCCTCAAGCACCTCCATATCGAACTCCTCATGACTCCGGAATGCTGTCCACCCAAGATCCGTAAGGCACAGAAGAACTTCCTTCGCGTTGTCCTCAGCGTGCGCCTTCCGAACCATTCCTTTCGCCACAAGCTTGGAAACCATCTGTGACACTGCCCCCTTTGTCACGCCCGTCTTCTCCGCAAGTTGAGTCACGTTGACTCCGATGCTCTTCCCGATTGCCTGAATCGTGTGTATCTCACCCCCATGCAGCGGAACCCCCGTGCCGTACTCGCGAGGAGCTTGCTGCAATGCGGCAAGCCTCCCTACCACTCGATTCAGCACACCCAGGAGCTCCTCAAACGTTGCGTGGGTTCTCTTCATGGGCGTATTGTATAGCCCCTAAACTTACTTGTCAAACTTCCGGGTAACACGATGTTCTCCATTGGGGGACGCCAGCGAGCGCTTCCCGCTTGACCACAACAGCGTATATAACAGTGCCGGAGCCCTCGACATGATGCACTTCACCACGCACCAACCGGCAAACGCGTTAACCATTCAGTCCCCCAGGCTTCAAACCGGCTTCGTTGTCTCGATCTCACAGGATCTCGCTGTTGGCATCCTCCGGAGCGCTGCTCGTCATCAGAGGGGCCTGAAGTCAAGAGAGAACCTCCTTTCACGCAACTGGCGCACGGCTTGATGCCTCAGCGTGTTTCGTCCAGACGGATGTTGTATTTCAATCACATGTCCGTGGTACGCTGCGTCGGTTCCTTGTACCGTACCGTTGAAGCCGGGACATCCACGCTGACACCAGCGAACGACTGCCGAGGCTGAGGAGGGTAGCCAAGCCGATGAAGCTACTGATGATCTATGCCAGCGAGTTCGGGTATGAAACGAGCATGAAGGGGCTTGACTCAGAGGCCGAGCGGAGCGAGAAACGGACGCTTGAGAACACCCTCGTAGGATTCATCCACGCCGAACCGCAGGACGAGGCACAGGCCAAGTCAGTGGAAACACACTTGGTCAAGAACCTGAAGTGGGCTGCGCGGAAGAACGAGACAAATCGCGTTCTCCTTCACTCGTTCGCTCATCTTGCAGAGGAGAAGGCGTCGCCTGAGTTCACCAAGCAGCTGTTAGAGAACACGCAGGAGCGGCTTGTGTCTGCGGGTTACGAGGCGACGCAGTCCCCTTTCGGCTTCTTCCTCAACCTGCGTCTGGAGGCACCAGGACATCCTCTTGCGCGGATCTTCAAGAGTCTATGACGACCTTGTCACGATACTGCGTGGGAATCCATCAGGTGGGTTGCCCAGCTTCAGCGGAATCTCGGGTTCCGAGACCTGATTGGTGCCAAGGCTGAGAAGCAGATGCAGGAGTACCGAGCCTTTGGTTACTCTCCCGTTCAGGCGCAGTGTGGTGAATACCTGCCTTTGCCGATGGGTTCGGCATTCCGGAACCAAAAGAGGATGAGGACGTGACCGGCGCGAGTTGGGGTTGAGGATCACCACGAAGCGACGCACGACCACGTTCCGGATTTACACCTCCGGGTTCCAAGCCTTCTATCTATAGCGATCTCGGACACCGTTGATCGGATCAGGGTTGTGTGCGGAGGTGCCAACCCATGCTGCCTCTTGGGCAATGAAGCGGACCTTCCCTGATACACTTGGACACGAGTTGGGTTAGCGAGATGCATCGAGCTGGTGTTTGCATTGCCCCTAGCACTGATGCAGGTGCCCCCGGCGTTGTGATCGGCCGCGCGGCTCACAGAGAGTTGGAGTTCCTCGTCGAGTCCGGGCTCACTGCAAAGGAGGCCATGACTGCTGGAACATGCAACGCTGCCGGAGACATCAGAAGATCGGATTGCTTGGGGACCCTTGAACGCGGCAAGCAGGCAGGCCTCATTGCCGTTACGCGCGACCCGCAGAAGGACATGCGTATGACACTGAAGGGCGGGGCTGTTGTCCTAAACCGGGTAGCGACGTGACTGCCGTTCCTACACCGATGTCATCACCGCGAAGCTATTGGCGAACGCGTTGCTCTCCTACTCCTTCTTGGTCCACCGACTTCCTTGCAGGTGTTCTCGCCTTACGAACTGCAATCCCCAGAAGAAGACGCCGAGCCCGGCCAGAAACAAACCAAGACCCCCGGCACTACCCCAGCCTAGTATCTCTTCCACTGTCGCACCCTCCTTTCTATGGCTCTCTAGTTCTTGCACCAGTCTATGTCCCAGTCTCTGGATGCGGCAAGAACGAAAACACTCAACACGATTGCGACTCCCGGAATCCACATCCCGAAGCACGCAAACGCCAGCGATCACTAGATCTCAACCGATGTTCCACATGTTGACGTTTGCCGAAAGAGGCTTCGGCCACCACGCCGCAACACACGAACGCGCTGCGCACTCAGTCCCCCCAGGCTCCAGACTGCCGTTCGTATCGCGGTCGTAAGAGAACGCAATGATCGAGTGCTCCTCCTTCTCCGAGACCGCTACTTCAGGTCGATTCCGACACTGTGTATGGATCGCATTCCCGGGTGAAGGTTGATCGGCGACAAACCATCAGCCATCTCGTTCCCCAAGCCGGCTTGGCTGCGCCTTCAAGGCACAAGTACACTGCTGCACAAAGAGAAGGGGGCATCAATGAAGCGATGGACAGCGTTGATATTGCTGGTGTTGATCCTAGGCGGGCTTACGGGTTGCGAGATCTTCGACTGGTTGTTCCCGGAAGTTCCTGTCAGCGACAGCACGCTTGTTGTCTACTACGATTTCGACGGGCCTAGTATCACAACCCTGCCGGACAACTCACAGTACATGAACACTGGCAATATCCAGGAGATCTCGGGTGTCGTCCCCGGAAAGGTGGGGAACGCATTCAGCTTCGATGGCATGAACGACGTTGTCATCGTGCCCAACTCGCCGAGTCTTCAAACCACCATGCGGATGACAGTCGATTGCTGGGTGAAGCCGCTCAGCCTGCCTGCTGCAGGCAAGCCGGCCTCAACAGGAATCGCAGCCTACGGGAGAGATCAACAGGGAATGTGGGAGCTGCGGCTTATGGGGGATGGCGGCATCTATCTCTTGCTCAACTGGAACGCTGCCTCAATGGTGGAAGTGGTCTCCTCCGCGAAGCTTGCCGTCGGCAGTTGGCATCACGTGACGGCTACGTTTGATGGAGCATCGGCAAAAGTGTACGTAGATGGTGTGCTTTCGGGTGAAGGAGCCTGTCCGCAGCTCGTGTATCCCGGAGCAGAGAGCTTCCTGGCCCTTGGTGTTGACTTCCCGGGATCGGATGAGTATTTCCACGGTCTCATCGATGAACTCCGAATCTACAGCGAGGTCGTGACTCCCTAGCCGACCATTCTTCCATCGAGAGTTCTTCGGTGCTCCAATACTCGAGGGGCGGGTCCGCGGACATGTGACCTGCCCCTGGAGCCGTCCGACCGTTCAATCGTTGTCGGCGACCCACAGCACGACGTTCCCGCTATGCTGCCCCGAGGTGCCCTGCGCGGTGAAGAGGAACAGGCACAGACCACAGAGAAAGGTGGTTAACCGTAGCCCCGTGAAGGTTTGCCTTGGTGTCATTCTCATGGGCTTCGCGAGCGTACTGGGCGACGACTTCGCGAGCAAGCCGGCCAAGTGCAAGGATCCAGAAGCGGCAGCGTATGCGGCTACACAGACAACAGCCATCACCATCTCCATCGGACTTCCAACGAACGCGTTCACCATTCAGTTTCTCAGGCTCCAGACTGCCGTTCGTATCGCGGTCGTAAGAGAACGCAAGGTTCGAGTGCTCCGCCTTCTGCCACGCGGCTCATCCGATCGACTTCAACGGTGTCGTTGGTCTGGATTCAGGGCCGAAGGTCAGAGTCCCTATGCGCTCGCCAGCTTGAACTGACTTTCGGGATACGTACGATCTTGTAGCCAAAGGCTGCATGTTCAAGGGGGCTGAGATGCGGCGGATCGAGAAGCTGCTTGATGGGCGACTGAGCGCGACGTGCGATTCGGGTTCGCCCGGTGTGGCGTTGTTGACCTTGCAGGGTGGAGTGAAGGCCATGCAACTGGTCCGGGGCTCAGCGGATGTCAAGAGCGGCACTCCCATCTCCTTTCATACGGCCTTCGACGCTGGATCGATCGCCAAGACTGTGACCGGGATCTGTGTTGCACTGCTCGAGGACGAGGTCAAGCTCTCGCTGAAGGCGAGCATTCGCAAGTTCCTGCCTGAGCTACCTAAGCACACATCGTGTGTGAACCTCGACCACCTTCTCCGCCACGAAAGCGGTCTCCATAACTACTCAACGTTGCTCTACTTCATGTCTGGATGGCACCCGCACGAGCCGCCGACCGGTACAGACATCCTTGAGGTGTTGTGCCGTGCTCCGGGGCCGAAGTGGAGGCCGGGATCGCGGTATGAGTACGCGGACACGAACTACTTCTTGTTGGCGCGGATTGTCGAGCGGATTGCGCAGATGCCGTTCGGAGTCTTCGCTCGAAAGCGGCTGTTCGGGCTGTTGGGAATGGCAGACAGCTACATGACAGACGTTGAGGTCCCGGAAGGTGTCTCGGTTGCTGAAGGGTACGCGCCATATCCCACGGCGTTGCGAAGCCCCGTCGAATACCGCACGTCTTGGGATGACGGGCACTATCCTGTGGGGTTGTGCTATCGCCACGTCGGCGCAGAAGGGTTTCGAACGAGCGTGACCGACCTTGCGAGGCTCGGGAAAGAGGTATTGGCTCCGTCTATCGTTGATGCAGACGCAATGGCGAGGATCGTTTCGCCCTCACGGGTCCGCATAGACGGCCTGGGCTACGGATATGGGCTGAACGTTGGGAGGCACTTCGGTCAGGTGTTCCTGGGGCACAATGGCATGATCCAAGGCTTCACCGCTTCGGTGTCGGCGTTTCCGGAGCACGATCTTGTCATCGCTTGCCTGACAAACCGAGAGGATTTCGGCGCTTGGGGACTCCGGGACTTCGTCTTGTCTGAGCTCTTCGGCGCCACGGCGTCTGCAGCGACAAGCGTTCTTTGTCTGAGCGGCCGATTGTCTCAGCCTCGATTGGGCCTCTACTTGAACAGGGACACGGCCAGCTTCCTTGAGATCACCCGAGAGGAAGGGGTTCTGCATGCGGGTGTGAACGGCGAGAGTCCTCGTCCAATCGAGTACAAGACCGGATTGCCGGCAGTGTCCCAGCAGGCGGTGGAGGACATCATCGTTCACCGGGACGGAAGAAGTCGGTCGTTCGAGCCCTTCGTCGGATCAGCAAGTGAGTTGCAGCTCGACGAGTACGCCGGTGACTACACCTGCCAGATGTTGCAGACGAGATTCACTGTCTCCCCCGTGGAAACCGGGATCCGATTGACCAACACCGATCCGAAACGCCCATCGATGGATCTCGACTACACGCCTACGATTCGTGATTTCTTCTGGTCTCACGATCCGCATCCCGGCATCAGCCTGCTCGAATTCCTGCGAGAATCTGGTCGGGTCGTGGGATTCCGCTACCGAGACTACGACGGCGATGAACGGGAAGCCTTTGTCTTCATGCGAGGGTAAGGAACCCGACAGGAGGGCTCGAAGGATAGACGCCCTGTTTCCGGATCAGGAGCATGTGCAATCAGGTCCATGTTCATGGAAGCCCCGAGGTATGCGACATCCGAAAGGCACCTGTTGGTAGGGTCCAGCCGACACCACGCGCAATCCGGTCGCCTCTTCAGGGACGCTGCACATCGGCCTGCGAAGAATCTGATCCACATTCCCTTAAAGCGAGCTTGATCTGCACCCCGTGGATCGAATTCGAGCGTGATGTCACACCGCTTAGTCTCGAACGATCTTCAGCACTCCGGAGGAGGCGATTACCGGCCTCCGAAGAAACCTCCGGGCTTTCAGGATCACCGGAGACCGACATCCATCACCACTCCGCAGCGCACGAACCCGTTCTACATCCAGTCCCAGTTCCCCAGGCTTCGCAAGTAGCTAGGGCGTATCTGTTCTGATCGTCATCCATCTCCTTGTCTCGAACGACATTCGTACAGGTAGATTGCCGTCCAGCAACTGCCTATAGGCCTGAAGATCTCCCTCAAGGTGAGGCCAGGAAACCATCCTGGGGAAGCTTCCGGTGTCGTAGAAGAGAAGCTGCATTCGAAGGTCCTCACCCTGTAATCTGATCGCGTACTCGACTTCGTTGTGGTTGCCCATCCCACCCGTGCTAGTGATCCAGCCATGCTCTGAGAGGAAGGCATCACGAACAGGTACAAGCTCCATCCTTGTGAGACCCTCATCACGGCACTCCCAGGAGGCGAAGCCTTGAGTTAAGACCCACTGATCGCCATCTCTGCCATAGCTGGCCGTTGCCAGTGCAGCAGATGCGTGAAGGACGCTCACACTGCCGCTTTGCACAAGACATGGGCTCCCAAAACCTCTCCCACCGGAGCGGATTCCCAAGTACAAGAAGGTCCCATCATGAACCACATAGTGGGTGCATTGCGCACTCGCTGCAAAGGAGGACTCGGCTTCCCACTCGCTTTCTTCCATGGTTCCATCAACTGTGACTGTAGCTCCGTACGGCACAGCAATCAGGGCATTCCCCGAATCGGCATGACACGCCAATCCAAGGAACGCGACAAGGACTGCAGCGACTGCCTTTCTCACTCAGGACTCCTTTGCGATTGCGCGGGGACCTTCTCCTCTCCTTCCTTCACAGTGTCATCAGATCATGAATTGCTGGATCGGCGCTCATGCGGCCTTTCCGACTTCACGATACTCCGAGAGATTTCCTCGGTTGCCGGGCCTACATCCAAGCCGAGCACTCTGTGCTAATCCAGCGGTGTGGCCGTGAACTCCGCACGGAGTCGACCGTCTTCCTCATCGAGGGCAATCCAACGATCCACGTCGGCTTGCCAGCTTCTGTCATGGGGCAGATCGGTGACCTTAACCTGATCGACATACCAACCTGGGAACGCGCCCGTGTTGTCGTGGCGCAGCGCGATCCCTTCCAGCGAATCGAATGCTTCCGCCGATACGACGAACGAGTTGTGCTGGCCTGCTTCGAAGTCATCGTGCTGCGGTGTGTCCAGACGGATCTCTGCGCTGCTGCATCTCGGTACTCCGAAGAGCGTTCCGATGAGCGTAAGGTACACCCTTGCGTCTGTGCCCTCTCCCAGTGTCCACGCAATGTCTCCGGTGTCTACGTCGATCAGATACTCCGTGTACTCAACGCCTCCCGCTTCCGGATCCGACGGTGACCAAACAGGAGGGTCCGAGAACAGGAACCATCCGTCGTACGGGCCATGGCCGAGCATCCAGCTCGCACCGTTCGCTGCTCCGTACAAGTCCACGATCTGGGCACTACAGCCGTCGTGACACGGCCCGACAAGGCTCTCCTCGCCGTACTCCTCCACGCACATGTCGAAGCAGGCGTCGTGAAAACGGCAGCCCACATGGGTTCCACACTCGATGACGTTTGCGTAGCGCACGAAGACGTGGGCGTCGTTGTCGCTTGAAGCGGGGACACATCGAACGATATCCGGCCGGTCCTGACAGGTATCGGGGCAACCGCCGCCGCACGCCCCGCGGCATGTCGACCCGCTGGCGACCGATGGATCCTTGCGCAGATATGGGATACTGACCCCATCTGCGGTTGGCAGGAAACCTTCCCAGTCGATATCGGCATCCCCCGTTGCTTGATCCGTTCCGACGGAGACGGTATACGTACCCACCCCTTCGATGAGTCCGACTTCGAAGAACCATGTGCCATCCCGTGATATCAGGCGCTCAACTGCTCCCACGTGATCGCCGCTGCCAAAGACTCCTCCATCACAGGGCGACCCGGCGCCGGGGCGAAAGATCCGCAATCGCATCCTCGCTTCCTCCGGTACGGATACGCCGAGCATCAGCGTATCATCCTTGATCATCTCAACTGCGTACCAATCGGCCTCATCTCCGGTCGCAAGGAATCCTTCGAAATCCCCTGGGGGTACAAGCAAAACATCATCCTCGTGCCTCGCCGGTGATATGAACTCACCGTACGAAACATGCTGAGAATCGACGTGGTGCGAGGCGTGGCCGATGGGAAACGCATCCGCTCCGCTTCCCGCGTCATCCTGATTCTCGACTTCGACCTGCAACTCGTAGTCCCCCTTGCCCTGATCTCGTTGCACCCCCACATACTGTGGGTCGTCCGTTGCGATATAGTGACACACCTCCTCGTGGTCGCTTCGCGCGCAAGACCATGGCCTTGTTGGGCTTCGAAGCTGGAAATCGGCATCACTCGGGAAGGTCAGCCGTACGGTAATAAGCTGTCCCTGATCGAAATCAACGATGTACCAGTCGGCATCGTCCGAGTGCAAGAGGGTCCCTCTGTAGGTTCCCGGGGGAAGCACAACATCGGCTTGCCCTCGGGAATCCGTTGCATCGGTAGCTGTTCCCGCATCATCCTGCTGCTGTGTTTCGACGCTGAGGGTGTAGGTGCAGACTTGGTTGTACGGCCTTTGCACTCTGTGAACGTGGACATGCAGATAGCAAAGGCCGGGATCCTCTGGAGCATAGGGTTCGAGGATCTCATCGATTCCGAATCCGTCGCTATCACGGTAGAGGCGGCCGGATCCGACAGGATCGATGGTGAGATCCAGATCAATCGAATCCGGGAAACTGAGGCAAACGGAGAGGATCGTGCCGCGATCTACATCGATCGCGTACCAGTCGTCCTTGTCTTGATCTCCTAGCGTGCCTGACCAGCAACCGTCGCCTTCCAGCATGTAGGCATCCTCTTCGCTGTCAGCGGCATCACTCCCACAACCTGCATCATCCTGCGCTTGCCCGTACAAGGGGAAACTTCCGAACAGGACAGAGACAATGCACAATACAATCCCCATCCTCACGACAGATCCTCGTTTCCCGGGCAGCGATCGCCGTTGATCCGATGTTGCCATGGCGCCCTCCTGTCAGAGCGACTCCCTTTGCGAAGAGACAACGATCTGCCCCAACTCTAGTCATCCCAAGGAGAAAGGGCAAAAGAAGCCGGACGTTCAGGAAATCCTCTAGCAATCCATCCAGCTTTCTATCCTTCAACCCCAATCTTGTCTAGACGAGATGTCCAAATGCCGCGTGTCGGGCCTGCCCATGGAAGCAACCAATGTCGAATATCCCCGCTTTCGGTCTGCCTCTTCGCGATCGAGCTCGCGGGTAAGGGGTGTCGATTACCACGCTGCAATACACAAGCACGCTCCTTTTTCGTTCCGTAGGCTCCCGCCTTATGTAAGCGATGTTGCTGCTCTGTCAAGCTCAACATCGCTTGCCTCTATGAAGCGAAGTAACTGGCAGCCAATGCAATGAGAAACTGGCCAATGTAGTAGGAAATCAAGCCCACGCGCCTGTATCGCCACGGTTTCCAGAACCGATTCGCCGCCAGAATCACATCCGAGAGGTAGAACAGCACGGCGCCAACGATGATCATCCAAGCCTGTTCGCTGTCAAACTTCGGGCTAGCGAATGTCGATGCAGCCCGGCTGACCATCAAGGAGATCACGATCATGTATGCGATGACGGGAACTCGCATTTTCCCCAGGTTGGGCCGGATCAGTGCATAGAAAGCGATCGCCGTTGCCAACAACACAGCTATCGAGAGGGAATCCCATGCGGAGACTCGGCCTAGGAGCGTGAACACGAACGTGTAGGCGACATGGGCCAACAGGAACAACCCCAACCCCAGCGCAAACGCGTCGCGACGGTCCTCGAACATCAGCGCGATATCCCCACCAAGCGACAAGACCAGCCCTATGCCTACGCCAATCGTATACGTTAGGTTCTTCTCCGGCTCCGGAAGCGACAGCAACACCACCGCGATCACCAACAGTGTGGAGACCGGTTTGAGGAAGTAGACCTGCCGCCGTCTCCCCAGAACCGCAGCTCGGATCAACAGCGAGAGGACCACAACCAACACTGGAACCGAGTAGAACGCTAGCTTCACTGAGCCACCTCTCTACAGAGAAGCACAATATGCTATCGAGCGTCAACAAAGTGATTCCGTTCTCGACAGGCTCAATTTTCCTCAATCATCGTAGAAAACGATCTGAAGAGTTCGCTAAGCAGTTCGCGCGCCTTCACCGCCGAAGTTCCGGCGGGATGTCGAAGTCAGGCAAAACGTGCTCCTGCCATAGTGGCACAGGAAGTGGCGTGTTTTCTGACCCAGACTGAGTGATCGATGCTCTCACCCTCGTCAGCAGGGACATCGATGACCACGCTGCAGAGCACGAACGTGTTCTGCGGTCAGTCCCCGAAGTCCAAGCGGATCTCTTGTGTAGGTCTCGAACAACGACGCGTCTGGCATGCGTGCCTTCCTTGCGTGGGATAGCGATCCTTGCGGATTCCGACACGATATCTGGACCGGATTCTCGGGGCGAAGGCACAAAGCAACTTGGATCAACTACGGAGGCGGATCGAACACCGCGGGCATGCCAATCAGTTGCCCTAAGTCCGCTTCGTTGCGACAATGCGGGCATGTCCGACTTCACGTTTCACACCAAGGATCCTGCCTCGCCCGAAGAGGTCGAAGAACTCCTCGCAGGCCTTGAGAAGCACACCTTGGAAATCATCGGGAGCCCCGGATTTGAGCCCGTCGCCATTCACGCAAGAGATCCGGAGGGGAACCTTGTCGGAGGTATCACGGGAACGATCAACTGGAAATGGCTTGCAATCAAGCTCCTGTGGGTCAGGGAAGACGTCAGGGGCAGAGGGCTCGGACGCGATCTTATGAACGCCATCGAGGATCTCGGCAGATCGCGGGGTTGCCTACGCGCTCATGTCGATACCTTGGGCTTCCAGGCACCTGCCTTCTACGAGAAGCTTGGCTACGAACCGTTCGCCGAACTCCCCGACTACGTGCCCGGATACCCGCGTATCTACTACAAAAAAGTCCTCTGACCGTCTTCCGCTGGGGTGCCCAGGGGGTTCCGATCGGGGCCAAATTATATCGGTTCCTGACCGACCAACGCCGAATCCCAATCTCCGTCTTGCAGCTCCGCATGCTTCAAATGCCCCGCCGGATGAGCGTTGGGGTTTGTCCAAGCTTCTCGCAGACGAACATCTACGGGTAGGTTGCAGCATGCGGATGGGTTCTACATTCATTTCCACAGGCTTCAATGCGACGGTTCCATCAGCGGGGAGATACGCGTTCTCCCTTGCGCAATTACGCCGATGTCTTGTTGTAGATCGCCGGCATCTGTCCTTTCCACTTGTTCCAGGTGTCGTCGTCGGTGATCAACTCAGCCATGAAGTGGGCAACGTTGATCCGGCTGGTTGAGCCCGCATTGAAGATCGCGCTTCTGGTGGGGGAAGGATGCACCTCATACTCGGTGACGCTGTCTTCATTGAGCAAAGTGTCTGGGCGAACTGCAGCCCACTCAATCATCGCGTCCTCTTGGCCGATGCGGGTTCGCAGATACTCTGCGGCGTTCTCGTTGTCCACGTGAGGAGGCATCATCAGACGAACCATCCCGATCACGCACCGTTCGCCAAGCGAGAGCGGCTCGTGAAGATCGCGATTTCTGTTGGCAACCGTGTTCATGAGCACAAACCTGGTGAGCCCTTCCGGTTTGCTCGCCTTGATGGCATTGCATAGCCGTCGAGTGGCATCGGTCACTAGCCTTCGCGGGCGGCCGTACAGGCCCCGCAAGCTGATGGTGTGCCCCAGACACGAAGCCACTGCTCCACATCCACCAACGTGCTGCGTCATCTCGGAGTCGCTGAGGTCCAGAACGCTTGCGCGGATCAAAGACACGCGATCATGATTTCTGAGCGCTTCGGGTAGCTTGCTGGGTGATCGGACAATGGCCTTGATGTCTTGCCCACGATTGAGCAACTGCTCTACCAGGAGCCGCCCAGTCGCCCCGCTTGCTCCGACCACCAGGACCATCATCTTCCACCTCTCTTGTTGCCAACATGGATTCGTACTCTTCCTACGATAATACCAGCGGGATCGCTTCTGACGAAGCATGGTCTCGTGTCCAAGAGGACGTCGATCGCTTCGTTCGCCGTTCGGAGTGTCGTCTAGGCGGTCTCCCTCAACAGGTCGACGACGAGGCGGTGTGCGGCGGCGACGGCTGGGAAGCAGACCGTCTGAGGGATGTCGGAGTTCATGAGCTGCTTGATGTCCTCGGCCTCTGTCAGGTCGAGCCCCGTCAATTCGCGGCAGCTGATCGTCTCCATTTCGCTCTCGAAGCGGCGACGGAACTTGGCGGCCGTGCCGAGGACGCTCATCATCTGCTCCATCGTCTTGCCTCGATCCTTGATCAGCCCGATCGCCATCACGGCACCGGCCACTGCGCCGCAGACGGCACCTGTGTTTCCGATCCCGCCGGCGAACGCGTAGGCGATCTTGGGGATGACCTTCTCGTCGATGTTCACCCCGAACTCCTCACAGGTTGCCAGCAACACGGATTCCGCACAGACCAGACCGTTCGCCATGTGTTCCGTCGCCCGATTCGTCTCCATCGCATCACACCCTTTCCTCGGCCTCCTCCCCAAGCTCCCGCGGGGTGACCGGGCAGTTTCGTATGGGGCGACTCTACAGGAAGAACGGCGAATGGAACGAGTCGGACGAATCCATGGCCGAATCGTCGCGTTGGATGAGGCGGCCTTCGCCGAATGGACGGCGGATTGGAGACAAACGACCTGACCTTCACCCGAATTCCGGATCCAGCGTCATGTCAGAAGCGTCGTTCTCTGGCTGTAGAGAACGACCACCACAGAGCGGAGGAACCAGCAACAGAAAAAGTGCGTTCTCTTTACGTGCAGGAGCTATCATGGACATCCACCACCAAGATACAATTTGCAGGCCGGTTCTATATCCTGTCTCCCGCGCTCCAGCCGACTGACGGGTGAGGGGTTCCGGCGAACCGGTGGACTGGAACCGTCTTCCAACGGCCGCAAGATAGGATCTGCATGGGGGCAGATCCTGAAGCGGCTCGTCGGGCCTATCAATCCGGCGTTCGACGGGACGTCATTCAGCTTCTGCAAACCGGATGCTCTCCCTTCGACCGACCCACCGCAGTAGCGCATGGAAGAGAGAGACGGGGAAGACGATGAACGTGCTGATTTGCATGCCGAGTTCGTACAGCAATGTG
>Ga0272443_10001119_pt1 | contig 42109 bp, 62 predicted proteins | sample SSMAcet12_FD_193581 | JGI IMG/M metagenome (GOLD analysis project Ga0272443, IMG submission 193581) | Marine sediment archaeal communities from Little Sippewissett salt marsh, Falmouth, MA, United States - SSM-Acet-12 | ecosystem: Environmental > Aquatic > Marine > Wetlands > Sediment ...
CTTCCCTGTCGGGCGTATGTCGACCTTCCCTAGTATCGGGAGGTCAATCGTGGGTACGGTCCTCGATTGCATTGACGTCCTCCTTCTCACCGGGCTTGACCTCCGCGTCTATCAGCGTGTGGCCTGCCCTACGCCGCGCCTTGGCCTCTACACGGAACTTCCGCTTCACCGCCTCGATAACGCGACGCAGCCGCCTGAACTCGGTCGCGTATTCGGGACTCGGCCAGTAACCCCCGTTGTACCACAACCTCAACTTCTTTCTGTGTAGCTCGAACGACCCACGGTATGGCTTGAAGGCGAACAACACGATTGGCTTCTGTATCGTGTCTTCCTCCTTCGTGTGGTCGCCCGGCAGGTCACGTGCAAACCAACCTGCCGGGCGCTTCTTGTGCTTGCGAATGGCGACGACCCGTAGCTTCGCGTGTGAGTACTCGCACGCGGGTAGTACCTGCGTAGGATTGGGTACGCGCTTTCCCGTCTTGCGGTCGCGGGTTATGACAACCCCTTGCACCGCCAATGCTGATGCGAACCCGTGGTCGGTCACCCAATACAGTCCGTCCTCTACGAACGGTCGCATCTTGTACCCCCGCACGTGACGTCCGTGCTAGCTATCGTCCACCGTTCCTACACTGCCATCTGCCGCATCGCAGAGCGCGAGGAACTTCGTGCCGACCGTGTGAACACTCTCCTTGCCAATAGTCCAATCGCCGGGTTCGACGAGGACCACCTTCTCGAAGGCGATGTCACGTGACGCGCTTGCGCCCCCCGGCTTGGTGCCGTGAACGATGAGGTCCGTATGCTCCTCCGGTGAGTCGTCCCCCCCGAATGACGCAGGGCTGGCACTGGCGTTCATTGACCCATCCCCGCCAAAGAACAGGAGGTCGAGGTTGTCGTCAGTAAGCTCCATGCTCTCGAACGCGATGGTGAACGCCTCTGAGGTCATGTACGTCTTCACCGGACCCGTACACTGCTCGGGGATGATGCGTAGTATCTCGGGTTCCCTCGTGATGGTCACGCCGCCAACGGTTGCCCCAAGGTCGGTCCCTATCTCAACCGTTGCAGGCCCAACACAGAGGTTGGCTACGGTCACGCTCATTACTTGCCACCTCCTCCCGTCTTGGTCTTACCTTCCACTGTCGCGGGAGATGACGCAGTCTTCCTCCCGCCCTTCCGCTCCTTCGCCCAACGCGCACGTAGCGTACGCATCGGCGATGTCTTCGGCGTCGTAGCGTTCCGCTTCGCGGCGGCAGTCGCCATTGTGACCTCCTCCTCTATAGCAGGTCCATGCCCGCGAACGCCCGCAGCAGAATCCTATGCTGCTTGTTGTGCCGCTTCTCGTCACGGAACCCGCCACCGACGTTCCTGTCTGTGTCACCCATCACCGCCCACTTCGTGGTACCGTCGAAGCTCTCCACCTTCAGGGCGGCCTCGACGTACTCCGTGAACGCCTCCAACCCTTTCGAGCTATCGGTCACGAGGTCGCTAGGGTCCGTGGTCACCAGCGCCACGGTAGGGTAGATTGCGATGTTGTACCATGTGGCGGCGGGACAGATGACCTCGCTGCCCGTCATGCCTTCACCCTGTTGTGGACGCTCCGACACCAGAGGGCAGATGTAGATGCCGACTACCGTCCCCTTTGACACGTGTAGGGGAATGTCGTCGCGGTCCTCCTCGTAGCATATGATACATCCACGCGTCGTTGACCAGCCCGCGAACGAACTGATGTCGCTATCCGCATCCAACACGGTCTTGATGGCGTTGCACACGCCTCGCATCGTAGCCAAGTCGCTCACCCCCGTCTGATTGAACAGCAGGTCCAACGATGAGAGCGCGGGCCACGTTCGGTACTCCGCATCGTTCGATAGGTCGAACCCAACGAGCAGGCGGTCACCGGGACTAGCACTCACGCCGCTCATGTCGCCCTTCTCATCGAGCGCGGTCCAACCGCTCCAACTACCGCCATGGTACAGGTTGTAGTAGAGCGTCACATCGCCCCGGTGCCGATAGTATGGGTCGTACTCGCCATCGTACCCAACGACCAACCTGTTGAAGCTCTGGAACCTCGGCCCGAGAACGTACACGAACTGCGACCGCAACCGCCACGTACCAGATGCGGCGAGCGCGAACTGCGACATCGGCTTCGCCGTTTCTGCTGCGCTGCCCGTCTTCCAGATGCGCTCTCCGTCCGCGTCTAGGTAGAACCCTATCGTCCCCTCGTCAGTCCGGTCAACGGCCCCGTAGAACCATCGCTTCTGCTCGTTGCCGTTCTCGTCCTCTACGATGAGCCAGACGTCGTCACCGATAGCTCGCAGTATCACAAGGCGCCACGTGCCGACCGGGAACGTCGCCCCGAAGTCACCGGACGACGTAAGGACGTGCCCGCCGTCCTCGGCGAACAGCTTGGTCGCCACCTCAAGGCCCGCCGGGGTATCAAACATCCAGTAGAGGTAGTCGTTCAGTAGTGTGTCGATACGAAAGCGGAACTCAATGTCGTCGTCGGCACCTGTCACCGCACCAGTACGACAGAGCCAGAAGTAGAACTCGAAGTCGGTGATTCCGTACGGGCTGAGGTTCTCCATCATCTCCATCTCAACGCCAACCGGGAAGATGACGTTGAAGTCGTCGTCGAGGTCTTCGGGGCCGTCTGGTCCCCAACCCCAAACCCTGGTACCCCACTGCGACGGCCCGTCACGAGGGTCAGACAGCGTCGCCAGCCCGTTGTCATAGTCGAAGGCCGCATAGCCCGTCGTCTGGAAGACGGACTGCTCGCCCTCGTCTGTTGGGAATCCCCATGTCTTCACCGCTGGCGTACTCATATCTCTACCCTAGATACCGACCGACGATGCCCGCCCGTAGCTGCGCGACGAGTGCTGCGTGTATCTCACGCCGCATCCTCACCGTCATGGCCGTGGGCAGTTGGCGCCGACGAGGAATCGTCTTGTCCCGTGACCCGTAGTGATGTACCTCGGGGTAGTGGCATCCCTTCTCGCCCGTGAGGTTCGTTCCGCACATCACATGAGGTACCGGAGTCAGCCCCTTCCGTATCTGGTAGGAGGCGCGGAGCTTCCCGGTGTCTTGGAGTATCTTGTACGAGCGCACCCACTCCTGCCCCTTACGCTTGCCGCTCTTGAACACACCACGCCCCGTTCGCTTCCCCCGCGTCATATCGAACACGTGCCGTACGTCACGGCCGACCTTCTGACCCTTACGCTTCCCACCACGCCGACCGTATTGCGTGCTGAGTGCCAGCTTGGGCCACGCACGCCCGGTATCGGGGTCACGCTCATGCTCGAAGGACCGCATGGTCTCCTTGTGGAGCGACTGCCCAACGAGTTCGAGGAACATCGTCGGGCGAGCGACGTTCGTGCGAAGCCGACGCAGCGTTGAGTTGAACACTGCGAGGTCTGCGGGGTGGAAGTAGAACGTCCCCTTCCCGGCATACGCGCCGATGGCCGTCGGCATCACACGCTCCTATTGAGGCGGCGGTAGCTTCGATTCTGGCCCCGTGCGTGGCGGCTTGTCTGGTGTCCCGCCCCCGCCACCAGATGACGACCCGAACTCCGTCGTCAGGTCTGACGGCGTCGGAATGGGCGGTCGCGCTTTCATCCAGCCCATGTACGTCCGCGTCGTCGCTAGCTCCATGCACCGCGTGTCTGTCACCCTGTATGCGTCCTTCCTATCAAGACGCGCCATGTTGTAGTGCGGGTCGGTATTCAACAGCCCGGTCGTATCGGCAGCCGCAGGCGGCCAACTAGCCACATCGTACGCGACAGAGTGAACTAGCGAATCAAGCTCTGTCGCCGAGAATACTCCAACTGCTCGCGTCGAGTCCGCGTTGGTGAACACACAGTGAGATACGACGACCAGAGAATCACACGCAGCGTCGAATAGTACGATATTGCCGAACGCCTGATACGCCGCCTTATGAATCTCGCAGTTGTCGAACGTACAGCCTCGAAAACCAACGCGACCCGTCGGTCCTACGATAGATGCAACCGCCCCGAGATTGTTCTTCCCGTCTATCTCTGCCCACAGACTATTGATGAAGTCCGTAGTCGCGGCACTCCCAAGCGAGATACTTGCGTTCTCATGAAGCGTTAGGTTCGACACGGTTGTATCATACCAACGCAGGGCGCACCCGGTCAGGTCGGCGACGACGCCACCACCACCGTCGATACTATCCAGCCAACAGTGACGTATGTCGAGGTCGCTACAACTGGTGAACTCGAAGCACCCGTTGTTGTCGGCATCGCCAAGGTCGAAGTTCTTTATCCAGACATTGTCGAATACGAGAGCGCCCGACTCGCTGCTCATGTCGAATATCGCGGTCTCGTTCGCAATAGCGGTCGCGTTGCGGAAGCACATCCAACCGAACTTCGCATCGCCATCCACGCCCGTGACAAAGGCGTTGGTCTCTGCACCGATATTGAAGTAGACCTGTGACGGCCGACTGCATTCAGGGAACCCGCGTATCACAGCACCATCATCTACCGCGCTAGACGCAGTCGACTGATAGGTGTGTGACCCGGCATAGAGGTAGAGCGTGTCGCTAACGGCGTCTAGCGCCGTCTTGATGTTGTCATATGGGAACTCGCTGCGCGATTGAGTCCCCGCCCCCGGTGCGCGAGTAGAGGGGCGGCACCACACGTACCGCTTCTCCTCTGTCCGTGCGTTCACATCGGCCTTGGCGACCATAAACGCGAGACTGTCAATAGATGACTTGGTCGTATGCTTGTCGGGCCATGCGTCAAGCGTCGTGTAGTGTGACGCGATGCTGTCGGCCCACGCATCGCAGAACTCGCCCGCGAACTGCTCGTAGCACTCACTCCGGTTGTCGATGTTCACGTGCCATGCGTTCGTGATGGCGCGTTGCCGGGTACCGTCCCCGTCCGCTGCCCATGACCCGCCACCTCCGACGACGTCGACCCATAGGTAGCTGTCGGTACCGCCGTAGAATGTGATAGCCTCTGTGTACGTCGTATCGGTCTCACCCGCATCGAACGCGACGGCGCTCAGGACATCACCATTCAACCAGACGTAGAGGCTGTCTACCTCTACGGGACACTGTAGTCGCACGCTCAACGTACAGGTCGACCCCGGCTTGAGTGGCACCATGCGCCCGAGGCTGTGGTCGCCGAGGGTTGCGTCGACGATGAGCGGGCCGCTCGTGATGTAGGAGTGCTTGAGGGCGCTCGAGTAGGGTATCCAATCAGCCGGGGCCGTCGAGGGCTTCGTCACGTACATTCGCCAACCGCCCGCAGGCGCACGCGAGTACCACTGGTTGAGTGCGCAGTCCGACCCCGCGCCGAGTGCGAGGTTGTGGCCCATCGCGGTCAGGTGCCGCCAATCGGCATACGTCCTGTGGTTCTCCTCCGTGTCGGGGTCACCTATGGGCGGTCCTCCATGCCCCTCACACACGAGGACACAGTCGGGGCCGTCGAGGGTGTCGTTGCACGCCGACCAGACCATGTCACGTGCTGTCTCGTATGCACCGTTGGCACCGACGGTATCGGTAGCGACGGACACACTGTGACCGCCAGCGAGGAATGAGTAGCCGTTGAGTCCTGCGATGCGCTGGTACCACGACTCCGCAAAGAAGCCGGGACAGACCGCCCCCTTGTGGGCCGTGGTGACACCGCCGACGAGCGGGATAGAATCGCACGCGACCGGAAGCACTGTACCCCATACACCGTCCTCTACTTGCTGTTGGAACCAGACTGCCAGCCCGTCGTCGTTCCAGAAGTCCGTATCCTCGTCCCCGTCGAACGCGAATGAGTCGTCGTCCCACGATGCGTCGTGTACCGCTGCCGCCGTCAGCCCTTCCGCGAGCATGACGGCCCGCAGGTCCGTCCGAGTGATAGCATATGCATCATAGGTACCCGCCTCGTTCGTATGCATCCACGGGTCGAAGGCGACCCACAACGAGTCTGCCATATCTGTGTACTGGTCTAGTGTGCATCGGACCGTGGCGTTCGTAGACTTGTCCCACGTGACAGTCGTGGTTTCAGGCTTCGCTTCGAAGCCCCGTGCGACCCTGATGTCAATGGCGAGACTGTCGAGCGAATCGGGAACTGAGATGATGAACTCGCCCGCCTCCCCGGTATAGCACCATGGGAGTCGGCCGCTGATGTTGGGATTATAGTACAGGCGGGTAGGACCAGCAGGCGAGCCAACGTGTACGAAGCACGTATCTGTCATCCATGAGCGAGACACGTTGATGCGTGCTGGAGCGCGTACAGCCTCCCCGTCAAGCGGGTTCCACCATGTCTGCACTGTCAGGTACTTCGCCGCTTCTGCGTCACACGTTAGCAACAGGACCGCGACGAACAGCACCACGACAATGAGAGCCGCGTAGCCTGTTCGAGACATCGGCCCCTCCTAGTCCGAATGACCCGCAAAGATGTATCGCACACGCCCCGCGTCACCGTTCTCCTCGGTCACCTGTATGTAGTCGACGCGGAATGGCAGCACGATGCCTTCTCCGTCGTCGAGCGGGAACACATGGCTCCAAGGCTGTAGCGTGGTATCTGCCGATGCGGGATACATCTGGATGCGGACATCGCACGAGTCCGTATCGACCCACACGTATGACGGCGTGAACGCGGGGTCAAGCGTGTCGACCTCGCTCGCGCTCATGTGAATCGCCCCGACCATCCACTCGTCGTACCCGTCATGGAATATCGGGTCGGCTGCCAGTGCGGGCGCAACCGCCAAGGTCACGACCGCCAGAACGATGACTAGCCTACGCATGGTTCCCTCCCTATCCTGACCACTCTGCATCGTACTTCTCGAGCGACCTGAGAAGGCGCATTGTCCATACCGCATACGCCCTCTGGTGCGACGTCCCTATCTGCTTCACTTCAGCATCGTACGTACCCGAACCGGGAACGGACTTGAGGAAGTCATCGACCGGGAAGCCGCTGCCGTACTCCTGTGCGATAAGGTAGCGAAGTCTATCGTGCATCGTCGGCCCCTTCTTCGACGGTGCGCTTCCCTGCTTCTTTGTCGTAGGCATATCAGGCGCTCCTCTCATCTGCAAGCTCATCGAGTTGGTCGGGGTCCGTATCCCAATCCTCAGGGTCGTCAGGCCCGAACGCAGGTGTATAGTCCTCTGTGCTGATGAACCCCGGCACTCTCGCGGTCGCCGTTCCTATCGCCACCTTGCCTTCAACGCAGCGTTCGAGCCACGCCAGCGCCCGGTCGTACTGCACCTGCATCCCTTCGGGGACAGCTTCGGTATCACGTATGGCGAGGTGTGCGTAGTACCGCGCCATCGCGAGCGCCATCTGACGTACCTCGGGCGGCGGTCCGACCACGTTGGTTGTGTTGCCCGTTGGCAGGGATGCGGCAGTGACGACCCCAAGCTCGTCGCCCACAGCGATAGACCCGGCGTCGGCGAGCGACAACACGTTCCCCGCGATGCTGCTGATGGTGGTAGTCTCGGTCGCCATCTGCTTTTCGCTATTGTCGTAGTACCCGACGGTATCGGCGGCGGTGAAGTACCCGATGTCCTCGTGAGAGACCGTGACGTCGTTCGTATCCACTGCGAGTACCCGCACATACGCATTGAACGGTACGTAGAACACGCAGCCCAACGCAGCATCAATCTCGTCGGCCACCTGCTCACGGATGGGCGCCAGTACGTCGTAGTCAACGTCGGTCGATACGATGGGCCAGAATCGCCGCAACTGCCCGTCGGAGCAGTACGCCCTCATTAGCGGACCTCCCCTACGTCATCAAAGCTCGTGTCTGGCTTCATCTTGTCGGGCGTTTTCACATCGGGGTCAAGTGTGACCTCCCGCACGGCCTCCGACGGATACATACGATTCCAGATGTGCGCGAAGTACCGTTTGAAGATGGTCTCTGGCATCAGCAGGTCGTCACGACGCCACTTCGCCACGAGGTCACGTGGTAGGTGGTCGGGAATCGGGCTGCCCGGTGTGATGACACGCCCCTCGTCGACGATTGGTTCTTTCTCTGGATGCGCGTACCACCTGAGGGAACCTCTTGTCTGCTTCGCCTTCCGTGCCACGGCTTCGTCCCTCCATTCTGTAGCCGAGGACGCGGCGGTGCGGAACCGCGCCCCCGGCTGTGGTAGCATGGCGCTAGGCTCTAGGTGATGCAGCCCGTTAGCGACCATGCGTACTCGGCACAGACTGTCTTCTGCACCGCTTGGTACTCCGTCTGTACGTACCACCCACCACCGAGACCCCTGTTCGGGTCGAACCACTTGCGCGTACGCCACGGCGTACACTCAAGGTTGTACCCGAAGCTCGGGTCGTCGATGCTCGGTCTTGGGTTGACGTAGAGCAACCAGCACGCCTTCGCCGTCCAGATGCTTGCCGCCGTCGGCAGGGTCACCCCGCCGTCGTACGTGGTCTGGACGATGTCGGTCGCGACCTTGTAGGAACCAGCGATGTACACATTCATCCCGAGCAGCCTAGAGGGAACTTCGTCGTAGTTCTCCAGCCTGTCGCTGTGGGTGTACTTCACTTGGTCCTGCCATGCCGCGCACTTCACCATCGCCGGAATGTTGTCCGCGTTGATGATGAGTGTGTTCGGCTTCTTGCCCGTCAGCGCCCGCATCCCCTCGGATGCCGTTGCGAAGTTGCCGAGCGGGTCGCCACTGGCAGCGGTCGACCATGCGGCCGAGAGACCCGTCGTGTTGCTCGTCGCCGTGATGGCAGCATTGACCGCCGCCACCGCACGTATCTCTTTGTTCAGGAGAAGCGAACGGCTGACCTTCTGCGTACCAGTCACCATAGGACGGACGGCAGGGTCGGCGTTGGCGATAGAGCGCGACGACACGAACGTCTTCAGGGCGCGAGCGGTACAGCGGTAGGTCGATGTGCTGGTGTGCCAATCGACCTCTGCCGCTTCGGAACGGTCCCCGATGGTATCGCCGAGCGGCCACAGTTCCTCGTTGCCGAACAGGCGGTACTCCCCGGTCTCACCCTTCACAGGGACCGTAGGGAACACCTTGTCAGCGAGGAACCCGTCAGCGAGTGCGGGGTAGTGCTGCGCGACGTTGGTCAACGCAGCGTCAACGTGTACTTCCCTTGGACTTGGCACGAGCCGCCCCTTTCAGTTGTCATGCGATGCGGGATGGCTCGACACCCGTGAGGCACGGGGTTGGCCCGACAGGACCGGGCCGCGAGCATACCAGAATGGCTATGTGACCGCCGGGTAGTACGGGACGTTCAGGTTCAACCACATGAACCCGATGTCCCCGTCTGCGTCGGGGTCGTTGAGTGTGATACCGTGCGTCATGTAGAGCGTCTGCGATGTCGACCCGGCAGGCTTCATCCTCCCAACCGCGTCGTCGATGCAGAGGAACCCGCCGATGGTACCTGAGCAGTCGGCGCCAGCGACGTAGCGGCTGACACCATGCACCTGCACCTCCACGTACCATTCGCCCGTGTCGGCCTCGGTCGCGGTCACCGCCTGCTGCGCGATGCCCGCTATCATGCCGCTCGTGGCGGTCGTCGCCTGCTTGACCTGCCCGACGGTCGTGTTGAACGCGACCGCCGAGAAGATAGCGATGCCCGCCGCCGCGTCGGTCACCTTATAGTTCAAGGTCTGGACGTACTGCACGCCGGGGACATCAGTGGTCGTTGCTACTCCCATGTCTCTGTCACCTCCTCGATGTGGAGCGAAGTGGTCGGGCTAGAGGTCGTCCCCCGCAAGCTCGACCGTAGCCTGTGCGACGGCGTCACCGAAGTGCAGGGTGTCGCCCGCCTCACTAGCCTCCTTGACCAGTTCCCTCGCACGAGCGATGACCTTCTCGGGCATCTCGCTGTGATGCACAGTGAGCGTGCCGTCTGTGGGTGGCGTGCCGTCATCGTCGTCTGGCTCGCCATCGCGAGGGTCACCCTCGTCGTTCGGACCGTCCTCGTTGATGTTCACTACCTCTGCCATCGAGGACACCGCCTGCTCGAACACCGCCAGCGGTGTGACCTCGACCTTGGTCCCTTCGCCTGCCGAGAACTCGAACACCTCGGTACCAGCGAGGTACGCGTGGGTCGCCTCGAACTTCGGGCGGTCCACGGGCTTGACCCGCTTCTTGTGCTGCTCCATGAACGCGGTTGCCGCAGCCTTACGGACTCGCGTACGCTCCTCCTCCAGTGCGACCTCGGCAGCCTTCTGGTCCTTCTCTGCCGCCGCTGCACGCTTCTCCGCAGCCTCGGCAGCATCCAGCTTCGCTCTGAGGTCGGCCTCGTTCTCGAAGCCAAGCTCCGAGAGGTTCACCGTCTTGCCCAATGCTCCTCCCTCCTCGGCCCCATCGTCGGGGACCAGTTCTAGCCCCTCGAACGACGTATCGCACTCATACGATAACGCCTGACCGGGGCCAGCCTCGTTCTGGTACATCCGCGCCAGTTGGTCGATAGGTGCCAGCCCCTTCATGGCAGGTGCCTTCCACCCAAGGACCGCGCCGTGGTCGAGGGCTAGCGAGAACAACTCCTGCCCCACCCGAACACCGAACTTGATGCCGGGGCTGATACGTGCGAACGCGCCCGCCCGCATCGCCTTCGCGAGAAGGGACGGAACACTCACCGCATCAGCGACTAGCTTCTTGCCTGCGATTCGCAGGTTGTCGAAGTACCCCGCGCTCATCAGACCCAACAGCTTCGATGCGCCATGGTCGGTGTGTTCACCCACTCGAACAGCCGCCCGCCACCCCAACTCCTTGAGCCGGGGCCAATCCGCGACGAGCGTACGGAACTGCTCCATCGTCGCGGTCCAGACCTTGCCGTCCTTGTCGACATGGCGCCCAAGCTCCGCTATCTCGATACCCTCGACTGTCTCGGTCTTGTACTCGGCGTCGTCACCGTACTCGGCGTCGGTGTCCCCAAGCTCCTCCGGTGTCGCAGCACCCGCACCATCATACAGCCCGCTCACCGACAGACTGATGCAACCATCAGGGGCGCCCTCCTCCGTGTAGCCGTTGAGTTCGTACAGATACACGCGGTGAGGGTCGCTGCTCTTGTGGTCGGCGACCCACTGCTTCGCCTTCGGCATCGTCCACCCACTGCTCCTAGAAAAGAGGTAGGTGATGACCCGCGTGCCGCCCTTCGAGAGCTTCGCGACCAGCGCCTTGATGCCCTTGTCCGCGCTGATGACGATGGTGCGGATGGCGTCGCCTGTCATACCACGGGCGACCGGGACTCTGATGTACTGCTCGGTGACCTCTGGCATCCTATCCTCCCGTGCAAGTCATGGGACTCGCACCGACAAGTGCAAGCAGACTACGGTATCACCTCCGTGGGCTGCGCCGACGGTGTGGTACCGTATGTGTCTGTATGGGACTGTGCGACGTCAGCCGCTTCGGTTGCGTTGGTCCCATGACCGCACAGGCCGTACACCTCGAAGATGTTGCGACCACGGGCTAGGTCCATATTGGAGAGTGAGTGCAGCATCGAAGGCTTCTCTCTGGCGCAGGTCGGACAGACGTAGTAGACCGGGTGCAGCCGCGTCCGCACCCCGTCTGGCAGGGTCACGTATGCGGGGAGTAACACGTGCATCCTTCCGGTCTTGTACTCCCGGCAGGCTTCACACAACAGCCCGCCATCCCTCGGTCGGAACAGACGGTCGAACTCCTCGGGACTTACTACCCTGCCCTTCGTCTTCTTGCGCCTACGGTGTGACACGACGACTACCTTCTTGTCAAGGCTAATCCCGCCACGACTCATGCCACACGACTCCCCCATCTGGCAGCGGAGAGGCATCACCGAACAACAACCCCACATCCCACGCGACGGCATAGACCAAGAACAGCCCCGCGACCGTCGCGGCGATTGGTGGCCACGGGAACAACAGCGGCAGGAACAACCAGTAGGCACGGCGGTTCTGCAGCTGTAGCTCGTACAGCCTGTACATACGTGGCCCCTTGACCTGTAGCGCGTAGATGAGGCGCCACAATCGCTTCGGGCTGTCGTAGCCGAATCCGAGCAGGTACGCGACGCCCGTCATGCTGACTACAGCGACCGGGAACGCCGCCATGCCGATGTCGAGACCGCCACGGTACGCTATCACTAGCGGCACGAGGAACCATGCGTGTAGCCGCATCGAACACGCGACCCCCATCAGGGTCCACGCTAGCCAACCACTGTCTACGTGATACGCCAGCGCAGCCAGCACCAGAGGGACCGGGTTCGCCGTGCCAATCTCTAGGTTCCACTCGAAGGACGGCAGCACGGCAACTAGGACCGGGATGAGCCACAAGCCGTACGTGGTCGGCCATAGTAGCCAGCACGCTATGAGAATCAAGGCACCCATGCACAGGGTCCACAACCCGTTCGCTACCACCTCGGCCCGCTTCCACAAGGCCGCGAACGGCCAGAACAGGAGTAGCAGGGGCCGTGGCCCGTTGTACGCCCAATAGATGCGGCGAGCGCACTGCCGTGTACCGAAGTACGGTCCATCCAGCGCACCCCGCTGACCCGCCGCTTCCATGTTGATAGGTGAATCCACGCCGAGCGTCGTCTGCCGACCCGTCAGGTACACCCACCTGAGGACCATCCACAGACCCAACGTCAGTATTGCGGCCGTGCGTATATCCATCAGAAGGGAATCCTGTTCGCGGCGGGAACGGCATCCAGAACCTCGGAGGCCGTCAGTTGTATGGTCTCTTTGATGGCGAACTCCAGTGAGCAACCACAGCGGTCACACACCTCCGCGTCGGGTGCGATGGCCGACAACGGACACCCACAAGATGCACAGATGTATCGCACCAACGTACCTGTCACTGCCGTGTCGATGTCCACTGTCTAACCCCCTACTACTGCGAGGTCCGGCGCTCAACAGAGCGTTGCCCCCCGATGTTGTCGCTCCTACCGGACCCCGCAGCCCTGCTCCTGCTACGGTCGGCCGCGTCCACCACCACGGCCACCACCCCTACCTGCGCCGGGGCCGCCTCGGGAACAGCCGCCAGTGTTACGACCGCCTCGCTGACCTCCGCGCATCCCACTACCGCTACCACGCCCGTCACGCGGTCTACTGCCGCCGCTCGGCCGTCTGCTTGCCAAGGTCAACCTCCTCCCTCTATTCGTACCCCACACCGATGAACTGATACTCGACGTACATCGACTCCGCGCCCGCCGCTCGCAGATACAGCGTGTCAGCGGGTACGTCCAACCAGCCCATCGTGTTCGTCGGAATGTACGCCTCTGCCAACAGCTTCTTGTTCCACCACTGCTCGAACGCAGGAAGCGTATCATTGGCGCTCGCCGCCAATGTCTCGACCTCTGCGTAGACCGAAGCTATGCCTGCGCCCGTTGGCTCGGACGCGATGCAGACCAACCCGGCCGCGTAGCCGCTGCCAGCGTTCGTGACCTTCAGGATGTCGATGCGCCATCGCACCAGCCGGGTCAGGCTCACAGGCACCACATCGAAGTGATGAGCGTGGGCGTTCAGTGTGTCACTGGTCACCACCCACGCAGGTGCTTGGAAGTTCACGTTCATCATGCCCGCCGACTCGACCGCCTCGGCCTCGTCTGCCACTCCGAAGAAGCCGATGCACACGAACGCCGCAGCCGCCACGCAGAGCATCCCAAGCACGACCGTACCGACCACAGACGTAGCGCACCACTGTACTCGCGCCATAGCGCCCTCCTAGTCTATGACCCCGCTAGTCCACGCGGGGTCTCGCAGCTTCGCCGCTTCAAGTAGCTCCTCACGTGGGGCAAGACTGTACTGCTGCCCCTTTGTTACTGGTATCAGCATCGACCGACACTGATGATGCGCGGGTGGCGGCTCGACCTCCCCGCTATGGAACACCTTCCCGTCCATCTCCTCACAGTGGTCCGACGTACGGCTGTCGATGATGCTCGACCACTGGTTCGCCTCGACCCATAGCCCCGCCCTCTGCATCTGCACGACTCGTCCGTAGTTGTAGCCCCGCATCGAGGCGTTCCGTACGATGACCTCTGTGTGCCACGGTCGGTACAGACCGCCCTTCGATGAGAGCCGCCCCGACCCGACCCACTCCTCGAAGCGTGCGTTGATTGTCGCCTCGACCGCTGACCAGTTGCCAGACGCGAAGCCCCGCTCGATGGCGAACTTCACATCACGTAGCAGTTCCCCGTGTTCATCTAGCTCCAGCCCTGCAATCCAGAACGCCCGCGCCTTCATCGCTGCCGCGTTCTTGGCGGTGATAGGTGTAAGCGTACCGAAGTACTGCCGCGCCTCCTTTGCATCGAACGGACCTTCCTTGTACGGCATCTCATCGAACGCAAGGCACTCGGCGCCACGGTCGAACGCCTCGAACTCAACCTCGCCCGCCGTGCCGCGCTCTATCTCCTTGGAACAGTCGAGCGCACCCATGATGGCGCCCGTCAGTTCTGTGCGGTACAGGATGTCGCGGACCTTGCCGCGCCCGGTCCCGTCGATAGTGTCGAACGAATAGAGGTCGAGCAGTGTTCCCGACCCATCCAGCAGGCCGCGCCGTCGCAGGTTATCGAGCAGCCGCCGCTGGATACGTGAGAAGGCCGCCACGATGTCCTTCTGCGCGTGGGCCTCCATCGCCCGCAGTCGGCGGTCGATGCCCTTGACGTCTACACCGACCGCCCTCTCCACGGCGCTCAACTCCCGCATGAACGCGGGGTTGTCATGCAGCCCCTTCTCGACCCGCGCCTCGGTCGTGCGCGAGAAACCTAGCACTTCACCGTCTGCTGCTTCCACCTTGGGCTTGGTGCCGGGTACGCCCTTGGGTACGCTCACCTGCGTCTTGGTATCGTCGACCTTCTCCTTGTCCTCGTCAGTGTCGGGCGGCCGTTCGCGCATCTGCTTCGCCATCTTCTCGGCCTTGTGGGCGGCCTCCCGCTCCCGCTCCTCCCATTCCTCCTCCGTCACCTCCGAGAACTCGAGCAGCCGCCGTACCCGGTTCTCATCCTCACGACCCACCTCCCCCACGACACCCTTCTCAGCCGCCATCACGAACGCGGTGACCACGGCAATCGCATCCTCGGGGTTCCGCTCGGGCCGCTTGTAGACCGGGTACGCACCGTTCACATCGTAGTTGAGGTCGACGACCCGCTGGATGACCTGCTCCTGTATGCAGTTGGTGAGGTCCGTGTCCATGTCGCCACTGACCCACTCGAACAGCCGTTGATGGACCGCCGCCTTCGCCTTCGACCCCACCTCTGTCTCGAAGGCAATCCCCATCTGTGTCGGCACGAGGATGCCCCGCAGTATCGCCGCCGCGCAGTAGGCGTCGAACTTCTGGAACTCCTCGTGGCTATGGCCCATCTTCTCCATCCAATCCAGTTCGACATCTGATGGCTTCGCTGCGCCCGCCGACGCCATGATGTGCTGAACCAGCTTCTCGTAGACGGCGACCTCGTTGGGTAGAATCCCCCTCGGATATGAAGCGACAGGCATCCCCGTGGCGGCCTTCTCGACGAACTGCGCCCACATCGGGAACACCAGCTTGCGGGCCTTGTAGTAGCGGTAGACGGAGCGCAACTGCGACCGCCCGTACGGCGACCCGAACGCATCCCCATGGTCGTGCGCGTAGTGGACCCACTTGTCATACGGGAAGTGCTTGTCGGGTGTCCCGTCGGGCGGTGAGTACCGGATGCTCTCGACGTTCCCGTAGACGTCGAGGTCGAACCCGTAGTTGTCTGGCGGCTTGCAGGCGATACGTGAAAGGCCGACCTTCCCGGCGTACTCACCCTCCTTGATGAATCCGTACACAAGCTCCGCGAGAGCGAAGCCGTTCCATCTAGCGGTGAGCAGGCCAAGCTCTACCTGCTTGAACGGTCCCCGCATCATGGCGAGTACACGTTTTATGAAGTCGGCGACCTCCTGCCCTTGTGGTTCCTCGGTCTCTGGCGGGTCTATGGTGTATCCAGCACCGACAACGCCTAGCGCGAGCAGGGTGGTCCCGGCCGCAACCGCTTCGTCCTTGAGCATATCCCGGTAGACGCTCAGACCTTTGGCTTGTACGAGGGTGTCGGGGTTCTCCTCCGACTCCCAACGCCCGAACTTCGAGTAGATGGCGCCAACCTCGCCCATCTGCATAGGCTTCTTGGGCTTCTCGGCCCCTGCCCATTCCCTCAGTCTGTCGCCGTACCACTCGGACTCGTGCCTGCGATAGAACAGACGAGTCTCGGGGTCGTAGCCAATGATGTAGTCCCCTACCTGAATCGGCACGGTCCACCTCCTGCTAGAACAGGTCGCTGTCCGCTGCGAGTTCGGACGCGACCGACGAAGGGACGGCGCTGACCATGGCGCTCGCCCCGCTGTGCAACTGTCGTATCTTCCAGACCGCGAACCAGAACGCCATGACCGCATCGGTCGTCGCTGCCGGGAAGTAGTGTAGCTCACGCAACCACACACAGAGCGGACACTCGCACGAGGGCGTCGAACCGTCGTGGCCGCCCTTGGTCGGAATCAGGATACGGTGCTGGTCGAATGTCGGCCCGAGCGAGGGCAGGCCGACGAACGGGTCCATCTTCTGCTTGCCAGTGGTGAACGGCTCTACGTTGATGAACTGAGTCTCGGACAACACCTGCTCGATGAGCGCCTCTTGGTACGCGTTGTTCTCGACCACATGGTACTGCGGGTGCCAGACCTGCTCCAACCGCTTCACGGTCTCGACCTGCTGACGGAACGGCACACGGTCCCGCACTATCTCCAAGGGGATGATGCGCCCGTCGCCGCCCATGCCCAAGACGAACGCCACGAAGTACGCAGCTTGGTCGCTCTTGCTGATGGCGAGGTCGTACCCGGCCACCCGCGTATTCACACTGAACGGGGTCTCGCCAAGCCGAACCCCGTCATCCATGCACGCCTTGACGCTATTCCAGTTCACGAGCGAGTACCCCTCTGTCGGAGGGCGGTTGTTGAAGCCACGCTCGAACTCCCACTCGCCAATCTCGCGACGCCGCTTCTCCAGCGCCGGGATGTCCCACTTCGTGTTCCAGAGCGGCACCATCGGCCCGCCCGGTTGCTCTTGGATGCGGTACACGACCCAACGCCACTCTACGTTCCGCATCAGGTACGCGTTGGCGTCCTCGGGGTGCCACGCCGTCCCGATAGCGGCCTTGCGCGTGTGTGGCTCTCCGAGGTTGGTGATGTCCGCGTCGACCGTGCGGACTATCTTCTCTCGCTTGGTGGGTTCCAACACACTGTTCTTCCAGTCGCAGATGTCGTCGTAGAGGATGAGGTCGCCGCGTCCCGAGGTGGCAGACGAGAGAATCGCCCTGCCCTCGAATGACGGGTCGCGTGCCGCAGCCCTTCGCTTGAGGTATATCTTGTGCTTCGACCACTCGTACTCGGGGTCGCGTTCGGCCTTCGGGAAGACCGCACGGTACCTCTCGCCGCTGATGTCGGACCGGACCAGCATCACAGTGGCGACCGCGTTCTCGTCTGTGTTCTGGAATAGCTTGATGCGCAGGTCGGGACACCACGCTAGGTCGGGTTCTGTCCCACGGCCGAGTTCCCAACTCATACGTCCGCGTGCGATGCGGCTTGTCTTGGCGTGGTCGCGTGGTGCCTGTATGCCCGCGCCTAGTCCCTCTGCCCATGCCCCCTCGATGTGTTGGTCCCACTCGCCATGCATCGGCACTTCACCAACGGGCCAGCCGTACATCCAGTAGCAGTACCAATCAATGTAACGCCTCGCCAGTTCGACGACCGCCTCGATGTAGAGCTTGTGTGAGGCGAGGACGTCGTCACTAGTTAGGCCGGGTGGGAGTGTCACGACCTGCCCGTCTGAGGACAGCGTCGGCTTTCGTAACCAATCCAACAAGCTCCTCCGTAGACTTGTCGGCAAGGGGCCGACCCAACCCGTTCCCCGTCACCATCACCTCTGTCGGCTCGTTCAACCCGAGCAGTTCTGCCCGGTCACGGTTGAGCGCACGGCACAACCAGAGCATCTGCGACTGCGGTCGGTCCTTGCCGGTTGCCTTCTTCCACGCCTCCCGGTACAGCCGCTCGTTGCGTGCCAGCACACGCCCAAGCTCGTGCGTCCGCTCCGTCGCCGCCGCCTCAGCTAGAAGCGCCCGCGCTCGCTTCAGATACTTGCGGACCGTATGGCTCGTGACCCCCCACAATCCGACACCACTCTGGATGATGGTCGTGGGGTCGGCTCCCTCGATGAGCCACACGTAGCACTGATGTACCCGTGAATCCACCTGTTCCTTGGTGCTGCGCTTGCTCATATGGCCCCCATATTCGCCCCGCAACGCACGTTCTCGGGTAGGGTCACCAACCACACCACCCTCGCCTCTCACGACCCACAGTCGCACGGTTTGGAGGGTACTTCGCCCTGTCTAGGCACTCTCCCCGTCCCACCACAGCGGGGACACTCCATGGTGTCGTCATCCTCCTTCCCCGCTCCCCCCTTCTCGGTGAAGTCGCGCCACGTATGCCCGTGGACGTTTGCGCATGGCCCATCATAACCCGGTAGGTGATGTGCAGCAGCGAACGTGAATCTCACAACCAACTGCGCCGTTCTCACGCTATCCTCCTACCGTAGACCTCAATGAAGCGTGGCCCAAGACCGCTGTGTGGTAGCAGCGCCCTCTCCATGGCGCTCCGCAGTAACGGTCGTTGTGCCGCTCCCGCGATGGCGGCGGCGGTCTCTTGGGGCGTGGTTCCCGAGCGCACCACGTTGACGTCGGGGATAATCTGGACGGGGTTCTCGCCCACGAACGTCGTACGGACGACAGGTGTCACCCCGTACGCCCACGACTCGAGGATGGGATACTCTGTCCTCCCGGTATCGTCTTCATCGAAGTAGGTCATCGTGATGCTCACCTCTGCCGCCCCGTACACCTCTGGCAACCGCTCGAACCCGTCTATCACATCCACGTACTCGTACCCCTTGTACTCCTGCACCATGGCCTCGACATCGGACTGCCTGTCTGCCGACCATAGCTCGACTCGCAGCCCGTAGTACTCTCCGAGCCACTGTGCCGCCTGTATGATGTGTCCGATGCCTTTGTTCCAGCGCCACGCGGAAGTACAGACGATACGCGGCGGGTGGGTCTTCGCCCACGCTCCCGGCGGGATGGCGGGTGGCACATAGGGTTGTCGGATGTGGGTTGCCTTCGCATCGAACTCCTCTTGGGGCAGGTAGCCGTGTTCTCTGAACGCGGCCATGTACGTGGGCGAAATGAAGATGATGCCGTCCGCAAGGTGCAACAGGCGTAGGAACTTCTTCCCGCCGACCTGCAACTCGAACGGGTCATGGACAGTTACTACCAGTGGTCCGACCTTCTTGTCAAGGGCTTGCTCGAACCCGGTGTACATCCCGCCGCCAGCAGTGACATGGACGACGTCATGCTGTGACCAGAGGTCGGCCCATGGGAAGATGTCAGACTCGGGGTCAAGCTGTGTCCCCGGCGTCACCGTGTATGGTACGACAAACACCCTGCCGTCACTAGTGCTTGCCAGACGGTAGGTAGACACTATGGCGCCAGCGTCCGCGAGTTGTCGAGACAGGTGTCTCATGTAGCTATCGCCGCCGCCCACCTGCATGATGCTCGGGGTACACAGCCCGACCCTCATCTCTTGTCCCTCCTCTGGTCCTAGTTCCACATCCCGCCCGAGTCGGCGATGAAGTCGAGCAGACGCCAGAACCACACGCACGCCTTCTCGATGCACTCCTCAGGGACGCACCACGGTATCGCCTTCGCCGCCGCCGCTGTCAACCACAGCGGCAACATGGCCCCACAGGTCAGAATGAACCGACGCATCGTATCCCTCCTTCACTGAGACCTGCCAACGCTCTGGCAGGTCGGCCCAATACTCACCATGGTCGACATGGGGGCCAAGGCCCGGCACTCCGACCATGACCACGAATCCTCCTGTACCACGCTTCGCCCGTGCATAGGGCGAGCCATCGGTCAAGCGTATGGGTCCATCGTACACGTGAAGCTCCAGCGGCGAGTCCGTGAGCAGAAGATACTCGCTCTCGAAGCCAAGCGAGACTAGTCTTGCACCACTCCATTCTGTGATGTCCGTTTCGACCCATACTCTCGTACTCCCATTCAGGGCGCATCCGTGTTCGCCGGGATGGACATGGAACACGAGCCAGAGTGTTTCGCCGTCCTCGCCACCAAACTCTCGCATCCGTTGATGCAGTTGCATCCCGCCGAGTTGCCGTGCGTCGCGCTCGTATTGGTTGTCAAAGCTCGGCCATAGCTCGTACCTCGAGAGCGCACCCCGTAGGCACCAACGGCTTCCGCTGGCGGTCACCACCTCGGTGACGCAGCTACTCTCCGCACTCGCAAGCGGACCTGCCAACAGCCATACCGCTACTGCCACAACCGCGACCACGGCGGTATGTGGCCGCGTAACTTCCTCCCTAAGCGTTGGCATCGTCAGCCTCCTTGGAGTGCCACGCAGCTCCACGCCATGATGCCCGTGGCTACAACGGGCCAACACAACTCGTCGCGGGTCATGGGGTTTCCTCCTCGGGCGGGAGTGAATAGACTTCAAAACTAGACAACGCGGGGCCACACTTGATGCGCCCGCGAGCGAACAATCGGAGCAACCGACTCTTGCGAAGACAGTCTATGTTCCAGCCCGTCGGAGGGACTGACTGCGGGAGGCCGCCATATTTCTCAAGCCAGTTATCTCCATACCCCCCAATCCCTTCAATGTGAACGACATCACTCCCGCCAGCCAGCAACAGCTTCGGTTCCCCCTCAATGACTGCTGCGTAGTCCATAGCTCCGTAGCCGCTGTCGTGCTTTCTGCCTGTCGGAATGATGACCACAGCATCGCACACGATTTCCTCGTTCCACTCCCGGTGCGGGAGCGCAAGGAACTCAGCCCGCGACATTTCGTTCATGTCTTTAGCCATCGCCCCCTCCTATCGGTACAGGCTCTTGATTCTGCCCCATCCACTGTCCGGCAGCGTCCAGCGGAACGCATCGTCAGGACACAACTCGGCCCCGCTCTGGCAATACACGCAGATGTCCTCGGGAATCCCAATCGACCGCCGAGCGTTTCTCAGGGCCTTCGCATCAGACCACTGGTCGAACTCTAGACACTGCGCGTTGTCACCGCTTCCCCCGTCCTTCGGCCAGATGCACCACTCTCCGTTGCGGCGCTCCTCAACGACCGAGCAGGTGCCGAACTGGTCGTAGGCTGCCATCATGTGGTTCTTCGATAGCTGGCAGCATCCCCACAGGAGCGGGGCGAGGGCGAGCAGGAATACTAGTCGTCGCATGGTGCCTCCTCCTCTTTCTTGCCTTCCTCGCCCCCGAGCGCGGTGCTTATCTTCTTTGTGATTGAAACGAACGGCTCGCCCCCTATGAGAACTAACGCACCTGCACCAACCTTCACACATACACGACCGAGAGCGCGAACCTCCTCGTCGCTCAGCGTTATCTCTGCCATCTCACCCTCCTACGGCCCGCTGCGTATCGTCGCATGGGGCCTCCTAGCCGCCGGGGTATGGCGTCGGGTTCGCTTCCCAATCAAGATATGTGTCGGGGTCGCGGTTTACCGTCTCTAGTCCCGTTGCGCCATCGTACTGCCAAGGGAAGTAGATGCGCTTCGCATCAAACGCTATAAACCTCGGGCATTCGGGGCCGCCGTATCCGCTGTCAAACTCCCTTCTGAGAATCGTGTCGTCAGCCGACACTTCTCTTGCGCCGACGGCCTCCGACCAGCCGGGGCTGCCACCGGCCCCCGTGTCGTGCCAGATGATGCGCCCGGCAGCCCAATCAAATCCAGCCTCGTCTAACCACGCCCTAATCGTTGACATCTCACCCTCCTACGGCCCATCGGGGCCAACTGCCAAGTCTTGCACGGATTCGACCACGAAGCCTGCGGTGTCGAGGGCGGCGAGTGCAGCCCCCGACCAACAGGCAAGGAAGGCCCCGCGCCCGTGGCCGTCGCTGTTACCCGCCATCATGCCGTTGTATGTGGCGTCTGCCAACCGCTCCACATCCACCTCCGTCGTCACTAGCTCAAGGATGGCGTCGGCGGCGTACTCGCAGTTCTCCTCGGTCACAGGGCCGCCGATGGCGTCCCACAACACCTTCGCCACCGCCTCCCGCTCCGCGCCCTTCGGCCTGATGCGTATGAGTTCAGTCATCGGCCTGCTCCTTCTCTGCGACGAGGGCGACGGTGCGGCCTTCGTCTATTACCGGGGCCGTGCCCGCCTTCCCCGGTATCCGGGGCATCAGGCACGCCACGGGTTCGTCGCCCGGCAGCAGCGTGAACTGCCCCACCGCCTCCACGGGCAGGACTTCGCCGTTGAGGGCGGCGGTCAGGATGCGCAACAGGTGCGTCTCCTCGTAGCCCCACCACGCTGCGAAGTTGCCGTCGGGATGTATGGTCGCACGATACTGCCGCGCTTCGTCCGTCGCACGATACTGCCGCGCTTCGTCCTTCGTCATGCGGGGCAACTCAAGTCCAGCCGACACACATACCGCCGCCTCCCACCGCTCCTTCGGGATTGCGTAGCGGGTACCCTCGATGGGGATGAGGCCGAGGTACTTCGCCACAACTGCTTCGTGGGCCTTTGAGACTTCGACCGGCAGAGCATTTCTGCCGCCCGTTATCGCAAGAAGCTGCTTGTCAAACTCATCCTTCATCGTGTTCATTCCTCCCGCTCCTTCCTGCCGTTCAGTCATCGGCCTGCTCCTTTTCTACGACGATGGCGACGCGGTCGCCTTCGATTCCGACGAACGGCTTGCCGTCGAGGGTCGGGAATCCGTCGGGATACTCTGCTTCCCGATATACCCCCACCGCCTCCACGGGCAGGACTTCGCCGTTGAATATGGTGGCGAGGGCGGGCATGAACTCCGCAACAAAGTCCTCGATGTGCGCCTGCTGCTTCTGCTTGCTCAACTGCGCCCACGTTACGTCGTTGCCCTTCGTGACGTACTTGTGCCGCATCGTCTCCCAATGGACTTGCGCCGCCGCCTCCCACCGCTCCTTCGGGATTGCGTAGCGGGTACCGTCGATGGGGATGAGGTCGCCGTATCTGTCTACAAAGGCATTCAGCACTTCGTCGCTAGTGTGCGCGCCCGCTTGTCGGTAGCACAACTCCGCATCTACCAGTTTCATCAGTTCTCGAAACGTAATCATTCCTCCCGCTCCTTCCTGCCGCATCGCCTACATTCCCGCACACGAACCCGCTTCGTGCGAAACCAACGACGCGCATCTGGTTCGCGGTAGTCTTCCCACCGATAAACTCGCGTGACCCACGGCCCCCATGCGTGTCGGCCAAGCACACGGCACACCCACTTTCCCCACACGCGCTCACTCATCGGGGGCCTCCTTTTCGGCGTTTCGCATCGAAGTGTGTGTGGTCGAGCGGCCCCGCTGCGAGTTCGATTGGCGTTCCGGTCCCCGTGCCTCGATACAGCAGGATGCGGAACCACTCTGCCCCCGCCTTCGTCAGGTACGTGTGCGCTTCAATGCGACCCTTCTCTCCGTATAGCGCGACGGCACACGACCCGCCGTCCTCCTCTGTAGTTTGCCACTCACCTGCACATCGCATCCGTGCCGTCAACGCCACCTGTCCCTCCCTTCGTTCCACTGTGTGTACCAGAGACCTACGAATCGCGCTTGGTCCTTCGCACGCGCCGACAACATCCCCTCATCACGGCCCCGCGTCGCGCCCTCGTCATGGTATGCGAACGCACCTTGTACCAGCGCGACGGTGCCATTTAGGACAGTCCGCACCCTCATGCACAGGTCGATGTCCTGCTGGTCGACCTCGTACTCCTCATCGAATCCGTTGACCTCTGCGAAGGTGTTCGCCTCCACGAGCATACACGCACCCGTCACCGCCCACATCGTCAACCACCTTGGATAACTGTAGGCCCACGACGCGAGTAAGCTGTGGCGTCCACGATGGCATCCAACAAAGAAGGCGCCGGGGATGACCCCGGCGTGCTGGATGCGAAGTGGCTCATCCTCCTTGGGTGGGTATGCGAGGTTGATGCCGACCACTTCGGCGTGCTGCCGTCTGGCACAGGTAAGCATCGCATCCACGGAGTCGGGCCGCATGGTGACGTCGTCGTTGAGGAACAGTAGGTAGTCACACGGGTGCGCGGTTTCCATGAGTGCAATCGAGGCCGCCCTGTTGTTCATCTTCGAGTAGGAGAACGGTTCATCGGCCGCTGCCACGAGGATGTGGTTCCCGCCCCCCGCTCTCCACCACTCGGGTTGTGGCCCGTCGTAGTCATCGAGTGTGACCCCGCCGTTCAGATACAAGACCGCACTGAGTGTTGCCGCGTCCGACGCGACCGCTCTCAGTGCGTTTCGTGCTAGGTCTGGTTGCTTGCTCAACATGATGACCGCGATGTGCGGTCGCTCTGACCCTCCCATATACACCTCCTCATGTCACCCCGGCATGGTCAACGTGGTCGTGAGGGCTGTTGGCCGAATGGCAGTTGATTGTTGGCCGAATGTGCGGTAGGCATTGGTCCCCTCCCGGTGTATGTCAGCACCGAGTCTGATAGTGGAGAACCAACACGCACGCGGCGAGCGCGGACCATGCCGAGATGCGTCCTGTTCGGCGTATTGGGGGCGGGGCTAGCACCCACCCCCACGCCACGCCGCGTGGGGTCATCCCATGGCGGCGTCGTTCTCCTAGTCGATGTCCACCAACCAGCATCCACCCGGCTCGGGCGGTACATCCACATAGGCCGTACACCGACATACTGCCACGAAACCCGATGGAGTCGTGATGCCGTAGAGCGACACGATGGTCCCTTCGGTCTCGTAGACCGTGACGGGCCAAGCGTGTTCGACGTCCTTGCCCATGTGTTCGATGTCGTCTGCTACACTCAGCGTATCGCCAGAGGCCATCCCACGTATGCTAATGCTGTACGTGAGCGTCCCGCTGCCGTCGTAGCCCCAACCGGGCCAGACCAGCTTGAGCGTGTTGTCGTCGAACCATTCCGCTAGCGCCCCTTGTGTTGCCATCAGAACGAGCAGGGCCGCGACGACACACAGCGTCACCTTCTGTCTATACATCCTACCTCCCTTCGTTCGAACATCCGCTCCTCCGTCACCTCCCGCGACTCACGGGCGCCTCCCTACGCGAGTCAGCGTGTAGACGTAGAGGTCGGCGGGTACTCCGAGCCTAGCTCGCGCATCCAACCACTCGGTACCCCACTCCTCCACGTTGACCCACCTCATGTAGACATCCCCTTCGACCACTGCGGGCCATCCGAACGACACGCCTCCCGGTGCTACGTAGTAGAGGCCATCGGCGAACTCGACGTAGCCCTTCAGCGTATCACCTATCGTCGTGTAGAAGCCGATGCACATATCAAGCGTCCACGGCCCGCCCTCGTTCTCGATTGTAGTAAGCCAACAGGCGCTCGGTATTGGATGCACCGTATCGGGTGGCGCCGACCCTCGCGTCAGCGTGACGGCGCCTGATTCCATAGGGAGTGTGTAGTCGAGGATGCCGACGGGCGACGCGGTGACGTTCTGCTGCTCCTGCCCTGCCACAACCGCGTATGATTCACCCGGCGCATACACGACCATCAGGTGTTCGCTAGCATCTGCTCGTCCTTCACTACAGCACGTGAGAACGAGAACCGCCAGCGCCCAACGCACCATCGTCCCTGTCCTCCTTTCAACACTTCCTCCCTTGGTACCAGTAGCACCTTGCCCCGCTCGTCACCAAGCGGGTTCACGATGCGCCACGCCTCGCCAAGCTCCTCCTTCCAGTCGCGCTCACGCTTGACCCATGCGACCAGACCGGGGTATGTGAACCAGTAGACCACCCCACTCATAGGTCTGCCTTGGTAGCCTGACCCGATGGGTGGACTCATGCTATGGACCTCTACGTACGCGACGTACTGAGGCGCCTCCGCAGGGTCGTACCGCAGTAGTCCCGGCTTCCCATCAATCTCAAGCTCGAACGCGAAGTTGCCCGTGTCCTTCATCTGCCTGTCCGTCTTGACCTCCACGCGTTGCCCCAAGAACTCGAAGTCGTAACCACGGACAGGTGATAGTCGGGCGTGCTTCATCGTCGCCTCGACAATCCGCTTCACGGTGAGCGTTGCCACCAACACCTCCCCGGCCTGCCCGTACATGAGGTCAACATCGAACGGCGCGAAGCAGTCACTACCCATACTGCCCCCTTCGCAGCCGAGGCCGAGCGGCGGCCGTTGTGGAGGATGGCGGCGGGAGGGTCAGACCCGTAACCGCCACGACACACCGCCCGACCATCGGCGAGTGACCCTAGTCGAACAGCGCCCACACGAACAACCACGACACGGCGCAGGTCAATATCATCTTCGCCGCGAACGGTAGCGCCGACACCAACTCGACCATACGCGTGATGGCACGGTCTAGCGCGTCCCTGTCTGTCTCGTCGAACCACGAGCGTTCAACCACCCGTCTTCGCTGCATGGTCTTCCTCCTTGCCGTTCAGAGTCTTGAGGATGGCGTCGACCTCAACCAACTCGCGGACCAGTGCTGCCTGCTGCTTCAGTATCGCGACACGCCTTTGCTTCGCCTCATACAACAGCTGCCTACGTGTCTGGCGGCTGATGCCGTACGGTGTGTATGACATTCGACCCTCCCTTTGCTCTGTTCGCTACATACGCGAACTCGCCTCTAGGGTACGGGCCATGCAACACGACCCATACCCGCCCACAATCCGCACCGTCACGCATCGCCACAAGGCGCGGTACCACCAGCTTGTCGCTCACCCCGCTCTTGTAGAACAGCGCGTCGACGATACCCTTCACCACGTTGTCGCAGTCCCCGTGAGACCGCCCCTTGAACTGGATACGGATGTCACAGAGGTACTGCGAGTCCTTCCCGGCCAGCATGGGGTACACCTCGTCACGTAGCATCCTCGCCGCATCGCGGTCGAGTGCTGCCAGTACGTGCTTCGCATAGGCACAGTACCGACCGTACGGCGTCAGCCGCCCGCGTCGGTCCTGCTTCCACTTGCCGCGCTGCGTCGTGCGCGTGTACGGTACGGGGTTGCCGTCCCGTTCGCGCCCGTTGCCCACGACCTCGAAGCTGATGTGTACCGCCACGCTAGCCGCCTTGTGCATAACCTGTGGGCAACCCGGTGTACAGTCGGTGCATAGCAGTGGGCAACTCGGGCAGGGGCCACCCCTGTACACCGCTACCCACAGTTACCCACCACTTATGCACACCTACTCCCCTGTGTAAGTGCTTCCCTGTCACCGGGTTGCCTCACTTGTCCACATATGCACCGCCCCTACTACTACTACTATGTTGTTATCTAAGTAGGGGTAGTAGTACCTACGGCACCCTCCGCTTCGTCAGTGGTGGGTCCGTCGGGGTTGCCATACTGCATCTGGTTCCGCTTCGCCTCGGCCTGATGCTCCTCGCAGTAGGCTGGCGGTAGACCGAGGATTCCGCAGGTCAGCACCTCCTTGTCGCTGAGTACTGTCCCACAGACCTTGCAGGCGCACTCGCCCTTGACGGCAGGAGTAGCAATCGCCTCGGCAATCACCACGGCATCCTCAACCTGTGGGGTATCCTCGCTCACCGCATACCCGTACTCCACAAGCGCCTTTGTCGGTCCGTCACCAGTCAACCACGTGACGAGCTTCGGTACTCGCTCCGGGTTCGAGAGGACGCCCACCATCGTCAAGAGAACAGCGGGCGAGCAATCCTTCGTGCTGCTGGCTGCGCCCTTGGTCATGTCGGCCACGAACCCGCGCTTCATGTCGTGCAGGACCGCGTCGGTCACCTCAGGCGAGACCACCTCTCTCACCCTCTCTATGACCTCCTGCCATCGTGCATGGAACAGCTTGCTAGCAGTCGCGTGGTCGACCTTCGGCTCCTCCTCACGTGTTGGTGCCGGGATGGAAGCCGCCGCACCGTCGTCGTCCCGACCGCTCGCCATGTTGAGAAGCGCGTACCACGAGTAGCGGCGAACGTAGCTCTCCGCTGACCCGATTGCCTGCGGCGAGTCCTGCGCTGGTCCCATGCCCATCATGCAGCCGTAGTACTGACCCGACGTATGGACAAGGCGCGACTCAACCCACACTACGCCGTCGCGGTGCGCCACCCCCTGAATCATCAACACGCCGTTGTCGTTCAGCGGGGGCTTCGCTACTTCAAGCACCGCATCGAGCGGAGTGTAGTCGTATGAGTACGTGCCGCCCTTCTTCGTCGGGACCGTAGCTGTCTCGGAACGCGGCAGGGTTGGTATCCGCTTCTGCGCTGCGATTAGCGCAGGTACTATCTCTGTGACGTCAACTGAGTGGCACAGGATAGGAGTGCCTTGCGGCAACCCGTCCGTATCCATCACCACATCCAGCTTCTCCTCTACCATCTGACCCTCCCTTACTAGAACGTGTAGCCACGGAGCGGCCTGTACCCACCACGCTCCGCAGCCCGCTTCCTTTCACGTTCATCCTCAACGAACAACTCGCCCTCGGACCGCTCCACTTCGCGCTGCCCCGTCTTGCGAAGCCAAACGTCGGCACACTCCCGAGAGCAGAACATCCCCGTCGTCACGCCGTCGCTCTCCACTACGGCCGCCCGACACGCCACGTTGCAGTTCCAACAGCGGCAGTCGTCCCCGACCTCCTTTCGTAGTGCCTCCTGTAGTCGCTTCCTAGTGTGTGCCATCGCACACGACCATGAACAGTACGGTATCTGTTGCCCCTCATCAATGAGGAGCGGGTAGGGCGTCCGTAGTACCAACGGCTCTCCACACCATAGACAGTGCGTCACCTTCTCCTCACTCATTCGACCCTCCCTGTCTGTGCCTGATGACCGTGAGCGTGTCGCGACAACAGTTGCCCACGTACCACCAGCAGTTGTCGTGGCTCCTGCCCCTGAACACATCGCCGTTAGAGCAGAAGATGACGTACTCGCCATCGACCTTGTGCGTGTTCACTACCTCAACCCGGCGCCGATGCTCCAGCGTAGCCACTGCCATACGACGCCACCCCGCGTTGATGATGAGTGCCACCACCAGAGCGACGAGCAGGGCGAAGTACACGTGTGTCATCGTCCTATCGGGTCGTGCCTCCAGTACGCTAAACTGAGTCTCCACGGCTTCGTTCCCTCCACCACTCCTTGAACTGCGGGTCGTCCTGCCACGCGTCGCCCTCTATCGCCAATGGACCCTTGCACGACCAGAGGTCGATGTAGTCTCGTACGTGCTTCCACGAATGACCGCGTGGCGCGAGCCTCTGCTGCATCAGCAGGTCGCTCGACAGGACCACGGACAACTCGTCGTCCCGCGTCAACCCCAATACTTCCTTGTACTGCTCCCGCAGGTGCGGGCGTGCCGCGATGCCCCACACAGGATGCTCGACCATGAAGCAGACCAGACGACCGTGGTTCACGTAGTTGGGCGGTAGCGGCCTGATGCCGAACTTCGGATTGCCCGTCTTGCTCGTGTCCTCGTACCGACACATATCGAGGCAGAACCGACGGAACGCGCTCCATGGCGCAGGCGGGGACTTGCTCACTCTGCCCCCTCTCGCTCCGCACGACGCTCCGCGTCTTCGCGGTCCATGGTCTCGGTCATGCGCTTGATGATGTAGTCCGTCAGCGTCGCCTTCTTGGGGTCACGATTCTCGACACGCGCCAACCTCCGAGCGTGCCGCCCTAGTCGCAGCTTGAACTTGGGGTCGCACCAGAACGCGATGCGCCCCACTGTTCCCGTAGCCATATGACCTCCATGTCGTGGGCCGGGGTGCCTGCCGCACCATGCGACAGGCACCCACCATGGTACTGGAATGGGACCAGCGTGTCAAGCGTCTATTCGCCCGAGTCGTGCAGTGGGATGACAGCCCATGGCGCCAGCACTTCGGCCACGCCATCATCGAACACAACCCGTAGTTCCTTCTGCTCACGCTCATCGAACAGGTTGCTTCTGATGCCCTTCACCGTACCAGCCCGCACACCGCAGAGTACCCGCTGCCCGACTCGGTATGGCAGGTGCCTCTCGTCTGGCGGGTTCGGGTCGTGTTCGACCTGCTCCGGTCGGAGCGCGACTAGGGTCTTGGTGTCGTGGCGATTGATGATGAGGTATGTACGTCCCGTGCTGGTATGCGATGCCTCGATGCGACCACGCAGTTGACCGTCGGTGCTGATGACGTCATCAGCATAGTCCCACTCGACCTTGTCCAACGTACGCTTGTTCACTTGACCCTCCCTTGTATTCGCCTCACTCGTAGGTCATCCCATAGCACGCGTTCTCGTGCTTGTCCGATTCGCCCCACACCTCCACATCGACACCACCCAACACAGAGTAGATGTCGCCGTGCTTCTCGTGTGACCAGCGCCCCGTTAGGTATGTCGCAACCAACCTCACGAACCACGGGGGCATCGGCACACCACACCCGAACGTGAACTCGGGTGTACTGCGGTTGTACCACCACCCACCCTCCTCGGGGCCGCCGTACTCGCGAGTCACGATGTAGACGGTCACCCATCTGTCCCAATCCCGCCAGAATCGCATCGCTACGCCCCCATTCCCCGACGGACACGCTTCGCCGTCGACGCATCGTTGTTCTCGCTCGTGACCTCGGTCAGACAGTCTCGCTTGACCACAAGCTCTTGCCCGACATACGGACCCTCCGCGAACCGCACGAGTGCGTTCTGTCCCGCGTAGTGAAGGTCGACGACAACCGCTCGAGACCGCCACCCCGGTGCGCGTACGTACGTCCACTTGCTCATCGCTGACCCTCCCTTGCTACTTGGGCTGCGCACTCGCACGTTCACGCGCCCGCCAGCCTGCCATCACGCCGCACTGCATCCCATAGACGAAGCCGTGCATGACCTCGTACGTCCTCGTGCAAGCGACCTCACACCAGCCTTTGTCCTCGTTCCAGTGGTGGACACTCCACACCGTACCCTCGTGTCGAAGCTCGTACGGCTCACCCGTCCAACGTGCCACCTGTTCAAGGTCGCGATTGAGGGCGTTGGTCTGGTTCAACTGGACCGCCACCTTGTGAGCCTCGGCAGCGGTGACCTCGCGCTGGCTCTGCTTCGCGCTCATCGTCTTGCCTCCTTGCTATACGAAGTGAGGTTCTCGGCCTTCACCACGGCCTCGTGGTCGGTATCGGGGAAGTAGACCCTGTAGTAGCGGCTTCCCGTGATGGGGAACTGTCCGGTCGCCACCACGCGGCAGAACCGACGCCCCCGGTAGTACGCTATGCTTCCCATTGGTCGCGTCCGCATCGTCTTTCCCCTCTCGTCTAAAACCCGAACGTCTGGGCCAATGCCTCGCTCATCGTTTCCCCGGCGACCAGCACCATCCTGTTCGCGTCCAGCACCGCTCTCTTGAACTGCTCCTTGCTCATATGGTTGAACGTGCCGTGTTCCAGCCTCATCCACGCTTCAACGTGGCGGGCGTCTGCCCGCTTGAGGTTCCATCTGTTGCACTGCACCTCCACGATGCACCGCTGCCAGAACGTGAGTTCCCGCGCCATCGCCTTTCCCCCGTTCTGTGAGGGGGCAGGCACCGCCCGCCCCCTCGTCCAACGTCCTAGTTCCTGCGCGTCTTCGTACCCATGCGGTACGCCACTTCGTCTGCGATGTGCGACGCGACCCTGAGAATGGCGGGGGCGCTGTCCTTCACCGCCTCCGCAGTCGCACGCCAGTGGCCGAGGTATTCGGCCGACCCGAACGTCTGGAGTCCGAGCAGTTCACACACACAGTACGCGACACACTCGGCCTCAAGCTCGGCACGATTGCGAGTGATGCTCTCGCCATTCATGCGTTGCTCCGCGTGCTTCAACTCGTGGTGTCCAAGCTCGTGCGCTGTTGTATGCGCGAGGCTGCCGGGGTTGGAGCAGTCCACGTTGTTGACCCGCACGACCGTACCGTCCGACCAGCCGCCTGTGAGGTCGACGTCCTTGCTCATCTCAACGTGCGCTCCAGCACCGTCCTTCGCATAGGCTACGAGGGCGGCAAGAACCTCATCCTCCTTCTCACCGAACGCACCCATCGGTATCTCGATGGGCGCACCATCGCCATCAGTCTGCGACACATCAAACACCGTACCCGTACCGAAGCCGATGAGCTTCTTGCGCTTCTTGTCGGGGTTGTCCTCATCCTCCACCCACTTGAACCACGGGACGAAGATGAGCGCACCCACCATACCCTTCGTGACCTGACGCCCGTGCCGCTCACGCCACTTCTTGTACCCCGTGTAGAGCGTGCCGTGGTCCTTCACCTGCTCCAACACGTACTCGCCTTCGGCGTCCAGTAGCCACCCGTCCTTGTCGTGCGGCTGACCGTCCGTAGCCACGACCTTACGCGACGGCGGCTGACACATCAGAAGCATCGTGTTCATCGGGCTGTACTGATGGAACCCGTTGCGCCACGCCTCACCGAACTGCTTGAGCCTGTCGGGGTCCGTGACGATGGCGGCGGCGAGGCCGTCCAACAACCTCGCCGCCCGCTCACGGTACTCCTTCTTGGTCATCGTCTGCTTCGCCATGTTGACCCTCCCTGTGTCCGTGGTTGCGACTACCGACCGAACGCGCCGGGGAACTCGACCATGTCTTATGCTAGTCGTCCTTGCGGGATGAGATGTGAACCGTCTGTCCCGCGATAACCTTGCCACACACGCCACAGACTATCGTTCCCCACTCCTGCGCGTCGGCGTTCACCTGATGCTGAGTGCGCGGGCTGTAGTCGAACACCTCGTCCTGTACGCCCACCTTGCCGTGCGACCAGCACTCGTCGCAATAGTGAGCGGCGACCCTGTGAATGTTCTCGCCGACCGCGACGGTCTCAAGCACCGCAACCTTCGTCATGTCACCGTCGATGCCCCACGTTGCGCTCTCCGTGTCCTGCTCCATCAGACCATGCGCAAACCTGTCCATGTCCGTCCACTCGCTGCGCTCGTTGTGCTTCGTCATTCTCTCGTCCTCCACGTTGTAGTCACTGCTCATCTGGGGGCGGCGGCATCGCCGCCCCGTTGTCGTCGCGTCCTTCTCTATGCTCTTGTCGTTCGTTCGGTACTACTTGCCTGTCACGTTTATGCTTGTCGCCAGTTCGACTGCGTACGCCTTGCACTGCGACTCGGTCACCAGTACCTTCTCAACCTCGTCGCACTTGTTGATGATGGTGACCGCGTACCGCGTAGGGAAGTCTTCGTTGTACGCCGGGTACGAGACCGTGTAGTCGACCTTCGCACCGAGCGCCTCAAGTATCTCCATCCAGTTGTCGCTAGCCTTGTCTGTGAGCTTCGCAGTGCCGGGGATGTACCGTGCCGCCATGACCGCACGCAGGTTCCAGATGTCGACCAGATGACCCTGCGTCGCCTGCTCGACCGAGTTCCACTTCTTGCCATACTCGCCCGCCCCGCACTCCCACGGCGTCTCGCTGACGAAGTTCTCGTCTGTCTCGTGCCACTTCTCCTGCGACTTCGTCACGACGCACACACGCTGGTACGTCACGCCGTCTTCCACGTACTCGCTAACGCTCGCGACCCAACCGTACTCGTATCCAACCTTGTTGTTCACGTACACCTCAACCACATCGTTCTCGCTGTATGTCCCGCTCGCTAGCTTCGTCATTCTCTCGTCCTCCACGTTGTAGTCACTGCTCATCCGTCATTGTCACCGGGTACTGCGCGTCACCGTCGACTCCCACGTGCTGCGCGGCGGGGGCGCATCCCCCTTCGTGTTCACCTCCTCATGCCGCTCGTGCAGTTCATCGACCGTGCCGTGTGTCGCCGCGAGTGGCCGACCCCACGCGACCGCTCGTGCTACCGCACTCGCGCCCGCGCTGCTTCTCGGTCCCTCCGCTGTTCCGCTCCCGGTATCGCTTCGAGGTCTGCCGCCGCTCCCGGTGCCGCCTGCCGCTCTCGGGTTCCCACCACCCCTGCCTCGACAGGTTGTCGGCGCGCTCGCTCTCCGCTCCTCCGCTCGCTTGGTTGTCAACCCCACCCCTCACCTCACTGACCTTATTGTACTGCAAGACCCATACCGTGTCAACAACAAAAAGCGACCCCCTAGAAAGGCCCATAACTAGGGGCTTCTAAGGGGTCTGTCACAAGGGGCTTGTCACCCCTCTATAATAGATGTGGTCATCTGCACGGTCAGGGTGGCGATTCGCACGCGAAGGTAGGGTGCTACGGCAGGGCTAGGTCGGCCTGTATCTTCTGTACGTACTTCCACGGGAGGTCGTCAGGACGGACGCCGAACTCTCCGGTGATGCGATGCAGACCGGGACGCTCAAGGAACACATCGCGTTCGACATCGTTGGGCGTGACACGACGGAGGTCGAGTGCGCGTCGTTCGGTCCTGCGGTAGAGCCGATGGTGCCAACCACGACGCTCTACCCATGTGTCCGTTACGGTACCATGCACCGAATGGCCGCCCGCCTTATGTGTGTACGCGAACAACCACGCGCAGATGTTCCAGCGTTCCTTGCGCGTCCAGAACTGGAGCGATAGCCGCCGTGCGATGAACAGGTCACGCCCGAACAGGCGACTGAGAACTCCGTCGATGGCACACTTGGCAATGACCGCGAAGTCGTAGCTGTGTGCCTCCTCGATGTAGTGGTTCAACTTGTCGTCGCACTTCGCATGGTCGAACCCCGGCGTCAGCACCTCGAACGTCACACCCCAATGCTTCTCGTTGTCGTACTTCTCATAGATGTCGGGTAGCTCGACGGCGCCCTTGAAGATGCTCTCGCCACCCGTACCATCGCGACGGACAACGAACACGTGGTTGGTCACACCACGGCTTTCGAGCTTCCAGAACAACCCGATGCCGTGACGCGTCAACCAGCGTATCGCGCTAGACACCCATGCGCGACCGTAGACAAGACCACCACTAGCGGCCACGAGCGTTCCTCCCCTCCAACTCCTCTCGCATACGTGCCAACCCGTATCCGGTCAGCACGCCGCCCCCCATTCCGAAGATGAGGGTGAACACCTGCAAGACGAGCGCCTGCGGGTCTATCTCTTTGCCATCATGCACCACGAGCCAGATGAGGATGAACAACCCCGCCATGACGATGAGTACACCCGACACCATGACCGCGCCGATAACCACTAGCGCCAAGAGTCGCCGTGTGTTGGCAGCGACAGCACGCCCGACCTCGATGATGTTGCCCCACTTGCCGTTCGGCATTAGCCGTCCTCCGGTCGTCCACGGAACTCCAAGTACCAATCGTCCAACGCGGCACCGACGGCATCACCGAGCTTGTCGAAGATGTGGCAGTCGGTCCGCAGTACCTCACGGTCGGAGGGCGACGATAGGGTGGCAGGTTCGTACACAACGACAGGGCAAACCTTGTCGAGGCGCGACAGAACATAGAGCTTGGTGTACCCCGGCGTCGAGACCTCTGCCCTTGGGTCTAGCCCGTCGTCATTCGCAACCATGAGGTTGGTACGTGCTACGGTCTCACGGACGAGTCGCTGGCCGAGGAACCTCCCCGTGGGATGATGGGCTTGGCCCGGTTGAGGGCCACCCATGTAGGAGCGGGTCGGTCGGAAGTAGCACACGTTGACCCCGGCCGCGAAGCTCGACTCGTCCGGTATGTGTCCATCGGCGAACGCCGATGACTCTACCCCCGGCCACCTTCCGCTTCGCTCTTTGCGTGTGACGTTCATGCCGAAGTGGATAGATACAGCTACGTCGGGGGCGATGCGTTCGACCATGCCGCACTTCGCGTAGAGGTGATGTGGGTACTTGTGGTTGCCCGTGACGATTCTGATGTGCCAGCCCCGCGCCTGCACGTTGAACGCCGCCGCGACAGTGGTTTCTTGGGCTAGCGCCCACTCATCTAGCTCGCCCTTCTCATCTACCCACCACGCACCTGTTCGTGGACCGTTGTGACCCACGATGATAGCCGCAGTTCGTACGCGTACCATACTAGGCTCCTGATGGCAGGCTGTTCAACAACAGGTACAACACGACGCCGCTCACGATAGGACCAATCACGCTCCACGCCATGCGCCACCTACTACCACGCACCGCCTCGCAGTCCTTCGTAGTCACCATCGTGGATTCGACGGTTGCCAACCGCTCGGTGTGATTGGCGATTGTGCCGTTCTGTTTGTCTAGGCGCGACTTGACCTCATTGAACCCTGTCTCGGTTGCTTCGCGCAGTAACCGCACCTCAGTCGCGGTGGCGTCGTTGCCCATAGTTCCCCCTACCCTGTCGTGTGGTTGAACCCGACCGACCATGCGTGCAACCAGTTCGCGATGTCCACGACGGCTGCGATACGAAGGTTCGGGTTGTTCGTGTTCGATGCGGTGCTGGCAAGGTTGAGTAGGTCGCCGCTGTACCCGTACACCCAATCCTGCCCGTCGCTCCGCGACACGGCCAGCGGTGCCACGTTGTCACTCTCAATCTCCAAGTACCGCCAGCGCATAGGCGGGTTGACGACACTGCTATAGAAGCCCCTGTTGACGTCGTGCCAACTGACGCCGAAGTGAGGACCGGGGAACCAGAAGATGCCCTCCTCGATGTTCACTATTTGTTCCGCTAGCAGGTTGTCCTTCATGTCGTAGATGTGGATGCGGAGGTAGTCACCACCCGTCCCGGTCGGGCCGGGGTAGGTACACTTCAACTTGAAGTATCGGGTCTCGTGGACGATAGGGTCTGCATCATCAGCACCAAGGTCGAAGGTGATGAAGTTGTTGACCCACGGGTTGTCATGGTTGAAGTATTGACCGAAGAAGCACGACACGAAGCTGCCATAGACTTGCGTGCTGCCCTTGGGCCTCATCATCAGAAACGCCCATCCACTGGTTCTCTCGAGCAGGTCGCTATCGCCGGTACCGTACCAGCCCATACCGAGATGTACCGCCGAGAACTCGGCGTCTTTCATATCGGTGCCGTCATCGGTGTTGTTGGCCCCGTTGCAAAGGTTCGTTACCGATGTTGGTACGGCGGTCACCACTTGGTCCTCGTGCATCCGACTCAGGGTCCACGTGACGGTGTCCGTTTCCCACGTGTTGAGGGTTTCGCCTGTGAACCACGCGCCCTGTTTGCCGAACGAGCCGAAAGGCATGAATGGTGCCAAGGCGCCGTACATCGTACCAATAGCACCGCCCGTCGCCGTGGTCACCAAGTTCTCTGTGGTTGCCATCCTAATGCGCGTATCGTCCTCAACGACCTGCGCACATACCTGCTTCGTGACAAGTCCTGTGGGGATGGCCTGACTGATGACGATAGCACCCTTCCGGTCTGAACGAATAGACTCCTTCCCTTGTCCATAGTCCCAATCGTAGGTTGCGTCAGGGTAGCCCATAAAGGAGAAGTCCGGTAGCGTTATCAGGGTGTCACCATTCACAGCATCGTCTTCGCTCTCAACGGTGTCCTTGATGGCGCCGGGTTCGCTGTGCCAGAAGGACCGTAGTTCGTGGTTCGCCACAACACGGCGCATCTGGCGTATGACATCGCGTCCTGCCTTATCCAGTTCGGCTCGCGTCCAGAACTCACGCACCTTCGCTGTCTCAGACTCAGACATGAGGTAGCCGAACTCGGCGTAGATGTCGTTCTTCGGTCTGGTCCCTAACGCATACTGCGACGACACCGAGCCGTCTGCTTTGATGGTCACGGTCTCGGAGTCGACGGGTAGGTCGTACTCGGCTCCACCCGGCACGAGTCGCAGCCGAATCTTCTTGGTCATAATGCCATACTCGAACAACCGCTGTCCGAAGTTCCCGACCGCCAACGTGGCACGGTCATCTATTGCAGACAACTCCGCTTGCCGCACGACGCCGTACTGATAAGCGTCGTCCGCACCGACCGCTTCTGGTAACTGTTCCGTCTTGAGCAGGTACGGAGGGTTGTCGGGCTTGATGAACAGCGTGAGGTTGCCGCCGCTAATCTTCTGCTGTGGTTTGACAAGCAATCCGTTCCGGTACTGCGTAGCGTCCTGCGTCAATCGCTCGGTGAGAACGGCCGGGTTATCATCGCCCACCTCAAACGTGGCGACGATGTTGTCGCTAGGCGCCTGAAAGAATAGCCGCCCCTGCGTATCGACACCATAGACGGTACCCGCGCCAGCGACGCTTGCCGCGTACTTCACCGCATCGGTGACCTTGGTCTCAAAGAAGTCTACCTCGGCAATAGAGTATGGATTCGAGTGTACGACCATGCCCGTAAGCGATGCGATGTCGGTGTACGGATTCACCGCGTAGATGATGTCACGTACAAGCTGCTGCACCGTCTTGTTCGCAGGCGCCCGCATCATCGGGTAGTACTGTAGGTCGCCCCATGTGCCTCGAGCGGTCACCGTGCGGGTGTGAGGGTCGGTGCCATGTCCGATGTCTGACTTGAGGATGCGGCCACGGAAGCGGGGTTCGTAGCCACCCTCTGTTCCAAAACGGGTGGAGATGACGATGTACATATTGGGCGGGCAACTGAAGTCGGCAAGGGTTTGCGTGTTCCCACAGACGAGCCTCAGTTGTGCGCTCTCAGGGCCACCAATCTTACGGGTCTTGAAGGTGATAGTCGACGCTGCTACTGCCGTGCGCGGGTCTGTGTCCTTAGTGATGGTATAGTAGGGAGTACCCCATCCATATGGTGCGGTACTGTAGAACTCCACCTTGTAGTCGACGAGGCCAGATACCTGTCCCATGGCCCACCCTACACTGAGAGGTTTCCCACGTACGGCCGCGTCGTCATCAACAGTTCAATGACGAACGTGCAGGCGCGGTGCCGGGTTCGCGTGTCCCACACGATGTCATAGCCGACCACGTTGTCATAGTAGTAGTACTCACCCACAACCTGCGACCCACCTACCGTCGCTTCCCCCCACTCAATCAACCACGAGCCTTCGCGGCTGACGAAGTAGTCCCACCATGTCTTCATCTGGTTCTTGAGCGCGGGGTGGGTGTCGGCATACAACCGCAGCTTCACACTCAGTCCACCCACCTCGAACTTGCCGTCGCCCGTGACTATGCCGCCATGGCGCAAAGGAACACTAGCAGTAGACAGCCGTCGGCGTGCCTTGGCACGTTCGATAACGGTGCCGACCGGAAGCTCTACCTCATTGTCCTTCGAGTTCGCACTGTCGCTGATGAAGTACTTATAGACCGTTGCCATGCGCTAGCCCTCCGCAACCGCGAATGTCTCTGCGATGCGGTCACCAATCCGCTCACCTATCTCATCGGCGTCCTGCACGCTCGTCAGTTCGGCGCGGCCAATCTGCACCGACACATCTATACGTGGACCGCCCGCCATGCCTAGCGCACCAAGATACGAATGTCCGAAGCCGCCCCGCTGTGCCGTAGGCAGGTCAACGACTATCTCTCGCCTCGGCCGTATCACGATTGGCGCTTCCGCACCCATACCCCACGGGATACCGCCGCCGTGGTACTTGATTGCCCCGCGCAGACCAGAGAGTGCGGCCTTGGTCGCAGCGTACGCCGCCAGCATCGGTGCAATCTTCGCGAGGTTGGACGGGTCAAACAGCCCGCGCATGGTCAGGATGCCGAGGCTCTTTATCTTCTCCGCGAGAACAACCTGTAGCCCGGTGTCAATGTACATCTCCAACAGACTCACCATGCCCTTCCCGACCGCGAGAAGGGTCGCCTGCATGAACTTCTTGGTAGCAAGGAAGTGCTGTTGGAAGACGTTCGCCATCTCCTGACCAATGCCGCTCAACGAGGTCGCGAGGGACTGCGCCTGCCGCTCGGCGATGCGACCGAGTTCAGCTATCGTATCACCGCTTGCCGTCAGCTTGGACGACACGCTCTCGACCATGTCACCGTACCCTTGCCAGCTTGCCCATCCATCTCTTAGAGCCGCATTCATCGCGCTCATGCCTTCGGCCCCGCTTAGTCCGAGAGCTTTGACGCGGTCACCTATCCCTTCCAGCACCGCCTGTCGCCCTATGCCGACACGAGCGCCACCACGCATCTGTTCGCCAACCGTTCTCTGTCGACCTTCGTAGCCCTCCGTGACCTCCGCTTCGTAGTCCATAAAGCCGCCGAGACGCCGTACATCCTCCTGCAACTTCTTGTACCGCTCGAGCGCGGCGATACGGCGCAGCATAGATAGCGGCAGGGGTGGCCCAATCGCTTCATCGTACTGCGGGGCTTTCGGTGGCAGAGTGAAGCCGCCCCCCCCCCCGCCTCCACGCTCCTGCTCCATCATGGCGGCCATGTGATACGCGTCGTATAGCTTCCCGGTACCAGTATCGAACTCGTCCAAGAAGTCCATGTGTCGGTTCGCCTCGTCTGCCTTCTCAGCGAGGGTACCGAGCGCGTCGGCGATGCCGCGTATTGCCGGGGCAAAGAACTTCCCCCACCCCTGCATCGCCACCTCAAACTTGTTGTTCAACTGGTCGAGCGACCCTTGCAGTGTGTCCATCTGCTCTGCCGCCATCTGCGCGGCCTCACCCGTACCAAAGATGTCGGCTGTCAGTTCGTCGAGCTTGTCTGCGGACTGCATCAACGTCAGGATGGCCGACGCCCCACGAATCGAGAACTCCTTGAAGGACGACTGTACGTCTACCCCGGCTGTCGCGAGATTCCGCAACACATCCCCGAACGAATGGAACCTCGGGTCGATGTCGTCGATGGTCATTCCTGCTGCTGTCAGGCGGGCTATCAGTGCTTCGTTCGGCGAGAGCAGCCCCGCCAGAACACGGCGCAGCGAGGTACCAGCACGCGACCCGTCCAACCCGGCGTTGTAGAGGATGCCTAGTGCGGCAGATGTGTCCTCAATACTCAACCCCGCGTCCTTCGCCAGCGGCCCCAAGACCGAGAACGAGTTCGCGAGCTTGTCCATCTTCGCCATCGTGCGGCCTATGGTAGCTGCGAACACGTTGACGATACGGTTGGTCGACTGCGCTCCAAGCTGGAACATATTGAGCGTCGACACCACGGCTTGCGTGGTCTCTGACAGCCCGTACTGTGTAGCGGTCGAGAGCTTGATGACGCCGGGAAGGGTGTTCATAATCTCGGCAGTGCGCTGACCTGCCGATGCCAACTCGTACATCGCGTTCGCGGCTTCTGTCGACCCGGCGCGTGTGGTCTTGCCCATCTCTTTCGCGAGGTTAGACAGCGCACGGAACTCGCTTTTACTGGCGTGCGCAACGGAGTTCATGTTCTTCATAGCCTGCTCGAACTCCGCGTACTTCTTGACCGCCATCCCGGCGCCAACAGCGGCAACCCCGATGGCTGCCGCTGCCGCTGTACCCACGCCCGCCATCGTGGCACCGAACCGACGGGTTCTGGTTTCCATCGACGTCAGTTTGGTGAGGAACTGACCGTTCGCCATTGTGACGATGGTTCGCAGTCGAAGTGGCGCCCCTAACATCGGCTTCCTCTCAGTCTATGGCGACGACATCCGTTACGTCTGGCGGGGCATCAGGCTCATCATCTTCGTCTGGCGGGAAGGTACCGTAGACTTGGAAGTGTTCATACTCGACGATGCCGCCCGAGAACCCAATCCCCACGCTGATGGCATGGTGCCACCCTTCGTACTTACGTAACGCCAACTCCGCGTTCAACCCCACCCGTATCGCAGGCACATCGAGGTCATCATACGTGGGTGGCCGTCCTATCACCCTCCAAAGGAATCGTTGCCACCACCTTGTCGGGCGCGTCGCGGCAGTCAGTCCGTAGTGGCGAGTGACGAGTCCTCGGACCCGTCCCGCGACTGCGCGTCCGTACGCTTCTCGTCGCCAGCGGTGAGTTCTGCATCCTGCATCGCTGGCATAACCGTATACAGGAGCGTAAGGGATTCCCCCAAGTACTCGATGACCTCCCCAACCTTGATAGCAGTGGTGACGATGGTCTTCACATCCTGCGGCATCAGGTGTTCATGCGTCCACTCGAACTCCTGCCCGATAGCGGCGGCTGCGAGCTTGTACATGAGACTGCCGCGACCCACCACCTCTGCTATCGCCCGATTCCCGTTCGCCATCCATTCGGCGCTGATATGGTCTTTGGCGAGTTGTAGAGCGTCCTCGTGACCGATGTCGGGGTGTTCGCTCTTGATGTCTGCCAGCACCTCATCGAGCGGTTGACTGATGGCCGCCACCATGACCTGCGACAACCCTTCCGTGATGAGGTCGCAGAACTTCCCTGTCGGGCGTATGTCGACCTTCCCGAGTATCGGGAGGTCAATCGTGGGTACGGTCCTCGATTGCATTGACGTCCTCCTTCTCACCGGGCTTGACCTCCGCGTCTATCAGCGTGTGGCCTGCCCTACGCCGCGCCTTGGCCTCTACACGGAA